>Ga0302286_10000936_pt1 | contig 22597 bp, 24 predicted proteins | sample III_Fen_E2_3_FD_198765 | JGI IMG/M metagenome (GOLD analysis project Ga0302286, IMG submission 198765) | Peat permafrost microbial communities from Stordalen Mire near Abisko, Sweden - III_Fen_E2_3 | ecosystem: Environmental > Terrestrial > Soil > Wetlands > Permafrost | place: Sweden: Abisko...
TTTTTGCTATCGTCTTTTACCCTATTACTTACCCCTACCCCCGTTTCAAGGTCAAAATCATCATAATTTCTAAAATCAGAAGGAGTTGTTTTCATGTTACCCTTTTTCATTTCATCAACTATTTGATTAGATAATGCGTTTTTTATTGTATCCATATCATAATCGTGTCCTTTAATAGCTTTATCTATCAAGCTCCCTGAGTTTATACCTACTTTTGCGTTCCACAATTTCATACTCATTGAAGTTATAGAGTCCAAAGTCTTTGTATCAAAATCCTTGGTATCCTTTTGTAAAAGTGTTTTAGCTACTTTTTCTCCATAAAATAATGTGATAAAACCATATCTATAAGCATATCGAAAAGCCTCAAGTTCATCATCTTTGCCACTAAGGTCAGTGGGTAAGAGGTCAAAACCGCTTTTGCCTCTTACCAGTGACCGCCTTATCGGATGTGCAGCAATTTCTCTGAAACAGGCAGTTAAAGAGTTATTGCTGCACTGGACGTCAGAGACGTAGCACAAATCAAATTGACTTAAAAATTAGATTTTTTGATTTGTGCATCAGTCTCATAATTTGTTCTATAGAAATTGTATTTATCTAGATTCTTTAACACATCTTGATTAATGAGCCTGAGGGAAAATTTTCAATTTTTCTTACGGCTCCATAGTCCAGTGAAGGGCAAGATAGTCTTTTACTTAGACTATTCTTACCCTTCACATCCTCTACGTCGAATACGAAAAACTCTCAAAATTGTATATTTTGGAGTTTTTTCGTATTCTAGCGAAAATCCATATCCGGTGAATTTGAAAGCATATTATTTTCTCCTTATTTAAATTACTTACCGTTGTTAAAACTATATGGATATAATAGACAATTTAAAAAACAGAGATATGGATTATGAATATAAAATTACATCTAAATTGTTTTATTTAGATGTAAAAATTTGTAAATGGGTCGAACGCTAGAAAATACGTGCAGATGAGCCAATTCAAATAATAACTGATATTTGGTAAATGAATATTAAGTTTATAGGGTAAAAATAAATTTTTTAAAAATTATTTATTTCTTCTTAAATAGTTTATTCCACAAAGTTTGTTTTTGGGCTTTTTTAGCCTTTTTCTCCATGGACTGGAAAACTTCACTAAACGCAACTATAGGTTCAAGTTTGTAACCACAGTTTTCTGATAAAGCTCCACCCATTTTAAAAATAGCTTCTTGTGGGTATCTTCTACAAATCCCAGGACGGGTTTTGTGGATTTTGCAGTGGTGAGTTTCAGGGTCAAGGTTTGTGCATTCAAAAACAAGCCCTGTTTCATCTTTGTCAATCACTTTCAGGTATGTATAAAATCGATGTTGGTGTTGTAGATTTTTAAACTCGTCTTCTGTTTGGATGACGCCTTTAGAGTGTTTTACATAGATTTGTTTACAGCACCTTCCGCAACCAAGACATTCGCCGGTTCTATAATACTTTTTCCTCAAGATTCTATAATAAAAAAACTTTTTTAATTTATTAAACATTTAATATTTTTGACTTCGCTAACTTGTATTCGTTTGACTTTGGATTTGACAGGTGCATAACCTCTGTAAAATAACGTTTTGCGCCATCAATTTCACCTGTTTTAAGCAGCTCTTTCCCTTTTTCCAAATATTTTCTTGTAATTATTTGTTCTGGAAGTAAGAAACTTCTTATTCTTTTGATTGTTTCTGCATAATCATCTTTTGATTCAGGTTTTAAAATAACATAGTTTTCGTATTCTACAAGAGCTTTATAATACTCATTATTTTCATAATGTTTTTTTGCCATTTCAAGAACAACATTCGATGAATAAAAATCTATTTGTTTTCTCAAATTATTTATTTTTTTTATCAATTCAAGATATTCGGATTGAGTTGATATAGTAAAGTTTAAATATCTTTTATAAAAACAATAAGCACTTCTAGAATCGTCAATTGCTTCATAACTTTTTGCAAGATTTAATACAGCATCTTTACTATTGTGGCTTCTTAAACAGTATTCATAATGTTCAATAGCTTTATCATACTGTTTTATTTTGTAGTATAAATTCCCCAGAGAAAGATTATATTCTGACATTATTGGGTATTTTTTTATGGCCGCAAGATAATTTTTTTCTGCTGTTATTCCGTCATTTCTAAGTTCCGCCCTTTGAGCTTGTATATAATTATCATTTGCTTCTGTCATCAACCCATTTATATTTCTTTCAACAGATTTATATTGCTGGGTGTCTCTATTTTGTGAATATTTCAAGTATTTGTCATAATAAAATATAGATTCATAAGACATATTTTTTGCAAAATAAGCTATGGCTAAATTTAGACAAACGGTTTCATCTTTTGGGCTTATACTTCTTGCCATAGTCCAATTCTCAATGGCTTTGTTAGCATCAAGTTTTCTGAAATGGCAGTTCCCAATATAAGAATACGCAACTGAATTTTTGTTATCTAGTGTGGTTGCTCTAGTTAGATATTCAAGCGCAGACACAAAATCTTTTTTCTTGTAATAGCAAAGTCCAACATCCATATATAATTTCGAAGAGGCACTTGTATTTAAGAGACCTAGATATAATTTAATTGCCAAATCATAATTTCCGTCATTATAATGCTTTTTTGCCGCATTAATGACAGCATTTTCTATATCAGAATTGTCTTCTACACGATACCCTGAATCTAACATATATCAATTATAACATATTTAGAGACCTAAGTCACCCAGTAAAGATTGATTACTACTTAGAGTGGAAAGAACGCTATCTTCAAATGGGTCAGTTACACCGTCAGCGAATAGGTTTTGAACCCTTTCTTCTGCCGATGTATTATCAGGGTCAGATGTTGCAAGTTTTGTAAACTTACTTATATCATTTTCTTTTTCGTACATTTTCATTGCGGTCTTTGAGATATCAGAGCTATCAATAAAAAAGTTGCTATCAATATCATCGGTACTACTGGTGCTTTTTGAAGCACTTGTTGAGTTTGTTCCCAAAATGGTATTGAGCGAATCTTGTTTTACTAATTGAGCGCTTAGTTTAACATCAGTATTATCAGTATTTATGTTATTTAGCATTGCCCTAATCCCCCCGCAACAGTATTATCCTTTATCTTTGTCAAGAAGTCATCATACGTTTAGAGGAGGGAGGGTAAATGTATAGGAGGCAAATGCATAGGGGGGTAAATGCGTATTGGACAAATGGTCTTGTGTTTTTTAGGTTCATTCATTTTATTTTACCCCACCCCTTTGATTTTAGCACATGTAGGAAGTATAATCTTACTTAATGAATGATAAGATTATTGTAAGAGGCGCTCGGGAGCATAATTTGCAAAATGTATCTTTAGAAATACCTAAAGATCAGATTATTGTGTTTACAGGAGTTTCAGGTTCAGGAAAAAGCTCTTTAGCTTTTGATACAATTTTTGCAGAAGGTCAAAGACGTTATGTTGAAAGTCTTTCAACGTATGCTCGTCAATTTTTAGGTCAAATGGATAAACCTGATGTTGATAATATAGAGGGTTTGACCCCAGCTATTTCAATCGACCAAAAATCTACAAGCAACAATCCTCGTTCCACAGTTGGAACGGTTACAGAGATTTATGACTATTTGAGACTTTTATTTGCTCGTGTCGGGACTCCATATTGTCCAGTTTGTGGTGCTGAGATTAAACCTCAAACTATAGATGAAATAGTTTCAAGTATTATGAAACTTGGTGATGGGACTAAAATCCAGATTATGGCTCCTATTGCAAAAGGTAAAAAAGGTGAGTTTGTTTCAACTTTTGAAGAACTTCGTCAAGAAGGTTTTGTCAGAGTAAAAATTGATGGTGAAGTTTATAATATTGATGAAGATGAAATAAAGTTAGCAAAGACTAAAAAACACGATATAAATGTTGTTGTGGACAGAGTTGTAGTAAAAGAATCTGCCCAATCAAGAATTGCGGATAGTGTTCAGATTGCTCTTAAAAAAGCTGATGGCGTCACTGTTATTGATGTTGTTGATAAAGGTGAGATTGTTTATAGCGAAAAACTGGCATGTGAACATTGCAATATCAGTTTTGAAGAATTAGCTCCAAGAATATTCAGTTTTAACAATCCTTATGGTGCGTGCGAAAAATGTTCGGGGCTAGGTGTTGATTACAAAATTGAACCTGATTTGGTTGTGCCCGACAAAAATAAATCTTTAAACGAAGGTGCAATTTACCCATGGAGTAAGAGTTCAACGGATTATTATACAGATTTATTGGGTTCAGTGGCACAAGAATATGGGATAAATTTGGATACCCCATATAAGGATTTACCTGAAGAGCAAAAACAAATTCTACTTTATGGTGGAAGTGAGATTGTAAAACTTACAGTAAAACAATTTGGTACACATCGCTACAAAACTAAATATCAAAGGTATGTCGGTGTAATCCCTTATTTGATGAAACGTTATAATGAGGCTGGCGGCGAATACTGGAGAGAAGAAATTGAAAAATATATGGTCACAACTCCTTGTGAAGCTTGTGGAGGCGCTCGTTTAAAACCTTTTCCTCTTGCTGTTAAATTAAAAGGAACGACAAAAGAAGTTAATATCCACGAATTTTGTATGTTACCAATAAATGAAGCGTATGATTTTGCATCAGAACTTTATTTATCACTAAATGATTTTCAGATGAAAATTGCAAAACAGGTTCTTGATGAAGTTAGGGCAAGATTAAAATTCTTAATTGATGTTGGCTTATCATATTTGAACCTTGCAAGAACTGCAGGGACTCTATCAGGTGGTGAAGCTCAGAGAATAAGACTTGCAACTCAGATTGGAAGCGGATTGTCAGGTGTTCTTTATGTATTGGATGAACCTTCAATCGGTTTGCACCAAAAAGATAATGATAGATTAATAAAAACTCTTATTCGATTAAGAAATCTTGGAAATACTCTTATCGTTGTCGAACACGATGAAGAAACAATGAGGAATGCTGATTATCTTGTTGATATTGGGCCAAATGCTGGTATTAATGGTGGTAGAATCGTTGCTCAGGGGACAATGCAAGATATAATTAATTCTGAAGAATCTATTACAGGTAAATATCTTTCTGGTGAAAGATTTATTCCAATTCCTGATAATTTGAGAGAAGGAAATGGAAGTAGTTTAATTGTTAAAAATGCATATTTGAATAATCTAAAAAATATTGATGTTGAAATTCCATTGGGTAAAATAAGTGTTTTGACTGGAGTTTCAGGCTCAGGGAAATCAACTCTTATGGAAGACTTGATTTATCAATTTGCTATTCATAAACTCAGAGGAAACAAGCCAAAACCTCAAGGTGTTGATGATATTTTAGGGTTTGAAAATATTGATAAAATTATTGATATAGACCAGTCTCCAATCGGTAGGACGCCTCGTTCTAACCCTGCAACTTATACAGATGTTTTCACTCAAATACGAGAACTTTTTTCCAGAACAAATGAAGCAAAAGTTCGTGGGTATAAACAAGGAAGATTTAGTTTTAACGTAAAAGGCGGCAGATGTGAGGCTTGCAAAGGTGATGGTTTACTTAAAATTGAGATGAATTTTTTGTCTGATGTTTATGTGAAATGTGATGTTTGTGGCGGCAAAAGGTATAATAGAGAGACTTTGGAAGTTAAGTACAAAGGTAAAACAATTTATGATGTTTTAGAGATGAGTGTTAAAGAGGCTTTAGAATTTTTTGACAGTATCCCTAAAATCAAGACCAAATTACAAACTTTAAATGACGTTGGACTTGATTATATCAAATTGGGTCAAAGTGCGACAACGCTATCTGGTGGCGAAGCTCAAAGAATCAAGTTGGCTTCAGAACTTAATAAACGTGCAACTGGAAAAACGTTGTATTTGTTGGATGAACCTTCAGTTGGTTTGCATTGGGCTGATTTAGATAAATTGATTAGTATTTTGCATCAATTGGCAGATAATGGAAATACAATTCTGGTTATTGAACACAATATGGACTTGATAAAAGTTGCGGATAATATTATTGATTTAGGCCCAGAAGGTGGGAACAAAGGCGGATATATTGTCGCGCAAGGTACTCCTAAAGAAGTTGCCAAAGTAAAAGAATCCTACACAGGTCAGTATCTAAAAAAGATTTTGGGGTAAAAGTTGGTGGGTTCGTGAACCCACCCTACTTCTCTACAATCTTTGGTATAGGGTAATTCCATCTTCATCAATAGAGGTTTTTAGGTTTTGGTTATCAATGTTGTTATAATCTACTAAATCGAATTTGTATGGTAGTGGAAGTTCTTCTAGTTCAAATTTGATTCGGTTGATTTTAGAAGAATCTTTAATCCAAACAGCCAAATCTATATCAGAACTATTTCTATAGTTACCCCTAGCTCGCGAACCGAAAATTTTAACTAATTCGATATCATCAATAGATGAAAAAAATTTGTTTATAAGTTCCAGAGTTTTATCAGAGAGTCCAAATTCCATTATATTTTTGCCTTAAAAAAAGTTTCTAATAACTTAAATTCTTTTGTGTAATTAGTCACAATGTTTTTTAAAATTTCATCTACTTTATTTTGGTTATATTCGTGAGTTGTAGAGTTTCTATCGGAAAGCATATTAATCCAGATTTCTCCATCTGTTATTATATTAGTATTAAAAGCTTCTTTTATAATTTCTTTAGGTAGAGATAAAATTATCCCACCTTCTTTTAAATAATCTTTTAATAGTTTCCAAGCAAGTTCAAATGTTATTTCGTAAGACTGAATCACTGCAAGGCGAAAAGCGTTTTTTGTTGGGTCAGAATTATAGTCATTTCCTACCTCTTTAAATATTTCAAGAGCCTTTTGAAAGTTTTCAAATCGTTCAATCCATCTGCTCATTAAAATTTCTCCTTTGGAATAAGTATAACATAATTTTTGTGTTTAATTGTAATTTTTTACGTCAAATTTATATTCCTAATCACTACTTTGTACTAAAGTGCATTCGCATTAAACGGCTCTGTTCGCTTCTTCAAAGAAAAGCGTGGTTTCCCTTGAAGAAGCTCAACTCCACAAAACACTTCTTGTTTTGCTTGCCTTTGTTCGTTTGTTCTTTGTAAAATATTATTAATATAATAACAAAATTATTTGTTTTATAGAATCGTAGGGTTGGATAACTATCCCACCAAATTAAATTATTTAATATTCAAATCATGAATATTATGTTTATCTTCAAAATTACACCAATCATTTTCATAAAGTCCTAATTTTACAAATTTATTGAATGAAGAATATTCCCAATTTTTAGCCGTTTTTACATAACCGTGTTTAATAGGATTATAGTGGATATAATCAAGGTGTTTATAATAATCCTCTTCATCCCTTATAATGTGGTCGTAAAATCGCCTTTGCCAAATACCCTTTTCTCCCTTGCTGATTTTGCTCTGTGATAAATTTTTATCTTTGGGTAAAAATTTTGAAAATCCATACTTTATTGAAGAAATAATTTTTGATAATTCACTCATATTGTTTGGTTTTATTAGAATATGTAGATGGTCTGGCATTATAGCACCAGCTAAAATATCAAATTTGTATGGAGAAAATTTTATTGAATTTCTGAGTAAATCCACATTTTCTAAAAGAATTTTTTTACGGTTGTATGTAACTATTGTAATAAATACTATAGAATTTGGAACGCAGTATCTTAGATAATTTGACATAGGTAAAATATATCATGAATACATTTTAGTTGTAGGGTGGGTTAGTGAACCCACCCTACAATATTATTTTAACTCAACTGCACTCGCATTAAACGTACCTCTCAAAAACGATATTTAATCGTTTTTTCGGCAGAGTGTTCGCTTCTTCAAAGAAAAGCGTGGTTTCCGTTGAAGAAGCTCAACTCCACAAAACACTTCGTGTTTTGCTTGCCTCTGCTCGTTTGTTCCTTTACCTATTTACCCCTATGTAAAATATTATGAACGTAGTAGCAACATTATTGGATTTCATGGTTTATAATATCTGTGTAATTTATTATAAATGTGTAAGGTTTTAATAAAATGTCTGTACAAGGATCAAGTATTCAACAACATAATAATTTAAAAGCTTTGGGCTCTATAACTGGGGATGCTCTTACTTGGGGTGCTGGAATGGCTATCGCGGGTGCTGGGTTAGAGACCATTTCTCAACGCAAAATGTTAAAAAATTCTGATACCGTTGCTGGCTATACTAAAGCAATTAAGGATGAATTGTTGGTTAGTGAAGTAAAACCATCTAGAAAAAAATTACTTGAACATTCACTTGAGTGTTTGCAAAAAGGGAAAATAAATTTTAAACAAGTACGTAAAGCAGCTGCTAGTTACGGGCTTTGGGGCTTTATCCCAACATTAGTTCTCAATGCTGCTATTTTCTCCGTTGAAGCCGGTTATCACAAAATCAAGAATCATGATTAATATCGACTCAAATAAAATTTATAAATAAGAAAAATTATTAATTTTTTGCACGCTCGAGAGCAATTTTTTTGTATAAAATGTTTTTATGTATTATGTAAGACATTTTGATGGATTATTATGACTCAAATTCCAAATAATATTACCCTATATTCTTCACAAGTTGGTTCTAGTCCAAAGAAAACGAGTGAACAAGTTTCTGTGACAAATAATCAATATGGAAAAGATAATTTGATAGGTCAATATTTAGATAAATTAGCTCAGCAAAATAAACCGCTTGATGCAGATTCAACCCTGAAACCAAAATTTTCTCCTTCAGGGGTTGATAATTATGAAAATATGACCGTAAAAGATGTTAATGGAAATACTGTTCAAGAAGTAAAATACTCCAAAGAGGGTAGTAAAATCATTGAAAACGTAAAAGTAAATTCTTATGACGGTTCCGCTCTTAATAAAGAGATGACAAAAGACGGTAATAAAAAGACTATGACTCTTGATTTTAAAGACAAAGATGGAAAAATTTTAGTTCAAGAATCAAGAACATACGAAAAATTAGATGATGATACTGCTATTTCTACAAGAAATGGGGAACAATACAAAATTAGCGGATTAAAGGGTAATTTAGTAACTGTTGAACATAATAATGAAAAAAAAGTTATTGATTTTAATAAATTGGTTACTTCTGAAACAGAAAACATTGACCAATCAAAAACAGGGAAACAAATAACTGATGAACAAAAAGAGTTTTTAATTTCGAGATTTAAAGATAAATCAGGTGATTTACTTTTAACCATGGGCAAAGAAGTTGATAAATTGACATTTTTAGATACCGACGGTTATGAAGCTTGGTATGCGGGATATCCTGGGCATCAAGAACGTTATGTCAAAACTTGTAGAGCTGCTAAGGCATTGGACAATATCCATGAATTGGGACATGGAGTTAATGAGTTTAATGATAAATCTTTGGGTGGTGCACGTTGGACCGATAAAAATGAAGAATATCAGAATGTGAGAAATGCTGAAATTAATAATCTTAATAGTACTACTAAATCAAAAGATCTTAAGGATTTAATGCAAAAATTTACTAACTGCGAATATTTTGTTAAAGGTGGATTAATGACTCCAGAAATAGCAAAATTAGAAGGTGCAGATGAAGAGTTTGCTGAAACATTTGGCTTTATGAATAATATTGATGTTGAGGATGTTAAATTAAGAACAACGTCGTTGGTTCAATATATGCCAAAATCTGTTGCAATCGCTTATAATGCGTCTAAAAATATTTAGTTTGACAAACTCTGTTATATAAACTACATTTTTAATATGAAACGTTATATTGCACTAGTTGATTGTGACTCATTTTTTGTAGCCTGTGAACAGTCTGTTAATCCTGAACTAAAGGGCAAACCTGTTTGTGTTCTATCTAACAATGATGGGTGCGTTGTTTCTCGTTCTCGTGAAGCTAAAAAAATGGGTATAAAAATGGGGATGCCATATTTTATGGCAAAAAGAGAGTTTCCAAAAGGAATTTATGTTTCTGGCAACCATGAAATATACAGAGAATTTTCCCATCGGGTTATGGAATGTCTGAAACAATTTAGTCCTGACGTTCAAATTTATTCTATAGATGAAGCGTTTATTGATTTAACTGGGACAAAAAAATTGTATAAAAGAAACTATGTAGAAATAGTAAAAATGATAAAATCCGAGATTAAAAAAGAAACCGATATTGACGTATCTATTGGGTTGAGTCTATCTAAAACTCTTTCGAAATTGGCAAGTGATAAAGCAAAAAATACTGGCGGAATTTATGTAATTGGATCAAGAAAAATTATAAAAGAAATGAAAAATACTCGAGTAGAAGAAATTTGGGGTGTCGGACGAAACATACATAAATTCTTGCAAAAATGGGGAATTTTAATGGCGGATGATTTTGTATCTAGATCTGACGAGTGGTTAAAAAGTAATCTAGGCAAAACTGCCGTTGAATTGAAACATGAATTATCAGGAGATTCGATTTCTCCCGTCATTGATAAATATGAACCACCTAAATCGATTCAAGATACGTCTGCAATTGGTGAATTTACTTCTGATATTAATACGCTTAAAACAGAACTCTCAAAGCATATCCATAGTTCGTGTGTAAAATTAAGACGTCATAATGGTGTGTGCTCAACTGTCGGGGTTATGCTTAGAACAAAGGATTTTATTGTTTATACAAAACGTAAGGTATTATTGCAGCCAACGAATTTTGAACTTACAATCCAAACTGAAGTATCAGAGCTATTGAAAGAAATATATTCTCCACAGAGGATTTATAGAAGTACAGGAATTATGTTGGAAAATCTGTCTTACAGCGAAGGTCATCAATTATTTTTATTCAATTCTGAGTTTGAAAAAACATCAAAACTTGCTAAATCAATTGATAATATAGAAAAGAAATTTGGTAAAAACGCTATAACAACAGGATTCATTAATAATTAGTCTTAAAATGGTAACTCAAATGGTAAGTATTGTAATGGCGAGAATCTTTGATTCTCGCCATTATTAATTTTGTTATAAGCAAATGTTAATTATTTAAAATAATCACAGATGAATTCTTTTTTCTTAGGTATAAGTTTTTTAATTTTTTCCATTATAAGGTTTTTATCAGAATCATCTAATTCTTTTTTAAGAATAGCTTTTTCTAATATTGCTTTATTATAAAGATTTTCACATAAATCCGATGACTTCAAGCGAAGTTTGAATTTTAAAATTTGTGATTCTTTTTCTTTGATATGTTGCTGTAAATTTTTCTTTTTCAATGTAAGCATATCCTTTACTAAAGCATACTAGTTTCCTGTGGGTTTTTCAATCACTCTTTTGGTTGATTATTGCATATTTTTTAAGCTAATGCAAAACTGTTAAGTCCAAGTTTAATGGCTTTCAAGTTTGCATCCAAAAGGTGTTTTTTACTTTCACCCAAAACTTTTTCTAAAGCTTTCGCTAGGATGGATTCATTCAAAGATTTAAAAACGTTTGATAAAGCTCCAAGTGCAACCATATTAGCAAGCTTATTATTCCCTGAGTCACTTGCTATCTTTGACATTGGAGTAGATAAATACTCTACATCATCTCTTGTTTTTGATTCTGTAACCAATGAGGAATTAGAAAACATCATTCCACCTTTTTTAACTTTAGATAAGAATCTATCAAATGACAATTGATTCAAAACGATTATGTAGTCAGCACTTTCTTTGTGAACAGAGCTTACTTCGTTATCAGAAATAACTATTTCACAATTTACTGTTCCGCCTCTCATTTCTGCCCCATAACAAGGATACCAGGTTACATTTTTTCCTGCTAACATAAAAGCATTAGCAAGTACTTTACCTGCAAATAAGATTCCTTGACCGCCAAATCCGGCTATAATAAAGTTCTTTTCCATTATTCCGCCTTTGTAATATCTTTGTACACACCTAAAGGATATATTTCCATCATTTCAGTTCTTACTCTTTCGTGAGATTCATCAGGAGTCATTTTCCAGTTGGTAGGGCAAGTAGCAAGTATTTCTACAAAACCTACACCAAGACCGTCTAATTGAACTTGAAAAGCTTTCTTTAAAGCTTGTTTAGCTTGTTTAATATGTGCGACTGTATCTAATGCTACTCTTGTTGAGTATGCTGTTCCATCACACAAAGCCATATGTTCTGCAATATGTATTGGGTAACCGTAAGTTCCAACAAATCTTCCCATAGGAGAAGTTGTGGTTTTTTGACCAAGTATTGTAGTTGGTCCCATTTGTCCGCCAGTCATTCCATAAGTTGTGTTATTTATGCAAATACCAGTAATATTTTCGCCTCTTAGTGCTGCGTGAGTAGATTCTGCAATCCCTATTGATGCAAAATCGCCATCACCTTGGTATGTAAATACAAAATGGTCAGGTCTTGCTCTTTTTGCTCCAGTAGCTACTGCCATTGCACGTCCGTGCGGAGCTTCAATACAGTCTACATTAAGAAAATCATATAAGAAAACTGAACATCCGATTGAAGTTGCGCATATAGTTTTTTCTTTTAGATCCATTTCGTCTATAAGTTCGGCAACCAATCTATTCGCAATACCATGATCACAACCAGGACAATAAGTAAATTTAGCATCTTTTTTCATTGATTCTGGAATTTTAAACACTTGCATAGCTTGCCTCCAATATTTTCTTTGCTTCGGTGGTTATTTCTTCTACGCTAAGCCATTGTCCTACTGGTCTGTTTATCAAATTGATTCTAGCTTTTCCGTTTACTGCTAATTTAACGCTGTTAACCATTTGTCCCATATTCATTTCAACAACAATAAAGTCTTTAACTTTGTCAGCTAATTCATTAAGTCGTTTATTAGGGAATGGATACAAGGTAATAGGTCTAAGTATACCTACTTTTAGTCCTTGTTCTCTTAAAACATTCATTGTTGCTTTTATGTTTCTTGTCATACTTCCAAATGCGACAAGAACAACATCTGCATCTTCTGTGTTAATTTCTTCCCAATCAGTTTCATTATCTTCAATTTGTTTATATTTTTCAAACAAATTATAGATAAGCTTAATTTGTTCATCCTCATTAGGGCCAAGAGACTTGATTAATCTAGCATCACGTCCTTTAGCACCAGTTAAAGCCCACTCAGAATTGTCAACTTCAGGATAAGGATTTGGACCAAACACTGCTGGTTCCATCATTTGTCCCAAAAGACCATCAGCTAATAAAACTGTAGGATTTCTATATTTTTGAGCAAGATAGAATGCTCTATAAGTTAAATCTATACATTCTTGAACTGTAGATGGAGCTAAAACAGTTAGTTTATAATCTCCGTTACCACCGCCATAAATAGATTGGTTGTAATCTCCTTGAGCAGGATAGATATAACCAAGCCCAGGTCCGGCTCTCATTACATTTACAAGAACAACAGGAATTTGATCTGCGCATGCATAAGATAATGACTCCTGCATAAGAGCAACCGCACATGATGAAGATGTGGTCATTGCCTTAATACCTGTTGAAACAGCTCCTATTACCATATTAATAGCAGCAAGTTCGCTTTCTGCACAAACGTAAGCTAGGTTTCTTTTATACATTTCTCCAGATAAATATTCACCAATCTCAGTTTGCGGAGTAATCGGGTAACCGAAATAGCATTCACATCCGGCGTTTAGTGCCGCTTGTGCTATTGCATAGTTCCCTTTTACTAAAACTTTTTCATTTTCCATATTATTTATGTACCTCGACTATTGCCATATCAGGGCATCTAACTGCACACATTGCGCACCCTATACATTCTTTATTTTTGTCGACAAACTCCACTAAATTTTCGCCAAGTTTGTTTGTTGTATTACTTTTCTTAATCAATCCTTTAGGACACGTTCCTATACATATATAGCAGGATTTACATTTATTTTCATCTATAATTATATGTGCCATGTTACACACTCCCATTGTCTATTCTTAATTATATCACTAAAAATGTTAAAGAAATAAAATATTAATATTTGTAATATGCATTTTTTTCACAATAAGGTAAATCCAGTACTTGTAAATATTTACTCAATAGCAAATTTATTTTTTACAAGTTTTATATAAAAGATCCCTGAACAAGTGGTCAACCTCACGGATATTTGTATTAAATATCTACAATGAAACAACTATGGATAAATAACGGAGTAAAAATGAAAGTATTAATGAATAACAACAACTATATGTATCAAAAAAATAATGCACAGGTGCGAAGATCTAATTCTTCTATTCCAGTTCAAACTCATCCAGTAAATAATTTACATTTTACTGGTGGTAAGCCAAAACTTTTACAAAAAATCATTCAAATGTTTACTAAGAAATCGCCAGTTATTGAAAGTAGTGCATCTAAGATTGATTCCATAGTTTTATACCATTCCGGGCAAAAAGCTACAGGCATGATTAACCAAGAATTTTTCCTAAAAGAATTTGGGAAATTTAATGACAAAAATGGTTTTAGAATTTATACTAAAGACGGTGAACTTCTTCACAATCAAAAGCCTAATGATTATGAAATTTCAGATAAAACGGTCAAAAAATTAGAGGGTAACGTTGCTATGTTTAATACTGCTGACGGTGTAAGTATGGATGAAATATTTGAAACATTTGTAGATAAAGCCACTCATTTATTTGTTTCTGATAATAAGAATAAAAAAATTCAGATATTTGAGTTTCCAGAACTGAATCAAAAAGCATTTGACAAGGCACAAAATGCGTATGCATATATACACAAACAAGTTAATGATGAAATTGAAGAGTATGCAATGACCCAAGCTTTTAATTCTGGGAAACCTACAATAGTTGAAGGGTCTGCTGTAGGACCACAACTAGAAAAACTTCATGTCAAAGAATTTGCAAAAAAAGCAGGTATTCCTATGACAGAAATTGATATGAGTAAAAAGAAATAAAATTATCAAACACATTATGATTGAATAAAAGAAAAGGTAAGAATATTATTCTTACCTTTTCTTTATATTAGTAGATATTGTTTTTGTAGTTTTTCCGCATCTTCATTTTATTTTGCGGTTTTGTCAAACATTTGTTTTATACCATCAACAGAACTCAATATTCCAGTTGCTTCGTATGGCATATAAACTATCTTGTTGTTTTCTCCTGAGGTTATAGTTTTTAGGGTTTCAAGATATTTCATCGCAATAAGATATTTGTCAGGTTGACCTTTATCAGCTAGTGCATCAATAATTTTGTGAATAGCTTTTTGTTCCCCTTCAGCTTCTAGAATTCTCGCTTGCGCAATCCCGTCAGCTCTTAGTATTGATGATTGTTTTTCTCCCTCTGCTCTGTTTATTGCAGCTTGTCTGTCTCCTTCTGCTTTTAAGATTGCAGCTGTTTTTAGACCTTCTGCTTCCAATATTGCTGCACGTCTATCACGTTCAGCCTTCATCTGTTTTTCCATTGCTGTTTGGATATCAACAGGAGGGATAATGTCTTGAAGTTCTACTCTGGTTACTTTTACGCCCCACTTGTTTGTTGCTTCATCCAATATTGTTCTCAATTCTTGATTGATTTTGTCTCTTGATACAAGAGTTTCATCCAAATCGATTTGACCCACAAGGTTTCTCAATGTTGTTTGTGTAAGTTTTTCAATTGCATCAGGCAGGTTTTGGATTTCGTATACTGCGGATTTGGGATCAACTATTTGGAAGTATAAAAGGGCATTTATACTAATTGATACATTATCTTTTGTGATTACGTTTTGACGAGGAAAATCATAAACTGTTTCTCTCAAATCAATTCTGTCTTTTCCTTTTACGTAGGAATATATTTGACCGTCCACACCTCTTTGTGTTACTCTCCAGGCCATAGGTCGAGGATTTTCTAATATAGGGAAAATAAAATTAAACCCTGATTCTAATACTCTCTCGAATCTACCTAATCTTTCAATGATAATAACTTCTGCTTGTTTTACTATCACAATCCCTTTCATTGCAAAAATAATTACTACTACTATTAACAATAATGATAAAAAAGCCATATCAACTTCTCCTTCTTTTTATATTTATAAATTGTCTCTGTATTATTCTATAACGAATATTTAAATTGGGGATTTTTTATTTTATTTAGTCTTCATTGATTTTTCTACTTACGCCAATTCTTTCGACAAACATAATTAGGCTATCATATTGTATAATCCTAACTTTTTCGCCTTTTTGTATGGTTTCTTCATCAAAAGTCCTAGCGTCCCATCTTTCATCATAGATAGAGATGGCTCCATTAAACTGTGTAATAGGTTCAAGGACGGTAGCGATTTTATCAATGTATTTACCTTCCATCCCTGTAGAAAGGTTTTTATTGAGGTTTTTTTTAACAAAAAGCGGGCGTAAAAACCATATAAATGCTAATGACAGGACTACAAATATTAGCATTAAATAACTAACATTATGTATGCGTAGAGAGATAATTGACGTTAAAAATGCGGCAAGTGCGAAGTTAAGAAAAAATAATACAGGAGTGAACATCTCTAAAACAAGAAAGAACAAACCTATGATAACTAACAATTGCCACATTTCCATAAAAATACCTTAAAATTAATTAAATAATAAAACAAGTCCCTATAAGGGGATACAAATGTTTATTGATTGATTAATTCGTTAATATCTTTAACCATTTCATCAGGATCAAAGCCGTGAACTTTAGCTCCTGCTTCAAGGTTTTCAAAACGAGCTGCTGCACAACCGATGCAACCAAGTCCGTATTTAGCAAATATTTCTAAACTTTCAGGATATTGTTGAACTATATCCATTATTCCCATTTCTTTTGTAACTTTCTTTTCCATATTTTTACTCCTTATGCTTGTTCTTAAGGGTTTATTTTTAATGGTTTATCTTTACGATTTACTCATTATAATTTACCCCTATTAATTTACCCCTTGACTTATAGAAATATATCATTAAATAAATTGTATAGCAAGCTGAAAGGATTGAAAAGATGGGTTTTATTAAAAATTTGTTTAATAATGAGTCTACTGTTGTAGGCCTTTGTGATTTAAAAAAAAGACATTCTGCACAAATAATATATGAAACTAAAGCGTGTCTAATTAACAAATTGTTTGCAGAACCTCTTGAGAACAATATTTTATTGCAGAGAGTATTTTAATCACCAATATCACGTATAGTTGCACTCATATTTATCTTAGAAATGGCAGCAGGCGGGAAGGCGGATGAAGGTTAAATTATACCGTTAGGTTATAATCAAGGTTTTTCTCCGTCTGTTGTTATTTTTTGTCTTAAATCACAAAATAATATACATAGGGTTGTAGGTCAGTTTAATTTTATTAGGACAAAGTTGTATGTATTTATTTTCAAAATTCCTCAAGTCTGATTTTGTCCAATGTTGGGGTGTTATTGAATTTACTCCAGTAAGTTTTAGATGTCTTAAGACATCGATAGGTGAAGAAAATTCTATCTCAATAGTATTTTCTTCTATGTATTTTGGTGAAAGCATTTTTTTTATTTCAGTTTCTGAGTAGTATTTTAATCCAACGTTGGTAATTGCAGAAATTTCTTTGAAATTATTTATGCTGAAAGTTGAAAAAATTAACACTCCGTTTGGTGTTAGGTGGTTCTTTAATTTATTTATAAAATCTTCGATATTGTCTATCCATTGTAGAGTTGCATTTGAAATAATTAAGTCATATTTTCTTTCAAAATCTATATTCTCTATATCTGATTGAATAAATTTGATATTAGTATTGATTTTTGAAATATATTCTTTGCAATTTTCAACTATATCTACTGCGGTATAATTTTCAAAAGTAATTTTATCTGTAAGTTTTTGAGTTAAGATTCCAGAACCACAACCGAGTTCTAATACTGATTGAAAATTTTTGACAGGTAATAAGTTGATTAATTTATTTGCCATCTCTTTTTGAACGATAGAGTTTTTTGAATATGTTTCCAGGTGTTTTTGGAATCTTGTTTTCACTAACTGTTTATTAATCATAAAAGTTCTTTCCAGCTTTTGTACTTAAAAAATGGACAATGCCCACCTTTTATAATCTCAGGATTATGCCAATAATTCAACTGATTTTTTGTAGGGATTATATTATCGGTGTCAGAAACAAGCACTCGGTCAAACTTTCGCTCTTTGCTAGCAACATCGTTTATCCCTTGATTTACCTCTTGATTTACCTCCATCAATTTTATTAATTCTTCTTTCTGAGAATCTAAATCTCTATTGGAGGAATTATCTATTGGTGGTTTTTCGTCAAACATTCTTTTCATAAATTTTCTAATAGAAAATTCACTGAAACCTTTGATTGTAAGGTCATAAATCTTAAGAGGAATCCCATAATTATCATCAATTGCTTTTATGGTTCCATTAATTGCAGTTCTGGAATTAATGTTTTCAAAATCAAATAATGTAGAAACCATTACGCCCATAGACCAAGCTATTATATGTTTCTCAAAATATTTTTCTAAGTCAAAAACCGATGTATCAAGTTCTAAATCTCTATAATCATAAAAAACTAACAAATCAAAATTTTCCCTATCAAGGTGAGAAATGATTATTTCATCCATTCCCCATCCATTAAAAAATATAATAAGTTTTTTATTATTTTCGTTAAAAAATTTATATTTCATTTTTAATAATGTCAAACAATCTTTTTATGTCATTCATCGACAAATTTGCAGTCAAAGAAATTCTCAATCGAGAAGTTCCAATTGGGACAGATGGCGGTCTTATAGGGAGTACAAAAAATCCTTTTGTTTCAAGTTTTTGTGCTATTTCTTCTGCTTTTCTTGGATCTTTTAAAACTATTGGTATTATATGAGTTTCTGAGACAGTATCTATACCTATTTCATTTAAATATTTGTGTGTCTTAATAACAAGTTGCGCAAGTTTATTTTTTTGGGTTTGAAGTAAATCTCTTTTTTCTGTCAAAAGCCAGTTGGTCCAAGCAACATTTACAGGTGGTAGAGCTGTTGAGTAAATAAAAGAACGTGACTTGTTAATAAGGTAATTAATTATTATATTGTTAGATATGGCAATAGCTCCAAATGAGCTTAAAGCTTTCCCAAAAGTTACAGTTGCAATATCTATATCAGGTGAATTTCCTAATCCTGCACAATCATCATCAATTGAACAAAATGCGTGAGCTTCATCTATCATTAATAAAGTATTATACTTTTTCTTTAGTTCGATAAGGCTTTTGATATTTGCGGTATCTCCATCCATACTAAAGACAGATTCGGAAATTATTATTGCACGTTTATATTTGTTTCTATATTTTTGTAGAAGTTCTTCGAGATGTTCATAATCAAGATGTTTATATCTGTAAAAATCTCCTTTTGAAAGTCTCATTCCATCAATAATGCTGGCATGGTTTAATTTGTCGCAAAATACAACATCTCCTTGTCTTATTAGGGCAGAAACAACTCCAAGGTTACATTGGTATCCTGTATTAAATATTAATGCGGCTTCTTTGTTAAAAAGCTGTGCAATATTTCGTTCCAAATCATTATAAATTTGAGAATTTCCGCTTAAAAGTCTTGCAGATGCAGAGGAAAAATAAAAGTCTGGAGAATCTTGAAAATTTTTACAAAATTCTTTTACAAGATCCTTGTTTGTACTAAGACCCAAGTAATCATTAGAGGAAAGGTTGATAAGGTCAACACCATCTATAACAACAAACTCTTCTTTTTTTTCAAAGATAGGAGTTATATTCCTATACATATTCTCTACTTTTAAATAATTTAATTCTTCTTCTAAATCTTGCATACTTTCATCTTACTATAAAAAATATAAAAACATAGTTGGTGAATCAGCTTATATTAATCAGGGAACCAGTCAACCAGTGACCTGCTTTCGCCAAATTCCAGCTTATAATTTTTTGCTAAATGACTTATTATAATTGATGGTAAATCAAGATTTTCTTTTATAGGGTCAATTTTTATTTCTTCTCCATCAAAAACTTTACTAAAATTTAGTCCATTATGGACGCATTCAGGGAGTTTAACTTGATTATTTTTCTTGTTTATTAAATATGCTAAGCCAAACGTTCGGCATGTAATTCCTCGATATTTATAAACGGAACACTTGTTGTCTATGAGAAACGGGCATGCATAGAATAGATGTACAGATACTCTAGTTTTTTTTACTGTGAATAAATTATTTCTTACTACATTTTGAATTTGGGGTGGAAGATTTTTAAATCCAGTCATTAAATACATCATTTCAAGTTGTGTGAAAGGGTAATCACCAACTTCACAACAGCCTGAACAACCCTCTTTGCAGCATATATGTTCTGATTGTTCGTCAAAATATTTTTTTAGTTTTTTATCTAAGTCTTTAAGAAATTTTTCATATTTTTTTAACATAAAAAAATTATAAGTGATAATGAATTGATTTACAATAAATATTCTTTAAATTAAATGTTTGAAAACGCTTGTTTTTTTTTATGTTTTATGTCAGAATACTGGAAGCGATAATGTTATATTAGGTCGCGGGAATTAAAGAGATAATGATTTAAAGATTTTTAACTTTATTTCTGAAAGTTTTTTATATGGCTACAGACCATCTTAATCATGTTATAGACCCGAAAAGGATGAATGACTCTGTTAATATGAGTAATGTTTTTGAATTTAACTATAAACTTATAAAGGAAGAGGCTTCTACCGGCAGTTGGCGGAGGGGTTATGAATATTACCAAAAAGATATGGTAATAGAATCTGTTCCTGACAAAAATTTTTACAAGGCAAAAGTAAAGGGTAACTTTCAGGCTGCGTATTCGACTGATTTGATTTTCAAAAAAAACAAAGTTGAGGCGCGTTGTAATTGTCCCCTAAAAGAAGAATGGTGTAAGCATGCTGTTGCTGTTGCACTTAAAGCTATAAATGAACATGTCTATGAAGACTGGTTAGAGACGAAATATAATATTGAATCCGATTTCGAGGATGAAAATACAGCTTTGATGGATATTCCGCAAGGAAATTATATATTTCACTTTAATCCTAAAAGGAAACAAAATTTCTTTTCACTTCTCATTCGAGACAGAAAAACAGGGAAAGTTATTCGCTCTATTGAAAATGTATTAAGAGCTCTTATAGAAATCCAAAAAGAGAATCCTAAATTTGAATTAAACGAAGCTCAAAAAGCTGAAATTGCGATATTCCAATTAATATTTAAAATCGCAAGACAGGATAAAAAGGCTGGTTGGTATGATATTCCAATTACTAAATTTACGCCTATGTTTCCTCTTTTAGCTGAAGCAGATGAAGTTTTGGATGAAAAAACAAAACAAAGAATAAAATTTGTTGGTGACGAGTGGAAGTTATTACTTGAAATTAACTCATCTCCAACTGGAAGCATTATACTTGCTCTGTATTGGAACAGACCAAACAGTGATGAGGTTTATCCGTTTGAAGAAGTAAAATATTTTTCAAGGCAATTAAAATGGGGTAGGTACAAAAATGTCATATTCCCTATAAATGTTGCGATGAATGAACTTCCTCAGAATATGATTAAGTCTACATTTACAGATTTAAAAGATGCAGATGGCGGCAAATTTATATATGAAGAATTGCCTAAAATTCAAAAAATTATTGATATAAAAGTTTCAGATACAATTAGCAAGTTGATGTTGGATGCAAGACCTCCAGTTAATCTTGTTACTCTGGGTATTGATTATGATCAATCTTTGAAAGCGTCATTAGAATTTGATTATGACGGGGTTAAGGTTCCTTATTCTAAAAATAAAGATAAAGCTCCTTACATAACCGTAACTAAGAAAAAAGCTGGTGAAGATTTTGTATATTGGATAAAAAGAAATTATGAGCATGAGCAGGCTGCATATCAAATGTTACTTGCTTGTAAATTTATTCCTATGCAAACAAATAATTTAGCCTTAGAAAAAGAAAATGCAATTGATTTTTATAACTATTATATAAAACAAGCAGGAGATGGTTGGAAATTTGTTGAAAAGGATGATATGAGTTTCTTCAAACTTGTAGAATGTCCTTTTAAAATTTGTGCGAAGGTTGATTTTTGTGAAGATGCGGTTGATGAGTTTGAAATCCAATTGTATGGTCAAACTGGCGATGAAATTATTGACTTCGATGATATTTATGAAACGATTCAAAGTGGTGAAAAATACGCTCGTGTAAGAAGTTTAGGTTTTGTCGAGTATCCAACCCAAAATATTTATCAAATGATGAAATCATTCAGTTCGTTTGATGCATATAGAAATACTGAAAATAAATTTAGAATAAAATCATATCGTGCAGGTTTGATTAAAGAATTACAAAACCTTGATTTTGAACTTGTTTTGAGTGAAAAATTTAAGAGGTTCTGGGAACAAATTTCAACATTCTCAACTACAGAAGCAATTGATTTGCCGGAAGGTGTTAATGCTGAATTTAGGGATTACCAATTAAAAGGTTTCAGTTGGCTATGGTTCATGTACACTTATGGTTTAAACGGAATCCTTGCTGATGATATGGGGCTAGGTAAAACTTTACAGGCTTTGACATTATTGCAAAAGGCAAAAGAGGTTGATGGCCCTGAACCTACATTGGTTGTTTGTCCAACAACGGTTGTTTTTAACTGGGAAGCTGAAATTCAAAAATTTACACCAGGATTATCGTGTTTAAAAATAGGTGGTGTTGACCGTGCAAAATTGTTTAGTGAAATTCCGAATTATGATATTGTTA
>Ga0302286_10000938_pt1 | contig 22565 bp, 17 predicted proteins | sample III_Fen_E2_3_FD_198765 | JGI IMG/M metagenome (GOLD analysis project Ga0302286, IMG submission 198765) | Peat permafrost microbial communities from Stordalen Mire near Abisko, Sweden - III_Fen_E2_3 | ecosystem: Environmental > Terrestrial > Soil > Wetlands > Permafrost | place: Sweden: Abisko...
TTCAGCTTTTTGCATAAATACAAAGAACGACTTTCGATTACAAAGATAGAAAAGATTATTCTATCGAAGAAAATCATTGAACTTTTCTAACTAAAATTATTTCTATAAACTATTGAGTTCTTATTCTAACTCTTTTAGCATCAAATTTAACTCTACTCTTTTATTGAATTGATGATTTGATGACACAGGATATTTTAGAGAATTACAGATAGTAAATTCTAAAAATACCCAATAAATTATTTCTATATATCATTGAAAATCAAAACTTTCGATGAATGAAGGAGCAGCAGTTAATAGATTGGACGGTGGTTACTCACATTATATTGCACAAAGTGCCAAACACGTTTACAAATAATGAAAAGCGATGAATGCCCTCATAAAAAAGGGCTGGGTTTTTCATTTTTTGTATTCCTCTGCCCCCTATTAGTCAAAAGCGGTTCGGGGAAAACCACCTTTAACAACACGAGATTTTTACCGAACGGCTTTTGTGGGGCATTAAAGTCAAAATGGCACATTTCTTATTTCTATTTTTTAAAACTATTCATCGCTTGCGGTTTTGGAAAATAAAAATAAGATATGTGTTCCGCTCTGCCTATTTGAGAAATGGTTTTGATAAGCTATTTGGTTATCAATATCATTTATTGGCGAGATTAGCGAAACGCTCAACAATGCAAGCTATGCTTGTTTTATTCTTGTCTCGCTGTCAATTTGGCGGAATATAACACTTTATACTCAGTCTTCGGGCTTTTATATAGGGCGAACACGTCGTAGAAAATAAATACATACCATTGGCAGTGGGTTGGGAAATGGCTTGGGTAGTGACTGACTGTCTGAATGGAGCTTGCGGAATGGAATGAAAAGGAAGGAAACTACCCAAGTTGTTGAGTGCTGAGGTTTGTGCATGAAATGAATACGAAAAGACGACAGAAAAACTTCGTGAAGAACTTAGAAAGATATACAATCTGTTTCCTGGTATTAGAGATTTATTCAATATCGAGAAACTTTGCAAAGCTGTTGGCTTTTCGGAGGAATTGACCCAAAAGATACTCTCAATGAATCCTGTCAGTTTTAAAGGCAAACTCTTTTCTACAGAACATATGCGAAAATTTGAAACTGATTATTCTGTGGTTTAAATAGAAAAAGATAGTGCTGAACCAAGCAGACTTCGATTGTTTATTGACAACTTCGAAATAACTGAATGGTTCAAAAAGAAATATCATGAGCTTCAAATAAACTTAAGAATTGATAATAGACAGAAACAAGGCGAAAACAGATGGATTAAAATGCGAACTAAATAGCTAGTCAAATTTAATAAAGTATGTGACCCTTAAAAGACGTGTCTCAAAACAGGAATACATTATACCTATGATAAGCTTTGAGATAATGTCAATTAATTCATATTTAGTCATAGTTTAGAGAATATTGGTGTACCCGAGGATGTACTAAAGCAAAGCTCTTCACCTTGGATATCAAATATTTTTATTAACAGTCAGCTTGTATCCATTTCCATATACGGCTACTATTTTAATGAAGGGGAAAGCAGTCAAGCTTTTTTTAAGATGCGAAATGGTTGAATCCAGTATGTTATTCAATTGATAGGAATTATCACTCCAAATAGATTGTAAAATATCGTCACGTGAAATTACCTTATGTCGATTTTTCAACAAAAGTATAAGTAATTTGGATTCTTTTTCCCGAAGTGTAATCTGTGTGCCGTTAATTGTTACCAATTGATTGTCAATGGTAATTTCCCAATTTCCCAATTTAAATCTCCGAGTAGAGACGTTACTTAGTAAGTTATTAATTTGCGCCAGCACAACTTGTGGTAAGACCGGTTTTCTCAAATAATTAACCGCACCGAGCTTATATCCTTTAATTTGATCAGAGGCATCAAACTGAGTGCCGGTCATAAAAATTATGGGAACAGTAGTATTTGTTTTGTGAATTTCAGTAATAACATCAAACCCATCTTTTCCCGGCAAAATAACATCCAATAGAATTAATTTTGGATTGAAACTATTAAAAAGTTTCAGGGCGGCGTTCCCATCTTGCGCCCAAGCCACAGATAATCCGTTGGCTTCAAAGAAATCTTTTAAAGTTTCTCCCAATGCACGATCATCTTCAACTAATAGTATTTTGTTCTTCATCCTGTTCTTTTAAGAAAATAATAAATTCACTACCCTCATTTATTTTGCTTGTAACTGAGATACTACCGCCATGAGCTTCCACCATCGATTTCACGTAAGTTAGTCCAAGGCCAAATCCGGTTTTGCGTTTTAGTTCTTTTCGGTTGCTTCTGTAAAACCGATCGAAAATAAATTTTAAGTCAAAGGCAGATATTCCCAAGCCATCGTCTTTGACAGATATTTTAACTCCTCCGTTGGTGTCAACCACATCAACATTAATATTAACTTCAGCATCTGAGTATTTGATAGCATTTTCAACCAAATTATCCAATACATTGGAGAAATGAAGAATGTCAACAAACAGAAATTTATTTTTTGTGTGAACGGTAGTCCGTATGTTTACTTTTTTCTTTGTGCTTTCTGTATCGGAATAACGTTCTTCAATGGATTGAAGCAGGGTTTCAATTTCTACTTTTGCCTTATTTAATGCGATATTCACTTTTTCGTTGTTGCTGATCTGCTGAATTCGCTCGGTGTATGCAGTAAGCTTGTTTAATTCGATCATTGTATTATCAGCATAGGTTATTACTTTGGAAATATCGTTTTTTTCAACATAAAACGGTATAAGTGATACCATAGCTATAGCACTCGATATAGGGCGTTTAAATTCATGGGTCATAGAATTAACCGATTCCTGTCTGAGTCTTTCCAGCTTCCATTGTAGCACAAAACTTCTACCTAAATATATCATACAGCCAATACCTATTAATATAAGCAATGCCGAAAGAGCCAGTTGATAACCCATTTTATTAAGGAGAGCTGCACCTGGAACTTCAATATATCCAACGACGCCAATAGAAGCCATAATATCGAGTTTTACGGTATCTGTTTGCTGGTAGTTCGATGAAGCATTTGCAGGCTTGTTGCTCTTTATGAGTTTATGTGTAATTAGATTGAAATAATCAAAGTAAGTATTTTTAACCGCGTATCTTCTTGATAATTCTTTTCTAAAAATTGTATTTAATTTTTCCAGATTAACCGGCAATTCATCTTTTAGAACAAATTGAACTATTTTCTGATTTATATAAGGATCGTTCTTATCAATAGTAAATGTATAGGTAGAATCCTCTGTTTTTACCTTTTTCGTGAAGTATCTTGCCGTGTCATTTGGGTTTGATACATTATTAGAAAATACAGAATACCCGCCAATAGCTTCTGTTCTTTCTGAAATCTCCATAAGTACCGCTTTCTGTATAGCTTGATTAGCAGCGTCTTTCATCTCTTCTTTATGAAGATTATACATATTGGTTATCCACACAACCTGATTTACAGTAATTAGTGTCGATACCAATACAATTAGCGTCTGAATATATAAATGTTTATATCTCATGGAACAGTAATTATATATCTTTCACATAAAAGACAATTGGCCAAACTTAATCTATACAAAAAATTTAGCAAATATACTGATTAAATCAGAATTCAGTCAGAATTTTATCAGAATTTTATCAGAATTGAGTTTGTTTTTTTCTTTTTTCTTTAATCTAATTACACTTAATTTGCATATCATGAATTTAAGTTTAAAATCGTATGGAATGAGCATGAACGCATATCTTAACTTCGCTAACTGCTAGTTCAGCAAAGAGAATGATAATCTGATATGTAAGTTTCGTATAGCCTAAAAAAAGGCTATTATCGTATTTAAACACCCATGACCCAATAAGAATTTTGGGTATAGAAGGGAATGATTATAAAACTACAAATTTCTCCCTATTCCTTTTTGGAGGCTTAGGGGTCTTAATTATATACAGATGAAAAAAATCCTTTATTCCTTAGCAGTTTTAGTACTGATTGTTATTACATTTAATTTTTCAATTGTTACCAAACGCGTCAATAATGTCTCAAGCATTGCACTACAAAATATTGAAGCATTATCGTATGCAGAATCAACTAATCAATCTTGTTTAGGAGTTGGAAGTATAGACTGTCCTGTCAGTAAGAATAAAGTAAAATTTGTATATTGATGAACTGCAGAAAGTTATTTCAGGCATTTGTATTAATGCTGGCATTACAAAGCTGTGTCGGGAATAAACAAATACCTGATTTTGATGCTATATCCAAAAAGATTTCAGGAAAGGTATTATCGTCTGGTACTGTTTATATGCGTTACCCTTTTCGTGTAAAGCAAATTGATTCTACATTGGTCATTATGGATTTACATGGTACGGATTATTATTACCATGAGTTTAGTTATCCCGGATTGAAATTGAAACGCTCTTTTGCAAAGCCAGGTATTGGTCCGAATGAATTTCTGGATGCCGAAAACATACGTATAGATAAACAAGGGCGATTTTATTTATTGGATGCCAACAAAAGTTCGATTACGGTTTTTGATAAAAATAAACAAGATATACAGTCACGGATAAAGCTTTCAGACAAATTGATCCGAACGTTAGACTTCGATATTGTAAACGATTTAACCTTTGTGGTTCCCGATTATACAGGTAAGCACCGATTTAATCTGATTAACAAAAAGGGTCAGATAACAAAGAGTTGTTTTACGATTCCCAGCAAGCGGAATAAATTATCAAACGTGTTATTGGCGCAAGCCTGGCGATCGTTTATTAACTACAACCCTTCCAATGGAATATTGGCTATGGTGACGCAACTGGGACAGGTGTTGGAATTATACAATTTGAAGACAAACACCATTATCAATATTGTATATGGTAAAGATGGTGAACCTGAATTTATCAACAAAGGAGGATACGCTTCACCCTGTGGCATTATGGGGTATAGCGATGTATATGTGGGAACGAATAAAATTTACGCCATTTATTGGGGAAAGTCATTCAAGGATATAGAAAACGATCCCAACTCAAAGGATGGGGGTAATATGTTGCAAGTATTCGATTTGACAGGGAAACCTCTCTGTCAGTATATTTTAGACAAGTATATTACCGGATTTACGATTGATGAAAAACATAATAAAATCATTGCGCTAGATATAAATAGGAATAATCCATTGGTGGAATACCAACTATGAAAATGAATTTATATGATTGTTTACGAAAACAAACATTGATCTAACTACTTACACAGTATAAAAACAAACATCGATTAAAAAGTAAGTTCCTGTAAATGGAATAAATTTAGAAGACAACCAAAGTGATATATGAAAAACAGTATCTTATTTATAATCTTTTTATTTATTTTTTCAGCATGTAATAATCTGCCAAGTGAATTGAAAAATAAGGTTTCAAAGGAAGTGCAGGAAGCACTTGATGAAGCTGGAACGAACCGACAGGAACTTGAAAAGGTATTAATTCATTACAGTAAGAATCCACAAGACTCTTTAAAGTTTAAGGCAGCTTGTTTTCTGATAGAAAATATGAAAGGATATTATAGTGTAGCAGGAGAAAACGTAAATAAATTGGAGGAACTATATAGAAAAATGGGTAACGCGTTGCCCGATGAAAGGAGTGCAGTGTACAATCGGGGTGTTGATTCCTTGGGAATTAAATTTAGTTTCAATAAACAACCTGACCTGCAATATATTCGTGCAGATTTTCTTATTCAGCATATAGATCAGGCTTTTAAAACATGGGAAGCTACTCCCTGGCATAATAATTATTCTTTCGATGCTTTTTGCGAATATGTACTGCCTTATAGGGTATATGACGAAAAATTATCCCTTTGGAGTCCACTTATTGAAAAGCGATTTAAACCCCAACTGGACAAAATCTATTTTGAAACCGGCAATTTGTACGAAGCTGAAAATGCCTTATTTGGGAAAGCAACCGTAGAAGAAAAATTTTCTGCATCCAACTATAAAGCGGTAACTATTACTGCTAAAGACAAGTTGATTTTTGAAAATGTATGTACCGAACCGGGCGAAAAGCTTTTGCTGATCCAGCATTATAATGGAGGGAAGGACGCTAAGGTCAATATAATTATCAATGATGTCGATACAATTCCCGTAGTGCTGAAAAGAACGGGTGGCTGGAAAAAACCAACCACGAATATCGTAAAAGTGCCCATTAAAATGGACAGACTAGTCAATACCATTTGCCTGGAAACGAAAGCCGATACGCTAAGTATTGATTATGTGAAGGTAATCCCGATGCTGGATTTTCATTTATTCCGACAGTCGGCCATCTCGTCGGGAGCCACCTACAAAATAACCAATAAGCAAAACGGTGCATGTCTGACAATTGATAATGACTCCACCAAATTAGGCTCTAAAATTATTACTGCCAATTTTACAAACCGGAATGCTCAGAAGTTTATTATGGATTATAATGATTATGGATTCTTTAAAATTATAACAAATGATAAACATAAAGTTGTGTTAGATGTGTCTAACGGATTAATAGACAATGGGACGGAATTGACTGTCTTTTCAGATTATAATTTTCCGAATCAATCATGGACACTAGTGCCGGATAAAGAAAAGGGGTATTTTAGAATCGTAAGTAGAAAAAGCGGAAAATGTTTGGAAACAAATTCGAAGCTCTCAAAAAATAAAAATCAAGTGGTTCAAAACGAGAACAACGGTAGCGACAATCAATTGTGGAAATTTGAGATACTCGAAAAAGCACCCCGAAAAGACAATTTGACCGAACTGAAAATGGGAACAACGACCGAAGCTTCGTACCGTATTTATCACGAGACGCTTGATTTTCAGATGCACCAGTTTGGTGGGTCTATGCCGGCAATCAACGGCATAAGCCTAATAAATACAAAAATAGGCAGTTGCCATGAAGAAGCGCAGTATCTAACCTATATTTCACGAGGATTGGGAATGCCCATGACTTATGATTTTATACCTCAATGGCCTAATCGATCCTTATCTCACTATTGGAACGTATTAATTGATGAAAAAGGGAAAATTATCAGGTATTATTTCAGAAATAAGCCCGGTGCAGTCACAATATTCGAAGGTTTTACGAAAGAGAAGGTCTTTAGAAGCACTTATTCTATCAACCGACAGAGTCTAGCCATAATCAATAACAATCGGGAAGATATTCCGAAACTGTTTGTGAACATGCATTTTATAGATGTAACACAAGAATATACAAAAACATCGGATGTAAAAGTTATTCTTGACCCCAAAAAGGCAGATAATCGACATTTTGCCTATTTGACTGTGTTTGATAATAAAAATTGGGTGCCTATTTTTTGGGGTGAGATACAGTCAAATAGCGTTGTGTTTAATAAAATGGGACAAAATGTGGCTTATTTACCCATTTATTACAACGGTACAGGAAACACACCCGCAGGAAATCCTTTTTTGCTTACCGCATCAGGAAAAATAAAGGTACTAAAACCTGATATCAAGAAGTTACAGCAACTGGTTTTGTATCGTAAATATCCATATATATTTTATGGTAGTCCCAACGACAGAATGATAGGTGGACGATTTCAGGGGGCAAACAATCCTGACTTTGTGAATGCAGTAGATTTGTACACGTTTAACAGCATGACCGATGCCAGTTTCTGTAATCTGAAAATTGATGAAAAGAGAACATTCAAGTATCTGAGGTATATAGGGGCTGATGGTAAAAACTGTAACATCAACGAACTTATGTTTTACGATGAAAATGGGAAAGTGATAACCGGAAATGTGATAGGGACAGAAGGTAGTTGCAATGATAATGGATCGACTAAAGATAAAGTGTTTGATAAAAACATATTGACCGGATTTGATGCCCCTATGCCCAATGGAGGATGGGTTGGATTGAAATTACAAAAAGCTGCCAGAGTAAGCAAAATTCGTTTTATGCCACGTACCGATGGTAATATTATAGAGCAGGGCGACAATTATGAATTAGTGTATTGGAATAATGGGTGGAAATCACTGGGCGAGAAAAAAGCAACAGCCGATTCGTTGGTTTACAACAATGCACCAAGCAATGCTTTGTACCTATTGCATAACAGAACAAAGGGAGCTGACGAACGTATTTTTACCTATGAAAAAGGGAAACAAGTATGGTGGTAAGTTAGTTGATAGTTGATAATTGATAGTTAGTAGCATAATAAACTGGGAATACCAATTTAAAAATAAAAAACAATCATGTATGATTTAAAAAACAAAAACAAGTATGGAAAATCGTATTGACGTTGCATTCAACGAAGAATCAAAAAATCAAATTTTAGAGGGAATTTTAGGATTGAGATCACTCATGGCATTTCTGATTAAACTATCGGAAGCTGACCGATAATCGTTGCAGTTGCTCGACGATGGTCGTAAACCGTTTACCGAAAAGGCGCATGAATTAGCTACGCGAAATGCAATAATTAATCCGGGGGATGCATTACTGACCGCTTGCGAGCATGATTTGAATCTCTATTCGGGATTATCAATTATTGAAAATGAATTACAGCAACTGCTGGAAATGGTACATGACACCAAGCAACTGGCAGGTTCCGAAGCGTATGAAGTAGCACGTTTTGTGTATATGAAAGCCAAAATGGCACTTAAAATGAAAGAACCGGGTATGCAAGCCATAGTGGACGAACTCGGTAAACTCTTTAAGCAAACAACAGTTGCCAATTCATCGGAAAAAGCTGTAAAGTAATTTAAAGCGTATTCTCTTATCTAATGGTGTAAATATCAATGAGGATTTCTCAAAAGACAAATGAAAGTAAACAACCGCAAATCAATACAAATTATCAATACTTGATATAGCTGTATTTGTAAAAATGACATTTGCGGACATTTGTGGAATTTGCGTTCAAAAAAACATTTATTGGACACCTCATTCCCCATCGCAGCTCGGTGGTGCGATAACGCAGCAAAAACCTGCGATATCGCGGTAGATTAGTTAAACATCGCAGTAAAAAGCTGCGATAACGCGGCAAATCAGTGCGTGCACGCAGCGTGGAGGTGCGATGACGCAGCAAAAACCTGCGACTTCGCAGTAGATTAGTTAAACAACGCAGTACGGAGGCGTAATATTTAATTATTACAAAATAACCATGAACACCTCGTTACAAACCGAGGTGGAGTATAAAGAGAATAAAAATCAGAATTGAGTCAGAATTGAAAGGTTTATTAACTAAACTATATGGCGAAGTTTTGATAGTTTTGCTCTTGTTAATTATACCATTGCATTTATTATATCATCTACTGGAAAACCTGAAATATGCTGGGACTAGGGAGACAATTTTTCCGAAATGAATATTTATCAAAACAAACAAAACAGAAAATCACTTGGCTATAACGTTAAATAAATACTACCAACAGGGAAAATGGGGCGGAAAAATCGTCTAATCCCGCAAAGTCATTGACAATACCCTCCGCCCCGGCTTCCTCCTAAAAACGAAGAAAAGTGACACAAAAGTAGAAAAAAAGAACGAGAAACTCAGAAACTACGTGTTTCAGGCTGTTGAGTTCATGGATGCAGCAACAAAAAATAATTTTTATAACAAAGAAATCAATACAAAATTTATGAAAAAGAAAATTTTTGGTGCCGTGGTAGTAGTAGCTATTGCTGTAGGTGCAATGATTAATGTGAATTTAAATAAAGTAAGTAATAAAGGTGATTTAGCAATGGCTAATGTGGAAGCGTTGGCGCAAGAAACTGATATGTATTTTATCAATACTACAAATTATTGGGGAAATAATACAGTAAGTACATGTACCTGTTCGACCTGTCAAAAGGGAGAACAAAATGTCGTTACTCAACCTCAATCACCAGTTGTTATTAATAATTCAGGTGTTACTGGTGTTAATGGTCAATATGGCGGTACTGGTGTTGGTGGTAGTTATTCCCAAGGACAGACTGTTATAATTACCACCCTTGTAAATTGTCAACCAATGCCTGGGTGTTGTGACACAAGTAAAAATGGAACATTTACACAAAAAGTTACAGCATAGATATTTTCTAAAAAACGAGATGTGAATTAGTAGATTCACATCTCTTAAAAATAATAAATCAATTCGATTAATGTTGTGATTTTATAAAAATAAATATATGAATAACAAAAGATTAAAAATAAGAAAAATTTCTGTGTTCGTTGCTTCAATAACTATTTTAACATCATGTATTGCAACGCAGTCAACTTGTGAAATAAAGGAGATAAATAAATCAAATGTAGAAGTTAGTCAGATCCTTGATTTGTCAAAATATATAGATAGTTGTCATTTCGTAAAATTAGAAACAAAGCGGAATTGTTTGATTGGGACAATTAAAGATATTCAATTTGCAGCAAACAAAATCTTCGTCTTGAGTTCAATATCTGGGGAAAATGAAGTTCTAGTATTTGATAAAACCGGACTTTTTCTGAACAAAATTGGGTCAAAAGGCCAGGGACCACATGAATATTTATCTCTAAATTCATTTTGCATAAATAAGTTAAAAAACTACATCATCATATTTGATTCTTATAAAAGGAAAATTCATAAATATGACTACACTGGAAAATATTTAGAATCAATTCCATTAAAGGCTGAATGTGGATTAGTAATAAAATCACGTTTTATTTCAAAAAATAGAATGCTTTGTGTAAATGGTATAAATTCCCGGACATCTACAATCGTTTTTGAGAGTGATGAAAATTTTGACAATTTAAATATTTTATTGTCTTCCAATTTAACGTGTCAAGATTTATATGTATTTTCAAATAATCCGATTACCACTGATGCAAAATATTTTTTAGAACCCTTATCAAATCTTGTGTACCAATATGAAGATAAACAACCATCTCCCGTTTTTAAGGTAAATTTACATGTGAAAGACTATAATCCAGAAAAAGAGATGATATACGGTGGTGATTATAGTAAATTATACATTAGTTCTCTTCAAAAAGGTTTTTTCCCTTTAAGCGGTATCATTGAAAATAAGAAGTATCTATTATTTGAACAAAACGGTTACTTCACTTTATGGGATAAAAAAAGCAATAAGGGAGTTAGCTCAATATGTTCTCTATCTAATGCTACCAATAATATTTTACCATTATCAGTATGTGATATAATGTATGGGTTTGAAAATGAATTTGTTTGCATATTAACTAATTCACATCTCACAGAGGCTCAAAAATACTACAAAACAAATAAAATTCAAGCTAATCGTGAAATTACAAAATTATTAAATGAACACAATTCAGAAGACAATCCTACAATTGCATTCTATTATTTTAAATAAGCAGTATAAATACCCACTATAATATAAAGCAGTAAATAAATACAGTGTCATATAATTAAATTAAAAGGGAGACAAGAATTGAATGCGGATAAACGCTGACGGAATGAATTTATAAACAGATATTCATTCCTATCTGTCTGAATGATTTTCATGTTTTATTTTACTACCAAATCCAGATAAGTTTTATTATTATCTGCGATTATCTGTAGTATCTGTATATATCGACTTGTTGGCATGCTCCATCATCGATCCATTCCTTTTTAGAACAAGACACTAAATTATTGCGATTAACTAACTAATTGGACAAAAACCCTTATTAATTTGCATATGAAAAAGACAACATTATTTTTATTGGCTGCATTAATTGTATTTATTTCTTGCGAAACTAGAAGAAATGGAGATAAAGATAAAGATAAACTGAAGCAGGCACTATCGATGTGGATCGGCAAAGAGATTTTTCTTCCAAAAGATCTGGAAATAAAGGCTAGAGAAAAGGATACAATATGTAATGATATCTTTTCGAAAAAATTTAAAGTATTAATATACGTAGACTCAATAGGATGTACAGCATGTAAATTTAAACTTTTTGAATGGGGTGAAATAATAAAGAAAGTTTTGAAAAATAATAGTAATGTATCTTTTCTTTTTTATGTACATTCAAATGATTATGTTAAACTAGAAGAGTTCACACAAATCAACAAATTTATTTATCCCATTATTTACGATAAAGCAGATAAATTAAATAGATTAAATCATTTACCAGATAATTTGCGATTTCACACTTTTTTATTAAATCAAAACAATAAAATAGTATTAGTTGGAAATCCTGTCGGAAATCCCAAATTGTTAGATTTATATCTTCAACAAATATCAAAATGAGACGATTAAAAGGAGCGAGGTATTATTTAATATTTATGCTACTCTGTTTTATAGCGGTAAGTGGATACTATTTTCATGAAGTTGATCGTAAAAATTCAAAAGTTAGAATTATACAAACTAAGATAGAATTACTAAATGACTCTTTATCAATCGGAAAGTTTGATTATTATTCCATTCAACAAATTACATTCAAACTGAAAAACACAGGTGAGTTTCCATTTATAATTCAAAGTGTAAAAACTTCTTGTGGTTGCACTGCGGCCAAATATGATAAAAAGCCTGTTCCACAAGGAGAAACCACTACAGTGATACTGGAGTATAAACCTAATTCATTGGGCTACTTTAGTAAAACTGCGGATGTAGTATGTAATGTGCCCGAAGGATATGTGAGACTAAAAATAAGCGGGGAAGTGGTGGAGAAATAAATGATTAGTTGATAGTTGACAAGTGATAGTTAAGGAGTTTGATTGATTCGGTCTGATTTCAGGATTATCATTCCGACATAAGTTGACATTTAAGTGCATAGTGATAAACAATCTATGAAGATAAAATTTCGTTTACAAAAAGTCTTGAAAATAGCTCTTCAGGTTTCAGTTTTGATTCTTGCAAGTGTTATCCTTACTATTTTTCTCAAAGTGTTTTGTTTTGCATCTTTCAAGGTTCCATCGGGTTCGATGGAACCCACTTTGAAAACAGGTGATTATATTATGGTTAATAAAATGATATTAGGACCTCGGATCTTTAAGGATTGGAAATTCTGGACGAATGGCAACTGGGAAATGAAAAGACTGCAAGGCTTACGTGCCATAAGGCGGAATGAAATATTAGTATTTAATTTTCCAATAACTGATAACCGTTGGGATAAGATAGAAATGGATTTTAATGCACACTATGTGAAACGCTGTGTGGGTATTCCGGGTGATACTTTTTATATTGAAGATGGAATCTATAAAGTAAAAGGTAGCACCGATACCTTGGGGGCATATTGCAATCAAGAGGTTTTATCTGCTACAAATGACTCATCATTGAATAAATTCGTACTGAATTGCTTTCCTTTCGGTTCTATTTATCATTGGACCATACGGAATTTCGGCCCCATTTATATCCCCAAGGCAAATGACAAGGTACGAATTGATTATAAGAATATTGAATTGTACCGTAAAATGATTGTTTACGAAACAGGGAAAAGCATAGAAGTAAACCATAATGGAGTTACACTGGGAGGTAAACCCCTGAAAGAATATATTTTTAAGATGAACTATTACTTTATGGCCGGCGATTATGTCATGGATTCCAGGGACTCACGCTATTGGGGTCTCTTGCCCGAAGATCATATCATAGGCAAGGTGAGTTTTATCTGGAAATCGGAAGATGAAAACACCGGAAAATTCAGGTGGGAACGGTTTTTTAAGGGAGTGTAAAGCCCCCCTAAATTCACACCTCACCCCAACCCTCCCCTTGAGGAGAGGGGAGTAAGAGGGGGAACTTTAAGACGTTGTATTTGATTTTTTTGTATCAAATAAATTTTCCCTTAATGATTAAAATGAAACGAAAATTTTTATATGCAAATCATAGAAATCGGATATTTAAGTCTCACTTCTTGCTCCCCTCTCCTCAAGGAGAGGGGCTGGGGGTGAGGTTTCTTTCCTTTTGTCTCGTACTCTCCACCGTTTTTGCAGTGGACGAAACGTTGGCGAATGGTGTTGTGTCTGCCAAGTATTTTTGGTTTTATGGGGCAATGGGAGTTACAGCCCTGGTTTCATTGTTGGTGTATGGATATAGAAGGACTGCCTGTAAGTTTTATCCGGCAGATTTATTACTTTTTTTATTTACCGGTTATGTATTGGCTGTAACGTACTTCGATTCCGGACATATATTCTCTACTAAATGGGTGTTGTTGGTGGTCCTCTTGTTACTATTCTTTTATCTCAGGATTGCTTTGCAAGATAAACCCCTGCGTTTTTATATCTCCGTGTTTTTTGTTTTTACAAGTTTAGTAGAAGCCGTATGGGGCTTAAGGCAGCTTTATGGGTTTATACCTTCTAACCATGCGTTGTTTAAACTTACCGGATCGTTTTTCAATTCCGGTCCTTATTCCGGTTATATAGCGGTGGTAGCACCTTTGGCACTTCATGCTATGCTCAAAGACGCTGTGGTATTCAAACGAAAGTTCTTTATCGGTTTCCTGCCGCATTATACACGTTTTACTGTTTCCATACTGGCTTTTACAGGGGCAGCTTTAGTGCTTCCTGCCACTATGAGTCGTGCTGCATGGATAGCTGTAGTGGCCGGTTGTGGTTTTGTGTTAGCACTGTATTATTTGCATAAAAAGCCTGTCAGGAATTATTTAATCCGGCAACGAAAGAGAGTAATTCTATTTTTGTCTATCGGAGTTGTATTGGCTGCTTGTGGTGGAACGGGTATTTATCAGCTAAAAAAGAATTCGGCAGATGGGCGTGCCTTGATATGGAAAACCACGTTGCAAGTCATAGCTAAACATCCTATGGGTGTAGGGTTAGGTCACTTCTCGGGCGTTTATGGTGAAGAACAGGCAGCCTATTTTGCATCAGGAAACTATAGCAATCAGGAAGAACTGGTAGCCGGAAATCCCGAGTATGCATTTAATGAATACCTGCAAATTATCGCCGAGTTTGGCGTGGTGGCAGCTTTGGTTATATTCGCAGCTTTTATTACACTTATTTATATGGGTATTAGGCGTAAAGCAATTGCCGAAACGGGTGGGCTGATTTCGTTATTGGTATTTGCTTCCATGTCTTATCCATTCAATTTACTTCCATTCCTCATTGTATTAGTCTTTCTTATGGCATTAATACTCACTCAACGGCAAGCTGTAGGAGTAAAAGAGTTTAAAGTAAAAAGTGTTGTATTGCCTTGGCAAGTAGTGCTGATGGTATCGACGGTTGCCGGAATGATCCTTTTTGCCGCTTTGTATCAACGCTACCCAACCTACAATGCCTACAAGGAATGGAATAACCTGAAAATGATGGGAAGCGCAGATGCTTATCCCGAAATGAAAAAGGACTACGAGAAACTTTATCCGTATCTGTCCGATCAAACACCGTTTTTGTTTGAGTACGCCCAATGTCTGAACAAAGCCGGAGAGTTCGATAAAAGTAATTATGTTTTGGAGCAAGCCATAAAGATCAGTTGCGACCCTATGCTTTATAATATATTAGGAAAGAATTATCAGGGCCTTAAAAACTATCAGTTGGCAGAGCAAAATTTCTTACTGGCATCGCGCATTGTTCCCAGCCGTATTTATCCTTATTACCTGTTGGCTAATCTGTATACTGAAAGTGGAAATACCCAACAATTACTGCTTATGGCACAAAAGGTATTAGAGAAAGAGCCTAAAGTACAATCGACAGCCATTGAGGAAATGAGGGAAAAGATGCGGGTGTTGATAAAGAAAAAGGGGAATCAGAATTGAATCAGAATTGAAAGGTTTATTAACTCAATTATATGGTGAAGTTTTAATAGTTTTGCTCCTGTTAATGATGCCATTGCGTTCATTATATCATTTACTGTAAACCTGAAATCTGCTGGGAGTAAGGAGAATACTAACAACAGGGAAAATGGGACGGAAAAATTGTCTATACTCGCAAAAGCCCGGACAACGACCTCCGCCCCAACTCCCACCTAACAAAGGAAAGGAGGACAAAAGTACGGAAAATACGTGAATCATCATGAAGCACGTGGCTTCAGGCTGTTGAAAGGATACACACAATGAAAAGAATAAATTTTTAATACAAAAAAAATCAATACAAAATTTATGAAGAAGAAAATTTTTGGTGCCGCAGTGGTAGTAGCTATTGCTGTAGGTACAATGACAAACGTGAATTTAAATAAAGTAAGTAATAAAGGGGACATTGCATTGGCGAATGTGGAAGCATTGGCGAGTGGAGAGGTTTATGTCCCTTATTTATGCCGTCCAATCAGTTATTCTGTTTGTGCAATTGAACGAACTGATCAATATCCATCCGGTTATATAATAACAGGAAACAGAGTTAGTTTTTAATAAATTTATACTTTAGTGTCATTAACCTTGGCACTAAAGTATGAACCTATTTTTCTCATAAATCAGGATAACCACACTGTAATTATTGCAAATTTTAAAATATACATATAAAACATATTAATTCTATAGGGTCATGAAAAAGTTACATAAAAAAGGAGTCTATATTTCTGCATTAACGTTGTTGTTAGTCTGTTGTCAGGTGCAAAAAAAGAACATACTAGAACTGTTCAAAATAGAGAAAAAGCTCCAACACGAGAAAATAGAAATGAAGCATAACGATTATTTATTTCATGCTTGGTGTATGTATAAAACTGGTAATTATTTAGTTATAAATGATGATAATGGAAAAACATATATGTCCATTTTTGATTTAAAAGAACAGAGGTATATTAATCATTTTATAAAGAAAGGAGCTGGTCCAAATGAGATGTTTTCACCACCACAATCAATTACGCCATTAACAAATAATCAGTTGTCTTATTTTGATGCACAAGCTAGGATAATCTATCAGGCTAATTATTCTAAACCTGACAGTATTAAAATAACTAAGATAAAAAATTTCACAAATACTCAAACGCTATTTTTAGGCTTAATTCCGATGGCTTATGATTATTATGTTGGCATAGGCTTAATTGAGAGTGGAAGGTATGCAGTAATTGATAAAAATGGAAAGAACGTTTCAATCAATTTTGATTATCCTAAAGATGAAATGAAACAAGGAAACAACTTTCAAAAAGCACTGGCTTACCAAGGTGGGTTGATTCCTAATTCAGATAAGACAAAATTTTTCTTTTATTGTATTTCTTCTGAAATTTTAGAAATTATGCAACTTCAAAAAAATGGGACACTTACTAAAATCCGGGATATTCACTTTGATTATGCAACGTATAGACCAGAAGGTGATGGAAAAAACACAATAGCAGCGACGATAATGAAAGAATCTAAAGCTGCATTTATTTCCGCTACAGCTACGAGCAATTATATATACCTGTTGTATTCTGGTCGTACAATTGGTGTGGATATTAACTTAGCATTTAAATCAAACACAATTTTAGTTTTTGATTGGGAAGGGAATCCTATAAAAAGATATAACTTGGATATTGACATTACAACTTTTACTGTTAGTGAAGACGATAAAACGATTTATGCAATTAGCAATACTTCTGTTGATACAGATTTGATAAAATTCAAGATGTAACTAATCTCATTAATTTGATTAGTTAGTAAAATGAATAATGATTTACTTTCCAATCAAGTAGGTCAATTTTTAGTAATTAAATATTATATATGAAAAATCTCACTATTCCTTTATTTTTAATCGGTTTACTGGTGTTTACAGGAGCTTGCTCCTCCAAACCCAAAGAAGCAAAAGCAGAACAAGTACAAACTAAGTTAGTCGAAGAGCAAACGCAGGTAAAAGCAATGAAGTTAGTAAAAACTGCTTTTGCCCGTGAAATTCTGGCCAATGGAACTGTTGCTGCAGTTCGTAAAGCTGATCTGTATTTTCAGACCAATGAAGTAGTTACACGCATATTTGTAAAAAACGGCGATAGAGTACTTAAAGGTCAGAAAATAGCTTCGCTCGATTTGTTTAAACTCAACAATGCCCTGCAGCAGGCTAGTGATAATTGGGAGAAAAGTAAACTGGAACTTCAAAATGTATTAATTGGTCAGGGTTACTCGCTAAAAGATTCGGTGCGCGTGCCCAAAGAGGTTATGCGAATAGCCAAAACCCGAAGTAATTATGAGCAGAATCGTATACAGCATGAACTATCGGCCTACAACCTGAAAAATGCGGTACTCTACGCACCATTTAATGGTGTTGTGGCTAATTTGCTTAGTAAAGAACATAACCAGCCAACCGGTGGCCAGCCATTTTGCACCATAGTAGACAATGCTTCTCCCGAAGTAATTTTCCAGGTGTTGGAAAACGAACTACCCATGATTTCAGTAGGGGATAGAGTGGTAGTTTCACCCTTTTCGGTTGCCAATTATAATGGGTCAGGTAGGATTGTAGAAATAAACCCTGTAGTGGATAAAAACGGAATGGTGAGGGTGAAAGCCACTATACAAGCTTCAACCAAATTATTTGATGGTATGAATGTGAATGTACGGGTACAAAAAACACTCCCGAATCAATTAGTTATTCCCAAAAAAGCCTTGGTACTACGAACAAACCGACAAGTTGTCTTTACGCTTCATGCCGGTAAGTCCATGTGGAATTATGTGAAAACAGGACTGGAGAATGCTACCGGATTTATTGTTACAGAAGGACTGAACGAAGGTGATAGTGTGATTTACGATGGAAATATCAATCTGGCTCATGAAGCTCCAGTATCTGTAATAAAATGATAAAGTACCTTCTGAACCGACCAATTGCCGTTTTTATGGTTTTTACGGCATTTTTTATTCTGGGTCTGGTGACCTACATGAATATCCCTATTTCATTGTTGCCGGATATTGCCATACCCGAGATAACAGTAAAAATTTCAGGGAAGAACACTTCTGCCCGCGAACTGGAAAATACCGTAGTAAAACCTATCCGTCTTCAGTTATTGCAAATAGGGAATTTACGTGATATCCACACCGAAACTCAGGATGGAAATGCCATTGTACGCCTGAAATTTGAATACGGTGCAAATACCGATTTAGCATTCATTGAGGTTAACGAAAAAATTGACCTTGCCATGAATTTTATACCCAAAACGATTGATCGTCCGCGGGTAGTAAAAGCCAGTGCTACCGATATCCCTGTTTTTAATCTAAACTTAACCCTGAAAAATGAAAAGACACTCGATAAAACGGATCAAACCGAGTTTATTAATCTGTGCGAATTTTCAGAAAATGTAATTAAGCGCCGCATAGAACAACTACCACAAGTTGCCATGGTAGATGTAACCGGAGAGATTAAAAAGCAAGTGATTCTGATACCAAATCATAACTTACTCGAGATTTCAGGTATTACCAACAACGATATTGAGTGGGCATTAGCTAATAATAATATTGACCCGGGAAGCATGACCGTTCGGGATGGATACTACGAATACAATATTAAATTTTCAACAATAGTACGCTCCGTAGAAGACATTGAAAACATTTTTATTCGAAAAAATGATAAAATCTATCGCCTAAAAGAGCTTGCAAGTGTAAAAATAGTTCCAGAGAAAGAAACCGGAATGGCGTTTTATAACGGGAAAAGAGCTGTTGTAATGCAGGTTATAAAACAGAATAACGAAAAAATAAGTAGTTTGAAATCTGAAATTGCAAGACTTACTGATGATTTTAAAAGGAAATATCCCAATATCGATTTTACAGTATCACAAAATCAAACTGTATTGCTGGATTATACCATTTCCAACTTAGAACAAAACTTATATATTGCTTTCATTTTTGTTTGTTTTGTTTCGGCCATTTTTCTAAAAGATATTCGTACATCGATTATCATAAGTCTCAATATGGTTGTGTCTCTTGTTATCTGTTTCTTGTTCTTCTATTTGTTTGGTGTATCATTGAATATGATCTCTTTAACCGGATTGGTTCTGGCTTCGGGGATGATGATTGACAATTCGATAATAGTTACCGATAATATTAGCCAATACCGCCGTAAACGCTTTTCAATACAAAACTCTTGTATTAAAGGAACTAATGAAGTTATTGTACCTATGTTAACTTCGTCATTTACTACTACCTCTGTTTTTGTTCCATTAATTTTTTTAAGTGGAATGGCTGGCGCGCTTTTTTTCGATCAAGCATTTTCTGTAAGTGTAGGACTGTTTGTTTCATATCTTTCGGGGATTATTTTCCTTCCGATATGCTATAAGCTGGTTTATTCTATCAAATTACCTGAAAATTGGCTGAAAAAGGAAAATGAAAGATTAACGAGGCCTGTTAAGGATACAATCTTTGATAAAATATATGATTGGGGAACGCATTGGACCTTTAGTCATAAAGCACTTACAATGATTGTGATGATGTGTGTTTTTCCACTATGTGCGTTTTTGTTTTGGATTATTCCGAAAGAAAAAATGCCTTATATCACGCAGAACGAGATGATAGTGAAAATTGATTGGAACGATAACATTCATTTGTCTGAAAATAAGGATCGGGTGGAAACATTAATAAAGAGTTTGAATGGTGCATTGCCCGAACATGCTGTCTATTTAGGTCAACAACAGTTTTTACTGAATAAAGAAAAAGAACAAACCACATCTGAAGCCGAAATATACATGAAAGCACTTCATGTTGAAGATATTCCCAATCTAAAACGGAAAATAACCAATTATTTAGCCAAAAACTATCCTTTTGCTGCTATAACCATATCTCCTGTAGGTAATATATTTGAACGGATTTTTGAAACAGGCGAACCCGATTTAAGTGTTGAATTGTATTCCAAAAACGAAAATAGCCCGATATCGCGTGATGGTATTAATAGGATAGAACAAAAGATACTAAAAGAAACTCACGAAAAGCCAACGGCAACTCCGTTTCTTTTGCAAATGAATTTGAAAATAGACAGAGAGAAACTCTTGCTGTATAATGTTTCTTATGATGAAGTCTATAATGTTCTGAAAACGGCCTTTAAAGAAAATGAAGTTGCTGTTTTGCGTTCATATCAACAATATTTACCGATAGTGCTGAGTGGCGAAGAAAGGACAGTAAATGAAATTATTACGAATACGTTGGTAAAAACATCTTCATCCGAGCAAGGTAAATCTACGGCTATCCCGTTGAGCAATTTTCTAACTGTTACGTATTCTGAAGATTTGAAATCAATCATTGCGGGAAAACAAGGTGAATATATTCCATTGCAATTTTATGATACGAAGCATCCTGATAAAATAATCGAAGAAGTGAAATCGGATGCTTCAGTTAGTAATAATTGGAATATTGACTTTTCAGGTTCATTCTTCTCTAATAAAAAAATGATAAATGAATTAATAGTTATTCTGTTGATTTCTATTTCGCTCATGTATTTTATTCTGGCAGCACAATTTGAGAATTTCGTTTTACCATTAATTGTATTACTTGAGATTCCAATTGATATTACCGCCTCATTGGGCTTACTCATTGTTTTAGGGCATTCGCTTAATTTAATGTCTGCAATCGGGATTGTAGTTAGTGCCGGAATTATTATCAATGATAGTATATTAAAAGTAGATATGATGAATCAACTTCGAAAAACCGGAATTCCCATAATGGACGCTATACACGAGTCGGGAAGGCGAAGATTGAAAGCTATATTAATGACCACATTTACATCAATCGTTTGTATGGCTCCCCTATTATTTGGTAATGATATTGGCTCCCAATTAGAAACACCATTGGCTCTTGGTATCATTGGAGGAATGGTAATGGGAACACCGGTAAGCTTATTTGTAGTTCCATTAGTCTATTGGTTGATATATAGGAAAAAAGAAGTAATAACGAATTCATAATTCATAGTTTATAATGCATAATCTGTAATTTAAAGGAAATGAAGAAAATCAATATAATTCTTGCTATTATCTCACTATTAATATCCGGTATTTCGGCCCAGCAAAAAGTCTTTACGCTTGAGCAAACTATTGCCATTGCAAGTGACAGCTCATTGCAAGCGTTTGTGGCTAAAAATCTATATCTGTCAAGCTACTGGCAATATAAATCTTATCAAGCAGCCAGATTGCCATCGCTTTCGCTTAGTACTACACCCATTTCGTATAGTAATAATTTTATAAAGCGTTATGATTCTGAACAAAATATTGATGTTTATCGTCAGCAAAAATCTTTATATTCTTCAGGAAATTTAGCATTAAGTCAAAATATAGATCTGACTGGTGGTACTTTTTCGGTCAATTCACAGCTTGGATTTATGAAAAATTATGGAGACCAGAATTATACTCAGTTTTCAGCTATTCCAATAAGTATAACTTACCAACAGGCTTTGTTTGGTTATAATAGTTTTAAGTGGGACAAAAAAATAGAACCACTTAAATATGAAACTGCTAAACGAAATTTTTTGTATAAGGCTGAAGAAATTTCAGTAACCTGTGTTCAGTACTTCTTCGATCTGGCTAGTGCGCAAGTTGAGCATTCACGGGCTGTAGAAAACCTTACATCTGCAGATACTTTATATCAAATCGGGCAAAAACGTTTTGAGATTGCAGCTATTTCAAAAGCAGAATTATTGACACTTAAATTAGATGCTCTAAATGCCCGAAACAGTTTGATAAATGCTCAAACAAGCCTTAATAAAGCAATGTCGGCATTAGTAACATTTCTTAATTTAGAAAAAGGAACAGAAATAAAACTTCTTTTGCCGGAAAAACTCGGTATCCTCCAAATTCCTGCTGATATTGCTTTGCAACATTCCATGGCTAATAATCCTACCTATTT
>Ga0302286_10000939_pt1 | contig 22536 bp, 19 predicted proteins | sample III_Fen_E2_3_FD_198765 | JGI IMG/M metagenome (GOLD analysis project Ga0302286, IMG submission 198765) | Peat permafrost microbial communities from Stordalen Mire near Abisko, Sweden - III_Fen_E2_3 | ecosystem: Environmental > Terrestrial > Soil > Wetlands > Permafrost | place: Sweden: Abisko...
GTCCTACGGACTACATTCTCAAGGTGATCGCAAATGGAATTCGCTCGGCAGGCATTCACGTGATCGTGCACTAGTCTCGTCGCATTTGGGATGTGTAGAGCGCTGACGCCGAGGGGTGTATCTTGTGGCCGAATTGTGGCTACCGATGTCTCCGAGGGCTATTGCGTCGGCGGCGGAGTCATGCCCATGAATGCCGTACCTAAGAACTTGCCGGTGGGCCCGAACTTCCAGTTGAACTCGGCGGTGCCGACTTTTTCGCAGGCGTGGCAGCCATTGAGCATCGGATAGCCCAGGGTGAAGGACTTCCCGCCCTCGGAATTCGTGTTCGCATTGGGCCAGGTTGTGCCGTCGCGATCGCCGGGCCAGACCGAAGTCTTGGGGAACTGCGCCAGCGTGTTCTGATACTGCGGGCTCTGCTGCATTCCAGCCTGATCAAGCAGATTCAAGTCTTCGGCATTAACAATCGTCGGCGTGCCATTGACGAACAGAAGGCCATTGTTGGTGTTGGCGCGCAGCGGATAGATGACGAAGGCCACGTCAACCGGACCGACTGCGTTAAATCCGCTCATGATGCCGAAGTCTCCGCCGCTCTGCTTGAGCAACGTCTTGGTGAAGGCGACTGCCGCAGGGGGCGCGCCAGCCTTCGACATCTGCGCGACAAAGCACTGAATGAAGGCCTGCGGGTTGGGAGACTTGCCGCAGGCTGCATGCGCCGCGGGCAGAAAGGTTGCTGGCATCTGCCACACCGAGCCAGCGGTAATGCGGCCCATAACTCCGGCGGGCGGTACCGGCAGCTGGGAGGTTGGGACTTGGGCGAAGGCGACTGTTGCAAACAAAAGGGCAGCGGCGAGGAAAAGGCGTTTCATTGGCATGGATTCCTTGGAGTTACAGTGTAATCCGGAAATGCCAATGGAAGTGCGGCGCGAGCCGTAGGAATCTCCGGAGAGGTGGAGAAGAACTTCGGCAGGATCTGGCAGCGATCCCCGCGATCCACTTCCAGCGAGTGAGCGCTGGATGTGGGCTTAGGAATTTAGGTGGATGTCGGCTATTTCCTCGCGACCAAGGCCACAGCCAGGCAACCGAACGCCGTCAACATCAGGCTGGAAGGTTCCGGTGTGGGCGACACCGGTTGGGCCTCGAAGTTCGCCGCAAAATACCCGGTACTGGCATTCGAGCCGCCCGGATACCGAAACACGCCGCTGGTGTCAACGTGCCCGACGCCGTGATAGACAAGGCCCGGCAGCAGGGTGTAGCTGGATTGAGTGAATATGTATTTATCGGAGCCTGGTTGCAGAAGAACACCTACCTCATAAGCGCCGGGGCCAAGGACGATTGGGGTGATGGCGAGTGAATGGAAAAATCCGTTGGTTGTTCCCGGATTACCGGGACCAAAGGTGACCGTCGCTAGCAGGGTTCCGATGGCGTACCCGGTCTGGGTACTTGCCGCCCACAGGCCGACCTGATCGGCGGCCTTATAGGGCGTGCCGTCGTTGTAAAGGTCGAGTGCAGTTACTTGGTAGCTCTGCGTCAGAGTGAAGTCCCAGGCGGTTGTGAGCGCATAAGGGACGCCGGAATCGACGATAGGTCCAACCGGCACAACGGCCAACGAGCTGGCGGATGCGGCCGCAGCCGCGAGAACGAGCGTAACAGTTACAAAAAGCGCAAAACCAGAGTGAATCGACGACAGTCGGTTACCAATTTTCATTGATTCTCCTGTAGTTATATCTTAGTTATCTCGCAACCAACCGAATTTCATACTCCGAGATTCCTGCGAATCTAACACAGTTCTGCAAGGCCTTGTTTGGCCTAAAGGTGGGGTGACGAAGGCCTAAATGGCATTTATCGCTTCTCTCACTGGTAAGGCAATGCAGACATTTCAAAATCGATACAGTTATGTTTTGGAGCAACTCCCGTCCAAAGAATAGGCATGGTGATGGAAATCACAGACGCGCAGGCCGCCTTTGGCCGAAGATAGCAACTGAGCATGAGTGCAAGCGCGACATTCCGGAAGACGCTGGTCAGCCTGCTAATGCTGATGATCGCATTTTGGGCAGAGGCTGGACTGGCGCTGGTCGATGGCGACCAAGTGCTGCAGTGCTCCATGAGCGCGCACGAGATGCAGGCCATGGGCGAAATGCCATGCTGCCCCGGCGAAGAGATGTTGGCTCCGGCCATGGCACACGAGCGGCCTCCTTGCTGCTCGGTGAGCAATGCGCCCGATCGTCCCTTTGCGGTCGAAGTCAGCTCCAAGCAAGTGAAGTCCCAGCATCTGGACGTTGTTGCGGTCTTGTCTGGCGGCGCGACCGCAACGGTAGCGCAGTCTCGTAGAATCTGGCTCCAAGCCGATGCGCCGAGTTTCGTAAGACACGTCCTTGAACTAAAAACCGACCTCAGAATCTAGAGCGCGAATCGCTGCGTCCGTGCGATGGCGAAATCTGCCGTCGCAGGCCACGACCAGCGGGCGGATTGTCCGCGCAACAAGAGTCAAATTGAGAGTCTTGCAGGTGGATGAATTACCTCAGCGGCTAAAGCCGGGGTTTTCAGTGAGCTAAAAGTTGCACCGCTGAAGCGGTGCTCCACCCAGAAGGCCTTCGAGAAAAGACTCAGATGAGGAAATCATGAAAACGAAATGGATGGTATTGGTAGTCACGCTTGTGTTTGCGCTTGGAATGATGGCGCAGACAGCATCGCAGGCCGCACCGGCTGCTCCGGCGGCAGGGGACAAGGCTAACGCATGTTGCTCGGGCGACAAGTGTCCGATGGGCAAAGACGGCAAGATGGCGGATGGCAAGTCGTGCTGTGGCGAGAGCTGCTGCAAAGACGGTAAATGTGACATGGCTGCCCACAAGGGGCACAAGATGACGGCCGGCGAAGGTTGCTGCAAGGATGGCAAGTGCGCCATGGCAGCCAACAAAGATGGTAAGGCCGGTTGCTGCGGCGACAAGTGCCCGATGATGAAAGGGAACAAGTCAACGGCGAAGTTGTCTGGCAATGACAATTGCTGCGAGAAGACTGCGGCGGTGTCATGCTGTGCCAAGGGCGCGGCTTGCTGCAAGGGCGGCACAATGCCTTGCTGCGATCAGAACAAGACGGCTGCGTAAGATAATCGTCTGACAAGTAAAGATGAAGGGCACGGTTCGCGCCGTGCCCTGATTTTTTGGCCGATTGGGATTTCCGGAATGTATAAGGTTTGAGAAATCGGCCTCTTGAACGCCGTCAGTCCGCCACAGTATCGAAGGCGACGACCTTCCATGCGCCGTCTCGACGGGCGAAGTCGAGAGTCACTGTGGCACCACGTCGTTGACGGAAGCCGAATGCAACCCTGAAAACGTCAGCATCGAATATAGGCGGCGAAACTCCAACCGTCTTGTTGATGGCAGAGCCGCTGGACTTGCTGGAGCACGACCCCATTGCTGCGAGATCATCGCCGATGCGAGCCAGGAGAAATTCAGAACGGTAGGGCTGAGGCACCGCCTGCATGTGCGGATGTCCGTAAGGCACGGTCTCGATGATTTGGTCGAGGGAAGTGCCCTTACCGGATGACTTCCCGACCTCCTTCAGCCACGATTTCAGTGTCGCCGTGCCTCCTGAAGCTGCGGGACTCTTTTTGGCCTCTGTGCTGGTACAACCCAACGACTCTTTCGCGAAGTAGGTGGTGGCGACGTTGTATTCGTCTTTGATCAGCCAATCGGAAAGCAGGCCGGTCACTGATCGCAATAAGGCAGGATTTGCGGAGGGCAGGTTAGGACGCCTCTTTGGCTCCGGTCCGGGCTCTGCGACCTGTGGTCCGGTGGCCTTGCCAAACGGGTCGCCGATCTGCCAACTAACCATTTTCCAGGCGGTGGCCTCTTTGCTCCACACGCTGGTCAGAACCTGGCCACGACTGTGGTCCTTGTTCCAGAGGATTGTGGAGACTCCGTAGTACTGGCCCGTGCGATGTGTGGCTCGCGGCAGGTCCTCAGCTAAGGCCAGCTTCTGCCGAGCCCGGCAATCGAGTTTGAGAGCGACGTCGTCCGGCAATTGCGCGATTGCAAACAGATTCCCGTGTTGCTGTGTCACCGGTACAGCTCCCGGTGGAAACATGACGACACCTTGCATGACCTGGTCGAGCGACGTCAGTTTGCCATAACGATCGCTGACATTTTTCATGTTGCGGTATATGCGCAGGCGGACCAGTCCATCCGTCGCCTTCTCGCCTGTTCCAAACTCGGCGACGCACGGCAGCGCCTTCACGGAGATGTAAGCGAGTGACACCTCGGGTTTATCGTCCACCAGATAGGTTTGGAAGAAATCGAATACGGCATCCTGCACCGCCACGTTGGCCTTAAGACGAGGCGGCGTGTTGCCGGAGGAGAGCGCCGTAATAACTTGTCGTGGAATGCCCGGGGAGATGCCGACGAGGCTTAGCCACCATTGCTGTAGGCCATCCTAGCGATTGACGTGGTGAGGATAGTTGCTGCCGGCACGCACATCGGAATTTGCCGACGTGAGGTGCCCGTTGATTAAGGCACTCGGGCCACCCGAGGGGCGGTAGTCCACATCGATGTCGGCGCGATATCCCGTTCGTGTGACAGAGATTTGGATGGAAGGTGCGCCACCCTGCTGCCGGAAGTTAATCGGATATCCAATGTGATAAACAGTATTATCGCCCACGCGTTTGAATTGCTTGCAGCGATACAGGCGCGCTAACGCGTCATCGGCGAGCAGAACGTAGACGCGGAACTGCTCGTCGCCGCGACTGTCGCGAACTTCGCCGTGTACGGATTCGACCATTTCGACCAGGCTCAGAGCGTTGCCGAGCGATACGCCGGTATCGGCGTCGGTGAGTTCGGTCTTCTGCAGCGCGTTCGTGACGGCGTCGAACGTGGTTCGCGTTGACAGCGCAAGATCGTCGTATGCGGCACGCTCGTCAAGCTTCGCATTCATGATCTGCTGGTACTCGTCGACCCAGCGGCGAACCAGTTTCTGCTGCTCAGCGCTGAGCTGATCGAACCCGCCGCCGAAGTGGAGCTTCGGTTGACCGGCTTGTGCCCAAATTATTTGAGGAAAAGCAAGAGCAAAAACAATCGCGTACGACAGCATGATCCTTGGTAATCGCATTGCAGCAGGCATTCCCCTGATGACCCTTACGAGGCCACTCTTCATTAAACGCGCGCAGGTAAGCGAGACTCGAACGAGTTAGGCCGCTTCGGGTGAGCAATCTCCCGTCACTCATGCACTATGCGCGAGCGGCCGCTCAATATTGGGGGAATTCCATTTTACAACCAGACTAACTGGTCATTCCCAACTTCTTCTTCGCCAGGGGACGCGCGAAGGCGTTGGTGGGATTGTGCGCGTTAATGGTCAGAATCTGGCGGTAGAGCTTCATGGCCTCGTCGTTGTTTCCGCTCTTCTCGTACGCTTGCGCCAGCAACGCGAGGATGAAGGGATCCTTCTGGTCAGCCTTCTGCAGTTCCTCGATGGCGGTCTTGTAGTTGCCGGCATAGAAGGCCAAATACCCCGTGAGGTAGGGGTAGAAGACCTTTTGGTTGGCGGGGACTTTGCCCGCATCGAGCAGGGCCTTGGCCGCGGTGAGGTCGGTGTTGGCTTCAGCGGCCTTGCCTTCGCGTGCTGCGACACGCGCCTTTGCGCTCTGCCAGCGGAAACTCCACAGGTCACGGTCAGCCTCGGGCACATTCAGGCTCTTCACGGCGGTTTGGTATCCCGTCTGATACCACTTGTTTGCGCTCGCAGCGTCGCCGCACTCCAGGTAGATCCGCGCCAGTTCGTTGTAGATTCCGGCCGCGTCGGTGAGCTTCTGGGCATTCATCTGCGTTTCGGCGGCCAACTGTTCGAAGTTCAATACCTTTTGCATATCGCACTGGAAGGCGTAAGAGACAGCCATCGTGCGCAACGACTGCACGCGACGGTCGGTGGGCGCCACCTCGATGGCATGCTTAAGATAGGTACGGGCCTTGTCGTAGTCACCCATCAAGTCGAGGACAGAGCCGGCGCTGATGTTGACCTCATAATTGTCGGGATCGGTTGCCAGCATCGTCGTGAGGACGGCGAGGGCTTCTGCCTGCTTACCATCGCGGTTCAGCTCCTGTGCCTGCTTGAGTTGCGGTGAAATCTCGGGTTGGGCTGGCGGAGCGGATTGCGGAGCGGCCTCCGGCGCAGCTTGCGGAGCTGCTGCAGGTGGAGGTTGTGGAGCGGCTGCAGGTGGAGGCGTTTGGGCAAATAACATACAAGCTGACAAAAGCAGTGCGAGCATAACGATAATCTTCATGACGGGGCAGATTATGACATAGTGCGCTGAGCCGTGTCTCGGACGGTGGCGCGGTTGAGAGGTTCAGCTACAATGTGTTTCGTTCGGAAATCCGAAGCGAGGGGCAGCATGCAGAACTGGAAAAAGGTTGCGATTTTCGGAGCAGTGGGCGTAGGCGCGGCGTTGATTGTGGCGGGGAGGCGCCCGCTGGGTACCGCCTTTGCAGTCGGCGGACTTGCGCTGCTGGCCAGCGAGTATCCGGAAAAGTTCGAAGTCTTGCTGGAAGATGCTCCTGACTACCTGAATAAAGGCATGGAGCTCGTGGCTACCTTGAAGAAGGTCGGTGAAGGATTTCTGCAAGACACCGAGCGTCGTAGCGTGAACGCATGGCGCGATATGAACGCCCAGTTCGGCGATTGAGTTTGTGTGACTTGACACGACGGGCCGCTGATGCGGCCTTTTTGATTGGTGCGAACAGCAGCTACTCGATTCCGAGTTGCTTGCGCGCATCCTCACTCAGGCGCTCGGGAGACCACTGCGGATACCAAACCAGCTCGACCTTCGCATCCGCGACACCAGGCATGCTGAGCAGGCGCCGGGTGACGTCGCCGGTGATCTGTCCTGACGACGGGCAACCCTGCGCAGTTAGTGTCATTTCGATCTCGACATCTTCCCCTTGCAGTCCTTCCGCAGCGGTAGGCTTCACGCGGACTTCATAAATGAGTCCGAGATCGACAATGTTGACCGGGATCTCCGGGTCGTAACACTCTTTCAGCGCAGTGAGTACTTCTTCTTTGGATATCGGCATCGTATCGCTCCGCTACTAGTGTAGCGGGTTCTGCGTAAGCCTTCCGAATTCGCTTAGCTGATTGAGGACCAGTTAAAGTGTACGTTGAACTTCAGCAGGTCATTGCGGTCGCCGTTTTCGCAGTAGATCATGAACATGGACTCGCCGTAGGGCAGGACCGGCAGTTCGCGGCTCCCTCTGTCGTTTACCAGGCAGGCCGTTCCCGCAGTGACGAGGCGTTTGGCGCCGGGCACGGAAGAAAAATCGACGATCATGCGAATGTAGTCCACGTCGTCGGTCAAGCGACTGGCGATGTACTGATCGTCGCCCTGAAGTCCGTTGACGAAATGGGAGACGGTCAGCACCGAGTCACACTCTTGCCCGAATTCGTACGATATGGTTTGCGGTACGCTCGTGGCGTCTGAATCTGCGTTCACTATTGGGTACTGAAACGGCATGAGCAGACGTGGATCGACCACACCCGAACTGCGATCGACTCGTGGCGTCGGCTTGCGCTTGTCGGGAAACATCTCCAGTGTGTAATAAATGGCCTCATCGAAGACGGGCACGTTGCGCGACTCGGCGGGCAGGCGGTCCACCTCGCGCGTGTACGACGGCGCGACCCCCGGCTGTCTCCTGTCGCGAAGAGTCGTCACCTTGACGTACAGGATTTTTCGGGCACGTCGGGGCTGGAAGATGGCAGCGATGTCATCGACAACTTTGTCGAGATGCGTCTCCAGGAGAATTTCGAAATTGTCAGGAGTGGTGTAATTGGCAGGCAGAAAATCCTGCGCATGCCGCTCCTTGAAGTCCATGACTTTGCCGGCTTGGTCCAGTTGCTCTTTGGACGTCGGAGGCGGAACCGGCCGGTTGCAGTAATACACCAGAACCCGCGGCCACCCGGTGTAGCGGTTGCGTTCGACGGCGCGCTCGAACTCTTCGACGGTGCCGGATTCCGCTTTGCCCGAAGGAGTGCCCATGCGGTTCCAGATGATGAGCACTACCACGGCCGCTTCGTCGAGGCTGGGGTTGATATTCTCCTGCGGTCTCCCAAGGCCCGGCACAGAATCATCTTCCCAGCGCCAGGGCTCCAGCAGGATTCCTTTAGCAAGGGCATGGCGCTGGTTGACACGCGCGATGACCGTGGCCGCGCGGCTGCGTTCCTCACCCACGTCTCCGGGAGACGCCACGAACACGCGAATCAGCCGCACCGTTTTCTGCAGCACCGAATTGTCAGCCATGCCAACCTCCGTCAACCAAGTTCATTGATGTGCTCTTGCTACTTGAGATGTCGATTAAAGAAGTCCGCCGTCGCACCGTAGGCCTTGATCCACGTCTTGTGCATCAGGAAGCCGTGAACTTCGTCAGGGAACACCATGATTTCCAGCGGTACGTGGTTATCGCGCAGACGCTGCGCCAGGTCCACAGTCTGGCTGAAGGGCACGTTGCGATCGTCGTCGCCTTGAATCAACAACACCGGAGACTTCCAAAGCTGTACCGACGCATTCGGCGAAGATTCATAGGCCAACTTCCTAGCGGCTTCGAGGTCTGGGGCCGCGGGAGTGTTCTCGTCCCAGCGCGGCAGAAACACTGACCAGTCATGCACACCGTGGAAGTCAACTCCTGCTGCGAACAGGTCGGAGTTGCGCGCCAGCCCCATCGCCGTGAGATAGCCTCCGTAGGAGCCGCCCCACAAGCCGAGCTTCGCTTTGTCTACCGTAGGCAGCGACTGCAAGTAGCGCGCACCCGCAGTGACGTCTTTATATTCGCTGCCTCCACGCCAGCTGGAATTCGCCGCCTCGCGAAACGTGCGCCCATACATAATGCCGAGTCGATAGTTCACCGACAACACCACATAGCCTTGATTGGCTAGGTACTGATTCATGGCGTAGGCGTTGTGGTAGTAGTCCATATAGTGGAAGCCCAGCATCATCTGGCGAATTGGACCGCCATGTGTGAAAATCAGCGCCGGGCCGGGTTGCTTGCGTCCTGTGGGCACGAAAAGTTGCCCGTGAATCTCGAGGCCGTCTTCACTCTTGAACACCACCTGCTCGGGTACGACGAGTTGCGCGGAAGGGAAGTCAGCCGGCAGAGCGGATGCGGCAATCATGTCACCGCGTCCCTGGGCAGTGATGCGATACGGCATCGCGGGAACCGTCGCGGTCGAACCGAGACATGCGAGGTAATTGCCTCGTCCAGTTTCCACCGGGGTCCACTCCATGGTTTCGCCATGGGTAACGGATTGCGGCGTGCCACCGGATATTGCGACCCGCCAGATGTGGCGGCGGTCAACGTCGTCCTGGTTGGAGGAGTAGAGCACCGACTTCTTGTCGGCTGCGAGCGTGACGTCTTCGACTTCGAAGTTGCCGGACGTGAGCAGCGTTGGTTGTCCACCGGCGACCGCTACAGAGTACAGGTGGTTCCAGCCGTCCTGTTCGGAAGCGAAAACCAGGCGGTCGTTAGTGGGGAAGAGGAATGACACGTCGGCGCTGAGGTAAGGGAATGAGTCTTCTAGCTTGTCGCCGCTTTGCCACACTTGATGCGCATCGCCGCTGACGGTGTCGGCCACCCAGATGGACCACGGTATCGGCACGACCGGAATCAGCGCCTGTTTTTGCTTCGCGCCCGGAGCGCGCAAAAATGCGACCTGCTTGCCGTCGGGAGACCACCGCGGCGCACCATCACGATCGACCGAAGCCGCCAGGTAGCGGATCGAGTCGTGTCCAAAATCATAGATCCCGATGAAGCTGTGATCGCCGCGGTCGCTCACGAAAGCGATGTGGTGTCCGTCGGGAGACCAGCGCGGAGAGTTGCTGTTGCCAGGCAGGTCGGTCAACTGGTGAGCGGCAGTCGCGCCAGAGACGGGCGCAATCCAGAGCTGCTTGCGCGCCGACCATACGACGAACTGGCCATCGGGCGACAGTTGCACGTCTTCGCAACCTTCGTCGCCGCAACCCATTTCGCCCAGAGCCCGCGGAGCGTCGCCATCCACCTCCTGCGCGAAGACCATCTGCTTGCGCGGTGTCAAGTCGTTGGTCGGGGAAGCTACACGTCCGGCTTCATTCGTCTCAGAACCGCGAACGAAAACAACGGTGCGGCCATCGGCCGTGATCCGCAGGCTCGCGATCGGTGTGCCATCGTCTCCTGAGTAGTGCGTGACCTGCCGCGCCGCGAAGTTCGGCCCATCGGCAATCCACACGTTGCGAGAACCTTTCGCGTCGAACACCCATGCGATGCGCGCAGCGTTCGAAGCGGTAGTCAATCCAGTTGGAAACGGAGAGCTCAAGACCTGCTCAAGCGTGAAGGTTGCGGCTTGAGCCGAGAGGATTGCTACGAAGAACAGGGAGAGAATAACGATGCCACGGCATCCGCAAATGGTCATGGAGCGAAAGACTAACGTAAGCGCGTGGCCTCTGCAAACCGTTGCGTGTGCCGATGCGGGAACCTTTTGTGAATTCAATCCGTACTGTAGGTGTCGTATCCAGAATCCTATACATTATCTTTGCGTTTAGTTACGAGGTGAAACGATGATCTCGCGATTCCACAGGTTCGTCGGCGTGCTCTTGCTGGCGACTATGTTCTTTGCGGTGGTTGCGGTGGCGCAGGCAGCGCCCGAAGTTCCCAATATTACCAAGGTGCCGGCAGCGGCACAGCCTTCGGGGCACTTCGATGTGAAGGCGGCCACCGATGCCTACATGGAGCTGATGCCAGAGAGCGCTAAAGCACGTTCCAATGCGTATTTCGAAGGCGGATACTGGCTGATCCTATGGGACTTTCTACTCGGTGCGGTGATTGCGCTATTGTTGCTGAACATGGGCTGGTCTGCGTGGATGCGCGACCTCGCAGAACGCATCACTAAGTGGAAGTGGCTGCAAACCTTCATCTATTGGGTGCAATACCTGCTTCTGACGAGCATCCTCGGCTTCCCGATGGCGATTTATGAGGGATACTTCCGCGAGTGGAAGTACGGACTCGCCACGCAGACGTTTGGCCCGTGGATGTGGGACCAAGTGAAAGGCCTCGGCCTCGGCATACTCTTTGGCGGGCTCTTCGTTGTCGTGCTGTTCGCGGTGGTGCGCAAGCTGCCGCGCACTTGGTGGATTTGGGGAGCGGTGGCTACCACGGCATTAATGGTGTTTGTAGTGATGCTGGTACCAATCTTTATCGTGCCCACGTTCAATAAGGTGACGCGGCTCGACGATCCCAAGGTGACGACGCCGATCCTCGCAATGGCTCGGGCCAATGGCATCCCGGCGCATGACGTGTGGACGATGGATGCCTCAAAGCAGACCACGCGTATGAGCGCCAACGTGAGCGGCTTCGGCAAGACCATGCGGATCACCCTCAATGACAACTTGCTCCGGCGCGGGTCACTGGAGGAAATCGAAGCTGTAATGGGTCACGAGATGGGGCACTATGTGCTCAATCACATTCCCAAGGACATCATCTTCTTGCTGGTAGTGATTCTTGCCGGCTTCGGATTTCTGCGCTGGTCGCTCGACTGGTGCCTGCAACGATGGGGACAGAAGTGGGGCATCCGCGGTGTTAGCGATCCTGCCGCGCTTCCGCTCGTCATACTGCTGGTGTCAATCTTCTTCTTCGTGTTGACACCGATTATGAACACGCATACTCGCACAGCTGAAGCCGAGGCCGACACGTTCGGCATCAACGCCAGCCGACAGCCCGACGGAATGGCGCGGGCCGCCATTCACCTCGGCGAGTATCGCAAGATGAAGCCCGGACCGGTCGAGGAGTGGATGTTCTTTGACCACCCCAGCGGCTACAACCGTATCCATAAGGCCATGCAGTGGAAGGCGGAGAACCTGCAGCTGTTCACTGCGCAACCGTAAAGGCACATGCGAAAAGGGTGGAGCACGCCTTTAACAGGCTGCTGAAAAACTCAAAATGCACGAATTTGGAGTAACCCAAAATGCCTCGAAAATTGCAGAGAGCGCTCATATCTAATTTAAACGCGATTATTTTTTGAGCATTTCCCAAATTTCGAGTTATTCAGCAGCTTGTTTAAGGCGTACAAGAGCCGCGCAGTAACATGGCGCACTTTAGCGCCTGAGGTAAATGTTATTTACCTCAGGCGCTAAAGCCGGCTCTCTTGCGACGCAGCGTTGCACAGCTGAAGTGGTGTTCCACCCGATCGTTCGGGCCCAGCAATCGGTCTATCCTTCAGCCCCCTTGAGCTTCAGACTCGGCTTGTTTTCTTCTAAAAACTCGCGCAACTGCGTCGCCTGGTCCAGCAGGCGAACCCACTGCTCGTAGTAGAGGGTGACGGGAAAGCGGCCGAGGCCGTAAACGCTGACCCCGCCCTTCTCGCTGACTTTGAAATCAATGGCGCGAGGACCGCGAGCCTTGTTCTTCTCCTCCAAGGCGGCGAGTCTTGCTTTGAGCTCTTCGTAAGTTGGTTCAGACATAGGAATTCCTCTCGATGGAAATATGAGGGTCAGCCCACCTCATGGACGTGGCCGCTCCTCAGGTCTCAAGCGGCCGCGGCTTACACCAGTATGGTTTCGATTCCGGCTTTCTTCAAGGCGCGCAGGTGCGGACGGGGTATTTCTTTGTCAGTGATGACCGCGTGAATATTTGCCAGGGGCACAATCGACGACAAGCTCGAGCGCCCGAACTTGCTCGAATCGCAAACGGCAATAACCCGCGCCGCAATCTGCACCATCAGCCGGTTCAATTGCGCCTCCAGCAGGTTGGGCGTGGAAACGCCGCTTTGGGTGTCGAACCCTTCCACACCAAGAAAGAGGATGTCAGCTTTCAGGCGGCGCAGGCTTTCTTCGGCGATCGGGCCGACCAGAGAAAATGAGTTAGCGCGTAGCATTCCCCCTGTGAGTATCACGTCCACGCCCGTGCCCGACAGCTCGCTGGCGATGTTGATGGCGTTGGTAATGACCGTGAGACGCTGAAACTCGCGCAGGGCACGTGCGATAGCGGTGGTGGTGCTGCCCGAGTCGAGAACGATCGATTGACCCTCGCTCACCAGTTTCGCGGCAGCCGCTGCGATCCGCTGTTTTTCGCGCGGGTGCTGCATCTCGCGTTCAGTAAGGTTGCGGTCTGACTCCGTGCCAGCGCGAATAGGCAGCGCTCCGCCATGAGTGCGATAGAGTAGCCCGCGGTTGTGCAGCATCTCGAGGTCGCGGCGGATGGTGATTTCGGAACTGCCGTACTTCTTTGCCAGCTCACGTACGAGCGCGCGGCCGTTCTGGTTCACGAAGTCGATGATGGAGCGCCGGCGTTCCTCGTTTAGTACAGAAGTGCGTTTGTTGACCATGGTCGCATACGAGCATATTCGAACAAAAACGCGAGGGCAACTTCGGAATTCACGAAGCTAGTCGACCGTCACCGACTTCACCAGGTTGCGCGGCCGGTCGACATCGAGGCCGTTACGCAGCGCGATGTGATACGCCAGAAACTGCAGTGGGACGACCTCCATAATAGGAAGCAGCAACTCTTCGATGTGCGGCAGCGAGAACGTCGCTACGCCCATCTTGCGTACGGTTTCGTCACCCTCGGAAGCCAGCAGGATCTGGCGCTTCGAGATGTGGCGGATCTCTTCGATCAGCGCCAGCGATTTCTCGTAACGCACCACCGACTCCGGATCGCGCCGGTCATACGTGACGATCGCCACGACCGGAAGTGTTTCGGTGATCAGCGCAGTGGGGCCATGGCGAAACTCTCCCGTAGGATAGCCCTCAGCGTGGACATAGGAGATTTCTTTCAACTTGAGCGCGCCTTCCAGCGCGATCGGGTAGTGCACGCCGCGTCCCAGGAAGACAAAGGTCTGGTCGCCGTAATAATCAGCAGAGATGGCTTCAGCTTCGGCATTGTACCGGTCGAGTGATTGCTCAATCAAGTCAGGCAGGGTAGAGAGCGCCTGCACCTTGGCCTTCACGTCGGTGGCGGAGAGCGTGGCCTTCTGGGCGGCAAGGTAGAGCGCCAACATGTAAAGCGCCGTGAGTTGCGTGGTGAAACTTTTGGTCGCGGGGATCGCGAGCTCTTTGCCGGCGCGGGTGAAAAAGTTGGCATCGGCTTCGCGCGAAATTGTGGAATCCACCACGTTCGAGATCGACAGCGTCTTCATTCCGTTCTCTTTCGCAGCGCGTTGGGCGGCCGTGGTGTCGGCGGTTTCGCCCGACTGCGTTATGGCGATGACCAGCGAACCCCTTCCGTTCGTGGGTTTGCGGTAGCCATATTCGCTCGCGTGTTCGACTTCAACCGGGACGCCGGCCAGTTCTTCGATCATCAGTTTGCCGCAGAGCCCCGCGTGCCGACTGGCTCCGCTGGCGATGATGGTCACCCGCCGCAGGGCGGCGATTTCTTCGCGCGTCCAAGGGAAACGGTCGGGGCGAACCATGCCGGTGGCGGGATCGATGTGCTGGCGTATCGTCTGGCGAATGGCCTCCGGCTGCTCGTAGACTTCTCTGAGCATATGAGAGGCAAAGGTGCGAGTGGAGGTTTCTGGCTGCGGCATGGTCGAATCTCTCCTGCAAAAATTGTATCACAAACGAACATAAACGAGCATTGAGTCGGTCAAAAACAAACATCAAGACAACCACGTCACCCGCGACAGTGTAAATTTCTAAATATGATACTTCGCCTCGCTCTTGTTATGGCGTTATTGCCGGTCGTCGCCTCTGCGGCTGCCCCATCAGACGCGCCCTCCCCAGTTGCCGTCATGCCTCGGCCCGCTTCGGTGAACGTGTCTTCCGGCAAGCTGAAACTCGACGCGTCATTTACCGTCGCCAGCAATGCCTACAGCGACGAGCGGTTGGAGCAGGCGATTATTCGCATGCAGCAGCGGATGCGGCGTCGCACCGGGCTGGCACTCCCGTTAGGCGTCGCCCCGGCGGGCAATGCTGTAACACTCTCTGTTGCAGTGCAGCAGGCAGGCGCGCCCTATCCCAAGTTTGGCGAAGACGAGTCCTACACGCTGACAATCGATGCCAGCCACGCGACGTTGCAGGCCAACACCACAGTCGGCGCCCTGCGCGGCATGGAAACCCTCTCGCAACTCGTCTCTGGTGATGCCAGCGGTTACTACCTCCCGCTGGTAAGCATTCAAGACAAGCCACGCTTTGGTTGGCGCGGCCTGATGATTGATGTCGGCCGCCACTTCCAACCGGTTGATGTCATCAAGGCCAACATTGACGGCATGGCGATGGTGAAGATGAACGTCTTCCACTGGCACCTCAGCGAAGACCAGGGCTTTCGCATCGAGAGCAGGAAGTTTCCCAAGCTGCACCAGAAGGGTTCCAGCGGTCTCTACTACACGCAGGAGCAGGTGCGCGACGTCATCGACTACGCTGCCGCGCGCGGCATCCGCGTACTGCCCGAATTTGACATGCCCGGTCATACGGGTGCCTGGATGCCGGGCTATCCCGAACTGGCCAGCGCGCCCGGACCGTACGAGATCGAGATGCGCTGGGGCGTATTCGATCCCACGATGGACCCCACGCGCGAGGAAACGTACCAGTTTCTCGACACCTTCATCGGCGAGATGGCGGCTCTGTTCCCCGACGAGTACTTCCACGTAGGCGGCGACGAGAACAATGGCAAGCAGTGGCGTGCCAATCCTCAGATTCAGGCGTTCATGAAAGCGCACGGCTACCACACCACCGCTGAGTTGCAGACGTACTTCAACCAGCGCGTGTTGAAGATCGTACAGAAGTATGGAAAGAAGATGGTGGGCTGGGACGAAATCCTTACCCCCGACCTCCCGAAGGAATCGATGGTCCAGTCCTGGCGCGGCTACAAGTCGCTTGACCAGGCAGCGCGCGAGGGTTACAAGGCCATCTGGTCCACTGACTTTTACCTCGACCACATGGGCCCCGCGGAATATCACTACCTGTCAGACCCTCTGCCCTTCGACACGAACCTGACTCCAGAACAGGCCTCTCACGTTGTAGGAGGCGAAGTTTGCATGTGGGGCGAGTTCGTGTGGCAGGAAAACATCGACAGCCGCATCTGGCCGCGTACAGCGGCAATTGCCGAGCGCTTTTGGTCTCCGCAGAGCGTCAACGACATTCCCGACATGTACCGGCGCCTTGACGCCGTCAGTGTGTGGCTCGAACAGGCTGGCTTGCAGCATCTGTCGAGCACCAATCGCATGCTGCGACAGATCGCCGGCGCGCAAAATCTCGGTCCTCTCGGGACCCTCGGCAAAATCGCTTCGCCCGAGGGCGTCGGGATCCGCGAGGAGATGACCCGCAAAGCCACGCCGAGTACCCAACTAACCCCGCTGGTAGCTCCGGTGGACGCAGTCGTGCCCGATCCACCCTATCGTCGGCAATTTGCTTCGCAGGTTGAGGCTTTGTTGAACGACGCGCCGAAGTTTGCGGCCGCTTCCGACGAATTGACGAAAGCGTTTACGAACTGGCGCGACATGGGCCCCGGATTCGCAGCCATCGCGGCGAACGCCCCCATACTAAACGACGCCAGCAGCCGTGTACTGCAGTTGCAGAAGCTAGGCACCGCCGGAGTGCAGGCGCTGCACTACCTGCAATCCGGCAAGTCGGCTCCGTCAGATTGGAAGGCCGCGCAACTCGCGCTGATCAAGCAAGCTCAAACCCCGGATGCTTCGCTTCTAAAACTTCCTTGGCTGAATTCTTATCGCGTACTCATTCTCGCGGCCGCCGATGCCGGCGGCTTAAATAGCACCGACCGCCAGCAATGGAAACAGAAGGTCCTCGATGAAGCGGCCAGCAACGCGCCAAAGGAGAAGTACACCTGGTAGGCGAGTTGAGGCGGAGCTGCGACGCGCCGAACGAGGCTGACGGCGTTTGAACTTCGACGTCCCGCTTCCTGACTAGGTTCTCGCCTCTCGTCCTATAAGGCGTAAGAGACTGCCGGCGAAACGATGGCGCAGGAGAATGCCGGTGGGATCATACTTCAGTATCAGCCACGTCGGCCCCGCAAGCCATCACTCAGGAGGCAGAAACAAAGTTAAAGAGAGTGCGGTGACCGCACCCTCTTTTGTCTCCCAGTAACGAACTAATCCAATGCGCCGCTAGCCGATCTGGCTTATTTGCCCGTCTGGAACCGGTTGTTGACCTCGACCCAGTTCACCACGTTCCACCACTCTTTCAGGTAGTCAGCGCGGCGGTTCTGATATTTCAGGTAATAGGCGTGTTCCCACACATCGTTGCCCATTACCGGATAGAAGTCCTGGCTGAGCGGGCTGTCCTGGTTCGGTGTGCTCATGACGTGGAGCTTGCCCCCGGTGTCGCGCACCAGCCAAGCCCAGCCACTGCCAAACTGCTTCAGGCCGGCGTCGTTGAACTTCTCTTTGAAGCTGGCAAAGTCGCCAAACGTTTCCTTAATCGCGGCGCCAATGGTGCCAGTGGGCTCGCCCCCGGCGTTCGGGCCCATAATAGACCAGAACATCGAATGGTTGAGGTGCCCTCCCCCGTTGTTACGGACAGCGGTTCGCACCGCCTCAGGCACGTTTTCCAGGCCCTTGATCAGATCGTCCAGGCTGAGCTTCGCCAGTTCAGGGGCTTTCTCGATGGCGGCATTCAAGTTCGTGACGTAAGCCTGGTGATGCTTGTCGTGATGCAGATGCATGGTCTGCGTATCGATATAGGGCTCAAGGGCGGCGTAATCGTAAGGCAGCGGTGGGACTTCGTGTGCCATTCTTGTGTGATCCTCCAAGGGTTCTGATGCAGAGAATGATAGCCTCGACGCAAAGGTCGCCGAAGTAACGCGGCTCAGCCATTATAGCGGCACACTTACTCAGTGGGCCTTCTCAGCCTCGGCGCGCTGCTGGGGCGTCATCTGGTTCCACAACACTTGACGGTTTTCTTTCGCCCAGTCGCTCGCAGAGTCTGCGGTCATCGCCGACGACATCAACTGGTAAGCCTTTACTGGATCGCGTGCAACACAGGTTCCGTTAGCATAAAGCGCCGCCAGCCGGTTTCGTGCCGGAGCGTTTTCCTTTATGGCCGCAGCGCGCAGTAGCACCAGCGCCTGCTCGCAACTCTTTGGTACTCCGTTGCCTTTGAGATACATGTCCGCCAGCCGAACCGGCGCGTCCGGATTGCCTCGCGAGGTGGCCTTCCACAGCCACGCTGCTGTTGCCGCCGCGTCGCTTGCCTGCATAGCTTTGGCCAATTCCTGCTGACCGGGCTGCAGCTTCGTCGACAGCTTGGCAGGCGGAGCTTCTATCGGCTTAGGAGGGGCTGTCGCGGCCGGCTCGCTTCCGGTTCCTGTATTAGCGGATGGCGTTTCCACTCTCGGAGGAGTGTCCTTCGGCTGCGAACTTGTATTCTCCGTCGGGTCCTGTTGCGTATTCGTGGCCTCTGAGTTCACCGGCTGCGCGGCCGGTTCGGTTTGTTTCTCAGGCTCTGACGGCGTCGTGGGTTCAGGTGCAGGGCGTTGTTGCGCAGCGGTCACCGCATCCATTTTCGTTCGCAGCCACTGGCGGGCATCTGTGTAACCTTCGCGGGCGATCTCCACCGGCCCCCGAAACTCGTGGGTGCTCTGAGCCCGTCCTTCCAGATAGCCCAGTCCTCCGAAAATTGCGACTACCGCGACGATCGACCCCCATAACCAACGGCGCCGCGATGTCCTAGCGAGTTCCTCTGCCGGAATGATGGATGGCGTCGCGTCAATCCCCAGAATCGAGCTTCCACTACTCGCCGGGTGACTGGGGGTGTCGCTGAGCTTGCCAACGTCCAGGAACCGCGTGCGCGGCGCCGTCCCGTCCGCCGCATAGTATTCCTTGCCCGTCGGATGCGGTCCCGCCTGAGATGGCGGAGCTTCGTCGCCATCAAACGAAGGGTGATGAAATTCTGCCGGTGCTTCCTTGTCGATCACGGGAACTTCACTGCGCATGGTGAGTTCGTCGGCCGTCTCGGCTGGCGGCGTCCAATGGAAGCTGGCGACGAACTCTTCGAGCTCGCGGTCCTCCGCAGTGTGGCTTTCCTTCGGCGGCTCAAACGGGCTGATGGTGGGCGGACCGGATGCTTCCGCAACCTCTTTGAAGGTCGGCATCCCTGACGAGGCCGGCGGCGAAGCCAGCGGTAGTGAATCCGGCGGCGGATGAATCTTCGCAAACTCTTGTGCCGACACCTCCCGCACCGGGGTTTCGGCCTTCGTTGGAGGCGGCATCACCATAGCACGCGGTGCAGCAGGTTGAGGTGAAGGCGGCTTGGGTGCCTCCATCGGAGGACCCTCGGCACTCGCGGGCGGCGGTGTCTCTGGTTCCTCCTCGGGCGGTAGAGGCGGCTCCCGAATTACTTCTGGCGCCTCTGGCTCCGGTTCGCGGATTTCCGGCTCTTCGGGTTCAGGCTCGTGCGCCGGATGCACAACCGGCTGCTCGGGCTCCTTCACCGCTGGAGCAGTGGGCTCCTCCGGCTCAACCGCCTCACTTTGCCATGTTGGCTGAGGCGTCGTTGCCACTTGAGGGATCTCAACAGTACGTACCATTGCCTCCCAGCGTTCCGCTGGCGATTCCGGAACGTCGGCGAACGTCTCTCTCGCCCCCGGTTTTTCTCCGAATGCCGCAGCATCGTCCACTTGGGTAAGCGAATCCTGTACCGTCCCGGCTTGCGTGACCGTCGTTGGCACGGATCGTTCAGCTTCCGCCAACCCCTCACTCGCCGGCTCTGCGATGAACTCGAGGGTGCTCTGGGCGCCGGGCACGGTCAGCGCGCGATACGGGAACGGCGTTCCGCACATCCCGCAGTAGCGGTGCTCGCTCGGATTCTCGTACCCGCAGTTGCTACAGAGCAAAGGCCCTCCACGTCATGAAGAACATCGTAACTCATTGGGGAAGCAGAGAACATCGGGTCAATACCTGCCAGCCTTGGGCCCATTGCGACTTGATCCGCACCCCGTTTAGCCCGGTCGCCCGCTCTCTCCCTGCCCTCGCAGAAATTAAGCGAACGGCTAAAACGCCTTCTTCTCAGTGTCCTCCGAGTCTCCGTAGTGAACGCGTTTCCGCTCCGCCACCCTCGTGCAGGTATCGTTTGCGACACTACCGAAGCTATAGCCGTCCGGCAAAGTGCGCCCTACAATGAGTTGCGGATGGCGGAACGCAGGTGCCCGAAAGTCCGGCGAAACGCTGGCAAAAAGGCCCCGTAAGCCGTCAAAACGTCCTAGTCAGCGGAAGTTTCCGTGCGATTTCCAACCGGGCACGACGTTGGTGGGCGAAGCGGCGACGAAGGTTTCCGCCTGCAGCAGGTTGCAAGAGGCGGCACGTTTTCTACGGGTCACGGGGAGGATTGGGCATGGCTGATGCACGCGAAGTAATGAACATCCGGCAGGCTTCGCAGTATCTCGGCGTCTCGCCCGACACGCTCTACAAGTATGTCTCCGAAGAGCGCATCCCCGCCTTCAAGCTCGGCAACCGCTGGAAGTTCAAAAAGAGCATCCTCGACACCTGGATGGAAAACCAGAGCCTCAACAGCGAGATCTCCCGCCCTCGCAAACTCACCCGCACCTCGCGCGCCGTGGTTTAGTTCGTACGGCAGATCAAGTCCACTCAACAGGATTGGCGATATTGCGGTGGGCGTCTTCTTGTGCTTTTCACTAGCCACCAGCCACTAGTCACTAGCCACTGACGTCACTCCGCCCTTAGCGTGCTCGCCGGGTCCACCTTAGCCGCCCGCCACGCCGGAATGCCGCACGCCCCCAACGCAACTCCCCCCAGCAGCACAATCACGCCAACGTACGTGACCGGATCCAGTCGCGACACCCCATACAGCAGGGAAGCGACCGCCCGGCTCGCAGCCGCAGCTCCCACCAGCCCAATCGCGATGCCGATCACGGCAAGCGTCATCCCCTGCCGAATCACCAGAGTCAGAATGTCCGTGCGCGACGCCCCCAGCGCGGACCGCACGCCAATCTCTCTCGTTCGCTCCGCCACACTTCCTGCCAGCACGCCATAAATGCCGGTAGCCGCGAGCACCAGCGCCACCAGCGCGAACGCCGCAAACAGTATCAGCGCAAATCGCCGTTCAGCCTCCGACGTGGTCAGCAGGTTCTCCATGGTCGCGACCCGCACGATGGGCTGGTCCTTGTCCACCGACCAGATCGCGCTGCGAATCGCCGGAGCCAGCGCCGCCGCATCGCCTCGCGTGCGCACCACCAGCGATTGCACATTGTCCACCCACGCCCACTGTGTCCGCGTGGTGTAAAACGCTTCCGACTCGTCGAGTGCCAGCGATGCCTGTTTCACATCGCCCACCACGCCGACAATCGTGTTCCACGGTTGGTCGGAGTGCCCAATACTGGGGCCCACGCGAACCCGCTTCCCGAGCGGATCCAGGCCGCCAAACTTCTGTTTGGCAAAAGATTCGCTGATCACGATCGCCAGCGGCGCGCCCATCGTGTCGCGCTCATCCAGCAACCGCCCCCGGCGCTGCGGAATCCGCATGGCTTCGAAGTACTCCGGGCTCACGGCGTATCGCAGGGCCGCCCCGAAGTTTTCGCCCGGCTTCGACTCGAACTCCACGCCATACGATTCGTAATCTCCGCTCAACGGCAACTGGCTGGTAAATGCCGCCTCAGTCACGCCCGGAACGTTGCGCACGGCCTCAAGCGCCTGCGTAAAGAAGCGGTCGCGAACGTCGTCTTTGTCGTACCTGTGTCCGTACTCTTGCACCTGCATGGTCAGGAGGTGCGATCCGTCAAACCCCGGGTCGATCGCAAACAACCGCTGCAAGCTCCGCAGCAGAAGCCCCGCGCTCACCAGCAGCACCAGCGCCAGCGCCACCTCCGACACCACCAGCACCCGCCGCGTCACGTGATGCCCGCCCGCCGTCCGTCGCGACCCTTGCTGCAACTCGCTCTGCGGATCACGCCGCGACGCTTGCAGCGCCGGAACAATTCCCACTGCCAGCCCAATCACCATCGCGATGCCGAGTCCAAACAAAAACGCGACGCCATCCAGTCGAATCGCTTCCACCCTCGGCAGACCCGCCGGACTCAGCGCCACCAGCGCACGCACTCCACCCTCCGCCACCAGCATTCCCAGCGCGCCACCGAGCGCAGTCAGTAGCAAGCTTTCCAGAAGCAGTTGCCGTATCAGCCTTCCGCGCGACGCCCCCAACGCTACCCGCACAGCAAACTCGCCGCGACGCTGTGCCCCGCGCGCCAGCAACAGGCTGGTCACATTCACGCACGCAATCACCAGCACCAGCATCACTGCGCCCAGCACTGCCAGCAGCGCCGGCCTCACGCCGCGGGTCACGTCACTCTGCATCGAGTTCACGATGAACCCATCCGGCACGCCACCCGAACCTTCATAGCCCTTGGAGTAAATCTGCCCCAGCGGATGCAAAATCACGTCCAGCTCGCTCTTGGCCTGCTCCAGGCTCACTCCGTCGCGCAACCGTCCAATCATTCGCAGATGATGACCCCACTCCCGGCTATCGAGCGGCAGCGCCGGGTTGTACTGCAGCGGAGCCCATATCTCCGCCGTCGGTGCCAGCACGTTTTCGAAGCCCGCCGGCATCACGCCGATGACCGTGAACAGGTTGTC
>Ga0302286_10000940_pt1 | contig 22462 bp, 26 predicted proteins | sample III_Fen_E2_3_FD_198765 | JGI IMG/M metagenome (GOLD analysis project Ga0302286, IMG submission 198765) | Peat permafrost microbial communities from Stordalen Mire near Abisko, Sweden - III_Fen_E2_3 | ecosystem: Environmental > Terrestrial > Soil > Wetlands > Permafrost | place: Sweden: Abisko...
TTTCTATCTGCCGCCTTACCAACCGTATTATTCCAATTAATTCTGAGAAATAGAATGGCTTTTGAAAGTTCATCATATCAATCACTTGGTAAATTGCAAACGGTTTGTTTGAAACAAAATATTCCTTGTGCTTCTTATCGTTTACCGCTCGACAACGAAATAATAACGTTGGTTCAGCATCATTCTCTACCCGAAAAATTAGACTCCCTGCTCAATATTGATAATGAAGTTGGATTTGTCGTGTCACCATTTGATGAAAGTGCAAAACATGGAACCTATCTTCTTAAACCCGATTGTGTTTTCTTTTCGGATCAGATTGAACCTGTTTATATCCAAAAGTTATCGGAAAATAACCGGTTCTTGTCAATAGAAAAGCTTGTTGAAAAAGATATTCAAACGACAAAAGCAACAGAATATATCAACAATGTCAATGCGGCTAAAATAGCTATGGCTGAAGATAAGTTTCACAAAGTGGTTCTGTCAAAAGTAAGATTGGAGGAACTGAGTGATAACTTTGATGCAGCTGACTTCTTTTTAAAACTTTGTGATAAATATCCGCATGCTTTTGTTTACATGATTCAACTTCCGGGTGTGGGCTGTTGGATAGGAGCAACTCCGGAACCTTTGTTGGTGATAGAAAATGAATGCGTAAAGACTGTTTCGCTTGCAGGAACGCAAATGGCAACTGATGCAGAAATTGAATCGTACGGTTGGAGTGAGAAAGAAATTGAAGAGCAGGGCATTGTAACCGAATTTGTCGAAAAAACATTGCAATCGCTTGATATAAAAAATTATAATAAGACGGGGCCAACGAATTATCAGGCTGCAAATCTTATTCATTTAAAAACATCCTTTGAGTTTCCACAAGCTGATTTGAAAAACCGCTTAGGTGATTTTCTGAAAGCACTACATCCGACTCCTTCGGTTGGCGGTTTGCCCAAAATAGAAGCTCGTGAATTTATTCTGGCTAACGAAAACCACGACCGTAGTTACTATACAGGCTTTCTGGGTCCGATTAATATTGAGAACAAAAGCCAAGTGTTTGTAAACTTACGTTGTTTGCAGTTATTTGAAAAGCAGTTTGTCCTTTACAGTGGAGCTGGAATTACAGCTTCTTCCATTGCTGAGAACGAATGGGAAGAAACGGATAATAAGATGATGACGATGATGAATGTGATGAACAAATAACTATTATCTTACATAAAACAAGTTAGATATGGAGAAATATAATTGGTTAATAAGTATAGTAATCGGATTAATTCAAGTATTCATTGCGTATCACGTTTTATCTTTATCAAAAAGAACATCTAGAAAAGCTAACTTCGAACATAAAAGAGAAGTAAGAAAAACACTTGATGTTTTAATCAATGAAATATATGTAAAAAAATCAGAAGTTATTCTGTTATGATTATTGATGTAAAAGAAATTGACAAATATCCAAATGGAGGATGCTTAATGGCAGAAATAAAAGAAAGTAGATTTGAAGGAGTGGGTTTTTTCTGGGGTAATACAGATATTTACTTGACCAAAAATAAAAAATTTTCTAAAAGTAAAAGACATAATAAATTATATTACAATGCTTTTGACATAGGAGTTATACCTTATGAATGGATTGAATCTATTGAACTTAATGGAGATGATTATAACTCCTGTCCACAAATCTATTGTCATTTCAAAAAAAGGAATTCAATTTTCAAAATTAAATCTAAGCATATTTTAGAACCAAAACTTTGGAAGTACATGTTTGATATAAGACTATTAGACAAAACTCCATTTAAAGAAATAATATATTTTGATAAAAATAAGAGTTATCAAGAAGATAAAAATCGCTATTGGGAAGAATATATTGAGCTATTCAACAAGAAACAAATGAAAAAGTTACCTGAAAAAAATACATACATAAATGCTTAAAAATCATTTCCGTCAGGGAATTAAAAATATACCGGAAATTTGTGCACTACACGGTGTAAAGAAAGTAATAATTGCACCGGGATCGCGCAATGCTCCGTTGATATTCGCGTTTACAGCTCAACAGGAGCTGAAATGCCTGAGCATAACCGATGAACGTTCTGCTGCTTACTTTGCATTGGGTATAGCTCAACAAAGTGGTGAGGCTGTTGCGTTGGTTTGCACATCGGGAACGGCCGTATTAAACTATGCACCCGCCATTGCCGAGGCTTATTATCAAAATCTGCCGTTACTTGTTTTTACTGCTGATCGTCCTGCCGAAATGATTGATCAGGCTGATGGACAAACGCTCCGCCAATCAAATATTTATGGCAATTATATAAAAGCACATTTCGATTTACCTGTTGAAACGGTTGTGGCTGCTGATTTACAGTTTTCCGACCGTCAGGTTTCGCAAGCTATTGATACAGCGCTATCTTATCCGCAAGGTCCGGTACAAATTAATGTGCCATTGTGTGAGCCTATTTATACTGCTTTGCCCGAAACACACAGTAATCCGAAGATTATCAAAACCATTGCCGCCGAGGTTTCTCCAACTAAAGAAAGTTTGGAAACATTGAAAAGGATGTGGACTGCTTATGAGCGAAAATTAGTTCTGTTCGGCGTTTACCCTAAAAACGAGCAACTCAATGAACTGGCAAACCTGTTGGCCAATGAACCTGATGTAGTGGTTATTGGTGAGAACTTGTCAAATATCAGTGGAGAGAAAATCTTAACTCGCCCTGAATCGTTTTTTTCTTCGCTTTCGGTAGAAGAGAAGGCAGCATTTAAGCCTGATTTGTTGATAACAATAGGTCATTCTTCTATCTGCAAGCAAATCAAATTGTATCTGCGCGAATATCAATCGGCTGAACAATGGCAATTTGAATCTTCACTGCCTTATATCGATACGTATAAAAGTCTTACAACCATTATTTCCGGTTCTGCTATTGATACATTGAGAAAAATGCCGCTGGGAAAGACAACAAGCAATTATTCGAAAATTTTTCAAGTCCAAAATCATATAATTACCAAACGCCACGATGCTTTTGTTGCAGATGCTCCGTTATCAGATATGAGTGCAGTAACCAACTTGCTGAAACTGGCTCAGGGAAGTACAACGCTTCATTTGGCAAACAGTACTTCTGTACGTTGGACTCAACTTTTTCCAACCCGCAGTGATTTGACATATTTCTGCAATCGCGGCACTTCAGGTATTGATGGCAGTTTATCAACTGCGGCAGGATATGCCTACGCTTCTAAACAACCAACTGTTTTTCTTACGGGCGACCTGTCGTTTGTGTACGATTCAAACGGGTTGTGGAATAATTATATTGGCGGAAATTTCAAAATCATTGTCATGAATAATAACGGTGGAAATATCTTTCGCTTTATTGGTGACAAGCAATTGATGGAAAAAAGTCTGGACTTTTTCACCACACCGCATCAAGTGAAGATTAAACCGCTAGTAGAGGCGTATGGATTGAATTATATAAGTTGTGACAAAACGGAGGATTTGGAAGAAAGCCTGAAGAGTCTTTTCAATGCAGATAAATCAACAGTATTGGAGATTTTTACTGATTCCGATCTGAATACTGAGAATTATAAAGGATATTTTAAGAATATAAAAGGATAAAAAATGAGAAACTGGACAACCATTAAAGAATTTGAAGAGATTAAATTCGAGTATTTCGAGGGAATAGCAAAAATAACGATTAACCGTCCGCGTTATCGCAATGCCTTTACGCCTGATACCATTAAAGAAATTATTGAATCAATGGCTTTTTGTCGCGATAGTCAGGATATAGCTACTGTAATTCTTACCGGTGAAGGGGATAAGGCATTCTGTAGTGGGGGAGACATTAATGTAAAACAAATTGGCGGATACATTGGAAAAGATGGTATTCCACGTTTGAATGTGCTTGACTTGCAAAAGATGATTCGCAGTCTGCCTAAACCGGTTGTGGCTATGGTAAATGGTTTTGCTATTGGTGGCGGACATGTATTACACGTAGTTTGTGACTTATCTATTGCTTCTGAGAATGCAATATTTGGACAAACAGGACCAAAAGTAGGAAGTTTCGATGCAGGTTTTGGATCTTCCTACCTGGCTCGTGTTGTGGGACAAAAGAAAGCCCGTGAGATATGGTTTCTTTGCAAACAATACTCAGCTGCAGAAGCATTGGAAATGGGATTGGTGAACACAGTTGTGCCATTTGATAAACTGGAAGACGAAACAGTGGCCTGGTGTCAGCAAATGATGCAACACAGTCCGTTGGCATTGCGTATGATTAAAGCCGGACTGAATGCCGAACTTGATGGACAAGCCGGAATTCAGGAATTGGCAGGTAATGCCACCATGTTGTACTACATGACCGAGGAAGCTCACGAAGGAAAAGATGCCTTCCTGCAAAAACGCAAACCTGATTTCTCGAAATTTCCAAAGTTGCCCTAAAATACAAATTACGCGAATTAAAACGAATTTCACTAATTCGTTTTAATTCGTTTTAATTCGTGATTATGAAGAAATGGATACAAGCTTTTCGTTTAAAAACTTTGCCATTGGCGTTGGCAAACACTATTATCGGTTCCTGTCTGGCAGCTTCCGATGATGGGTTTCGTTGGTCGGTGTTTGGTTTGGTGGCTCTGACAACTATTTTGTTGCAAATCATGTCGAACATGGCCAATGATTATGGCGACTTTGTGAATGGAAAAGATACAGCCGAACGTATTGGTCCGAAACGTATGGTGCAGTCGGGCGAGATAACGCCGAAAATTATGTTGCGGGGAATTATTGTCATAGGCATTCTGTGTGTTGTTTCCGGATTTGCCCTTATTCTGATCGGAACAGCCGGACTGGACATAACAAATCTGTTGATTTTTGGTGTATTGGGATTAGCTGCCATTGCTGCTGCCATTAAATACACGGTTGGCAAAAATCCGTATGGTTATCGTGGATTGGGTGACATATTTGTGTTTATCTTCTTTGGATTGGTAGGCGTTATCGGAACGTATTTTCTGCATACACAATCATTTCGTTGGGATATCTTGTTGCCAGCTTCGGCTATTGGTTTCTTAAGTACCGGTGTGTTGAACATGAATAATATGCGCGATTACGAAGCCGATAAAAATGCCGGAAAGACAACTATTGTAGTAGCGATGGGAGTGAAGAAAGCAGCTTATTATCATTTATTTTTAGTGGGCGGAGCCGTTTTACTGGCTGTAATCTATACCTTATTGAATTATCATTCCGTTGGGCAGTGGTTGTTTGTATTTTCATTTCCCATCTTGTTTTTGAATTTGAAAAAAGTTTTTACTTATAAAGATGCTTTGGAACTTTATCCAGAACTGCCTCGCTTGTCTATGGCAAGTCTGGTGTTTGCAGTGACTTTTGGAATCGGACTGATTCTTTAGTTATTTGCTTCGCGTTATTAATTTCATGTTATTTGGCTTTGCCGTTATTCTTCTTTGCCAGATCAGCAATAAATAACGTTCGAAGAACAAATAACAATTAATATCGCCGAAGGCTAATAACAATTAATATCGGCGAAGCCAAATAACAATTCAATCTATGTTCGCTAAGCATACCACCCTCAATCTCCAGTTTAAATTCCCTGCCGGAACTTCCCGTGGGGTTTTGTTGCATAAACCGTCTTCGTTTCTGCTGTTGGAGAAAGATGGTTTTACGGGCATTGGCGAATGTTCCACCATTCCCAATCTGAGTATTGACCCTGTTGAAACCTATTCCGAAAAGTTGGAAGATGTTTGTCGGCTGTTGAACGAAGGTGTTGATCCTGATTCCATCGATTTGTCGTTGTTTCCTTCCATTGCTTTCGGACTGGAAACGGCTTTGCTTGATTTAAAAGCCAGGGGTTCTAAATGCCTGTTTCCTTCTTCATTTACGCAGGGAGAAGCCGGTATTCCTATCAATGGTTTGGTGTGGATGGGCGATAAAGACTTTATGCAGGAGCAAATCCGTGAAAAAATTGCAGCAGGTTATCATTGCATTAAGTTGAAAGTGGGTGCCATTGATTTTGAAACGGAACTGGAAATAATTTCCGACATTCGTCAACAGTTTTCGCCCGAAGATATTGAGTTGCGATTGGATGCAAACGGTGGTTTTACGCCCACGGATGCATTGGAAAAACTGGAAATGCTTGCAAATTTCCACATTCATTCCATTGAGCAACCTATCAAACAAAAGCAGTTTGAAGCCATGGCTACGATTTGTCAGCAATCACCCATTCCCATTGTGCTGGACGAAGAATTGATTGGCGTAACGCCTGAGGACAAAGAATTTATCTTAGAAAAAATAAAACCGGCTTACATCATTCTGAAACCAAGTCTGGTTGGAGGATTCCGTCAATCGGAAGAATGGATCCGATTGGCTGAAAAACACAGTATTGCCTGGTGGATCACTTCGGCGTTGGAAGCAAACATCGGGCTGAATGCCATTGCACAATGGACTTATACGCTGAACTCGCAGCTTCCACAAGGTTTAGGAACCGGACAGCTGTATCATAATAATATACCTTCGCCTTTGGCAATTGAGAATGCCAGGTTGTTTTATAAATCCGGGGCTGATTGGGATTTAAACTCGCTATTGTGATGAGAAACGAATCTATCCGTCTGAACGGAACACTGTACAACCGAATCAATTTCGAGCAACTTCATTTCACTGACGAACCGGAAGATTCGCGGCGCAATGCCATTTATCATTTTCTGCAAAACTGGTTTGATGATACTGATTTTATCCTTGCGCAAACTTCCGGTTCTACCGGTAAACCCAAAAGTATTCAACTTTCCAAGCAAAGCATGGTAAATTCTGCCCGAATGACTAATCAATTTTTTGGGTTGAGTTCTGAAAGTGTTGCTTTGCTTTGCCTTCCGGCTTCGTACATTGCCGGAAAGATGATGTTGGTACGGGCCATGGTGAGTGGTTTTAACCTGATTACTGTTGCCCCGTCGGCTAATCCGTTTGAAAACCTGTGCATTTCCGTTGATTTTACTGCCATCACACCTTATCAGCTCTTTCATTCGGCTGAAAGCCTTCAAAAAGTATCGGTTCATAAAATTATTGTAGGTGGAAGTCCGGTGACAAGCAAGCTGGAGCAACTTTCGGAAAATATACCTTCCGAACTGTATGAAACGTACGGCATGACCGAAACATGCTCGCACATTGCGTTGCGACGTTTTAATGGAAAAGAGAAATCCGATTGTTTTACTATTCTGGAAGGAGTCACTATCCGGCAGGATGAGCGGGAATGTCTGGCTATAAAAGCACCTCATTTGTTGAAAGACGAGATTCAAACCAACGATGTGGTGGAACTGATTGGAAAAGATTCATTTCGTTGGTTAGGGCGTGCTGATTCGGCCATTAATTCCGGTGGAATTAAAATTCATCCCGAACAAGTCGAAAAAAAACTGGAAGGAATCATTCCCTCCAGCTATTTTATTTCGTCTGTTCCCGACGAAGTGTTGGAAAATAAAGTCGTTTTAATCATTGAGTCTGAAACATACACTCCACAACAGGAAGGGGTATTAAAATCTCAACTGGAAAACCTCCTTGGCAAATACGAACTCCCCAAACAAATCTTTTATATTTCCCGATTTATCTATTCTTCCGGCAATAAAGTGCTGCGAAAAGCAACGTTAGATAATTGTAAATGATAAGCCATTAAAGATTGATGCTGTAATTTCCCATTTATCATTCACCATTGTTTATCATTTTCCGACAGATAATTGAAAATCTATGCTAAACGATTTCCTTTCGAAAGAAGGCATACCCATTCCTTGTGCTTGCATTTGAGGGCGTTCTGCGGTTTCTCCTCCTCCGGCTCCAGGCATTCCTCCGCCGGGTCCGCCTCCCATTCCACCTCCCATTTCTCCACCGGGTCCACCACTGATTTCTCCACCGCCCATTCCGCCGCCGGGTCCACCACCCATTCCTCTTCCTCCACCACTCATTCCACCACTCATTTTACCTCCCATCTTTTTCATTCCTTTTTGAGATAATTCATTGATGTTCACTTGTAGTTGAATAGGAGTTTCACTGACAGTCTCGAGCTTAAAATTGTTTCCATATATTTCCCTAAGCGGAATGCGTATTTCATAAATACCTGAATTGCTTGCCGGTTTACTGTGGGCAAATGAAATACTTTTCTCATCAGTATTTTCGGAAACTATTTTTCCTTTAGTAAACAAAAAACCGTCCACGGTAGCCGAATCTTTCGACATAAATTCTGGATTTATAACTGTTTTTTCAGTCAATTTATCCTGATTCATTTGTGGAGGAGGCATCATGCCCATTTTCGGGACTTGAAACATGATACTAAATTTTGCCGGAGTAGAAGTTCTTACTTTAAGTTTTATGTTGAAACCTGCAGAACTGAGTTGCATCTGAGTGTTTTTATCAGCAGGGTCAATAATTATATACAAATTTTGATCATCATTTCTGAATTCGTATTTCACATTCGACGCAGTATTAAAGAAACGGGGAATTGTTACCCAATCCGAGTTATCACCATCGATAACTATAGGCTGAGTCTGCCATTTAGAGGAACTCACTTGTGCAAATGCACCTGAGGTTAAGCTTAAAGCACCTAGAAATAGTAGTTGAATTAGTCTTTTCATGTTTGTTTTATTATAATATTACGAAGTTGCGGTTGATAATAGCTATTGCAGAAACTGAGAATAATATGGGCTAAAACAGGTTGTTCAATTTTGCACAAATGTAATGGACTTTAGGATAAAAGCTTATTTGTGATTATTGCTTTTAGAATTAATTATCCAAATCGTTTCCGTTTTTATCTTTTTACTGTAATAAAGTCACATTTCTATTTTCGAAATGTGACTTTATTTGTATTAAACGATACAGCTTACTTTAAACCGATTATTTATTGTTGGCTGACAAATTAAATTCAACGGTGAAGGCTTTCTTTGTCATTGGTACAGCATCTGACATATCGCCATTAAATGGTGACATTCCGCCCGGTGGTGGCATCATGCCCATATCTCCACCAAAACCTCCTCCCATTCCACCATCAGGGCCTCCTCCCATTCCTCCGGGAAACATGCCATTTCCACGACTTTCGGATTTGCCATTGATATTTACCTGCAGTTGGATACGATTGGCGATGATGTTATCCAGACTATAACCATCGCCAAAGAATTCACGAAGTGGAATCTGAAATTCAAAGACAGAACCTTCATTGCTATTAGCAAAACTTACTCTATTTTCATCTATTTTATTCGAAGTAATGGTGTCCTTACTAAATATAAAACCATTGAGCAATGCGATTTCTTTAGGCATTATTCTATTTTTTGGATCCATTTTTTGTCCGGCTCCATTCATCGGTTTTTGCATTTGGTCAACATCGGGTTTCTTTCCCATTTCTGCTGTTGGAGGAACAATTCCCCCTTTCTTTACTGGGAAAACAATGTTTGCCGTAATTTTTTGTTTGGCTTTCACCTTAAAGCGGAGTTTAAACCCTGCTTGTGTCAGTTGTTTTTGCATGTTTTCATCCGTCGTTTTCAGGATTAAATACAAGTTACGGTCATCGTTCCTGAATTCGTAATTTATTTTCGAATCGGAGTTGGTAAAACAGGGAGCTGTTTCCCAATCTTTAGCATCTCCATCGATGACTATTGAATGTGATTGCCATTTAGCCGTACTTACCTGAGCAAAAGCACTTGTAAAAATGCTCAAAATGCCCACCAGGGTTAATTGAAATAATCTTTTCATTTTCATTTAATTATAAATTATTGGTATATATGTGTTGATAATTAATTTACGTCAGTATGCTTGTTAAATCCTGTTCAGAGGAAACCTTCAGAGCCTTTTATTGTTATTTTCTTAGAATTGAGAGACTCAATGAACTCGTTAAATAATGTCTTCTGAATTTATTTTTATTCATTTGAGAACCAAAAAACGTTTTTATGCGTAATTTTGTGACAAATGTAGTTTTGTTTTCGGTACTGATTAACGTCAATTTTGCATTTTACAGTAATTTAGCCAAAACAAGCTCGTATTCATTTTTTTATACAAAATCATTATTCAATGAGACAATTACCCCCACAATCAAATCCTTCCTTTGGTTTTGCTAATACTCCTTTTGGCGAATGTTGCATTGCGTTTTCGGATGATGGAATTTGTGCCCTTACTTTCCCAGAAAGCAGAGAAGGTGCTTATGCCGATTTAGATAATCGTTTCCCGCAAACCGATTTCAAACAAAACGACGAGAGAGTTGCACGCTTTGTCCGTCAGATTTTTGATAATGGTGAAAAACCTCTCTTAAACCCCATTGGTACTGAATTTCAGCTTTCTATTTGGCATGCTTTGCAGCGTATTCCGCAAGGAGAAACCCGCACTTATGCTCAGATTGCCGAAGCTATAGGACGCCCTAAAGCTGTGAGGGCAGTAGGAACTGCCATTGGAGCAAATCCTATTGCTTTTCTGATACCTTGTCATCGTGTTATTCGTACTGATGGCGGGCTCGGAGGTTTTCGCTGGGGGTTGGAATGTAAGAAAGAGATGCTCAGTTGGGAAAGTAAATCATGATAAAATCAGTTTTAAGAACTCTGAATTCAAAATTGAAATTTTTCTGAACTTTTTTGTAACAGTTTGGTTGTATAATTAAAAAATAATATTACTTTTGCAGCGTCTACGAAAAAAGAGACAATCATTATGGTAAACCGATTTTTTACATATTTTTATTTTTACTTTTACTTTAATAGGTGAGAGCAGGATATTATTATGTAAAAACAATCTATAAATAAGAATACATGAAAATCCTGCTCAATAATGAGTAGGATTTTTTTATTATCAACAACGAACTATCAATTATGAAACGAGTAGCTATTCAAGGTGGACTGGGAGCGTATCATGGAATTGCAGCAGAAAACTTTTTTGCAGGCGAGGATGTGGAAATAATTCCATGTGTCACTTTTCGGGACATTTTCTCAGCCATCAAAAAAGACTCAAATGTTATAGGCATAATGGCTATAGAAAATACGATTGCCGGTAGTCTTTTGCAGAACTATGAATTGCTCAAAGAGCACAAGCTTCATATAGCCGGTGAGTATAAATTACGCATTTCTCATTGTTTTGCAGCTTTGCCGGGACAGACTATTCATGAAATAAAAGAAGTTCAATCGCACCCCATTGCTTTGATGCAGTGTGGCAACTTTTTGGAAACCCTGCCCGGTGTAAAAGTTGTAGAGCACGAAGATACGGCATTGGCGGCTCGCGATATAATGAAGAAGAATCTGATAGGAAATGCTGCCATCTGCAGTGAGCGCGCAGCTGAAATTTATGGATTGAGTATTCTGGCAAAAGGCATTGAAACAAACAAACATAATTTTACGCGCTTTCTTGTCTTTGGAAATGATTGGGCAGTAGAGGATATACAAAAAGATGAAGTAATAAATAAAGCTTCTATTGTATTCACCTTACCTCACGCCGAAGGAAGTCTGGCCAAAGTGTTGTCTGTATTCTCGTTTTATGGAATTAATCTTACTAAGATTCAGTCTTTACCAATTATTGGTCGCGAATGGGAATATCAGTTTTATGTGGATTTCAAGTTTGATGATCTGGAGCGCTACAAACAATCTTTGGTAGCCATAAAGCCTTTGATAAACGAATTAAGAACATTAGGAGAATATCCCGAGGGCGTTACACCTGAGGTTTAATAAATAAACTATCGCTACAATGAAACCAATTTTACCTGCTGAACGTTTAAGTTCAATAACTGAATATTATTTCTCAACTAAGCTGAAGGAAATTGCTGAGATGAATGCTAAAGGCATGAATGTAATTAGTTTGGGTATAGGTAGTCCGGATTTACCTCCCTCTGCTGAAACGATTGAAGCTTTATGCCAATCGGCCGCTGATGATAAAGCACACGGATATCAACCGTACGTGGGAATTCCCGAATTGCGTAATGCCTTTGCCGAGTGGTATAAAAAGTGGTTTTCAGTAGAGTTAAATCCTGCAAATGAAGTACAGCCGCTTATTGGCTCAAAAGAAGGTATTCTGCATATTTCATTGGCTTTCTTGAATCCCGGCGATGGTGTTTTAGTGCCTAATCCTGGCTACCCGACTTACTCTTCTGTTAGTAATTTGGTTCAGGCTAAAGTGTTGACGTATGATTTGGATGAGGATAACAATTGGCAGCCAGACTTTGAGGCTTTAGAAAAGATGGACTTGTCAAACGTAAAGCTTATGTGGGTCAATTATCCGAATATGCCTACGGGTGCAAGTGCCACGCCCGCATTGTTTGAAAAGTTAGTTGCATTTGGTAAGAAGCATGGAATCGTTATTTGTAACGATAATCCGTATAGTTTTATTCTGAATGAAAACAGATTGAGTATTCTCCAGGTGCAGGGAGCCAAAGATATTTGTATTGAGTTGAATTCGATGAGCAAATCGCATAATATGCCTGGTTGGCGTATGGGTATGCTGGCTTCAAACCCACAGTTTGTACAATGGGTATTGAAAGTGAAAAGCAATATTGATAGTGGACAATTTAAACCTATGCAAGTGGCGGCCGTGGCGGCTTTGAATAACTCCGAAGAGTGGCATACAAAAATGAATATCGAACTTTACAGTAACCGCCGGCAGTTGGCCGAAGAAATTCTTAAAACGCTTGGATGTACATTTGATAGTAAGCAGGTGGGAATGTTTCTGTGGGGGAAAATACCATCTAAATATAAAGATAGCGGAGAGCTTGCTGATAAAGTGTTGTACGAATCGAAGGTGTTCATTACGCCGGGATTTATTTTTGGAAATAAAGGAAACAGATATGTACGTTTGTCGCTTTGTGCTAATGATAAAATGCTGGGCGATGCACTCGAAAGAATTAAACAGTTACCGCTTACCAGTCAACAGTGAGAAGTTGATATTATGGATAATTAAAATTCAATCACAAATATATAATAGAACAATAAAAATATCGCTTTTGGTGGCCGAAAAATATTCACTGATAGCTGTTTACTGAAAAATTATGGAATTAGAATCAATTTTATTACCAGGAGTAGATGCTAAGCGTCCACTGGTTATAGCCGGACCTTGTAGTGCTGAAACAGAAGAACAAGTAATGGAAACCGCGCGTGGATTATCTGCTCGCGGTATAAAAATCTTTCGTGCAGGTATCTGGAAACCGCGTACTAAGCCGGGAGGTTTTGAAGGAATAGGAGCTGAGGGTCTGCCATGGCTTAAGCGTGTCCAATCGGAGCTGGGAATGTATACTGCTGTCGAAGTTGCTACCGCTAAGCATGTGCGCGAGTGTTTGGCCAATGATGTGGACATACTATGGATTGGTGCACGAACATCTGCTAATCCTTTTGCAGTACAGGAGATTGCCGATGCATTAGAAGGTATAGATATTCCTGTGTTGATTAAAAATCCGGTTAATCCTGATTTGGATTTGTGGATTGGTGCTATCGAACGTATTTACAACGCAGGTATCCGTCGCATTGGAGCCATACATCGTGGTTTTAGTACTTTCGATAAAAAGATATACCGCAATTTACCTCAATGGCACATTCCTATTGAGTTACATCGTCGTTTGCCTAACCTACCGTTAATTTGCGATCCTAGTCATATCGGTGGGAAACGTGAGTTGATAGCACCACTATGTCAGCAGGCTATGGATTTGAACTTTGATGGTCTGATTGTAGAGTCACATTGTCATCCGGATAAAGCATGGAGCGATGCAGCCCAACAGGTTACGCCCGATGTGCTTGATTTTATACTGAACACATTGGTGATACGCGATATGACTCAATCTACCGAAAGTTTGACAGCGTTGCGTCGTCAGATTGATGAATTAGACAATAGCTTGCTTGAACTGCTAGCCAGACGAATGAGAGTGTCTGACGAAATTGGGTTGTATAAAAAAGAACATAATATGCCTATTTTACAAGCTCAGCGATACGATGAAATTCTACAAAATCGTATTTCTCAGGCTATCGAAATGGGTATGGATGGCGAGTTTATGAAAACTGTTTTAGTAGCTATTCACGAGGAATCAGTACGACATCAACAAGAAATAATGAAGTAGGATTGACGTTCATATTTTTACAATAAGCGCCCATAAACTCAGCTGAATTTATGGGCGTTTATTGTGGTTTATCTGTAATTATTTGTTTTCGTCCGATTGAGGTTTCGGGGCATCGTTATTATTTTGATGATTTTTGGGAGAAAAACTTCTTCTTAATGAGTCTCTATTTTGAAAGTTACCCTGAGGAGCTAGGTCTCTTTGAAATCGGTCTCTGCGTTCACCGATATGTCCATTCCTGCCATTCATTCTTCCCATCATTCTTCCTTTCATTATGCCAATTCGTTCAGCACGCTTTAGCTCAAACTGATGATATTTTTCTTGTCCCAGTATTTTTGCTAGTGCTACCTCATCTGTTTTGCGTTCGGCTTCTTTTTTTGCCTTTATTTCCGCTCTTAACTTTTTCAGATTTTCCATCTCTTCATGGCGTTTTACATCTTGCTTTTCAAAAAGCACTTTAAGATCGCTTGTTTGAGTTGCGTTTAACTCTAATTCTTTAGCCAGTCTCTCGGCTCGTTTTTCAGGAGATGCCATTTCTCTTTTTACTGTTTTTAGTTCAGTTCTCTCGCCTCTCAAATTTTTAACTGGAGGCCTGTTTTGAGCCATAGTTGTAAATCCAACCATTAACATTGTAGTCATAACTACCATTGCATACGTTTTCATAACTGTACTGTTTTAATTAATTGTGAATTAGTATCTAATTCTTGTTTTCTTTGACTGGACAGCTTTAATTCGGTTTAAATACAATACCCTATTTTTGGTTTAAGTAACTTTCTGTTAATTGTTTGAATAAAAAAAGAGGATACTCAATTATCTTGGGCATCCTCATTTTTTGTATAAGCCTTTTGCTGGCTGATTTATTTTACTAAATCAAGTTCCTGAAGCATTTTCTCTTCATTTTTATTGAGAAGAGCATTGACATACTTAGACTCCTCAAACCATTTTGCCATTCTTTCGGCTCTTTCAGGATTAAACATGAATCTAGCAACATGTTTAAATTCCATTCTTTCTCCACGAAAGTTTAGATGAGGCACTCTGTTCTGAGCCACTCCGGATAAACTTACTGTGAATAAAATAACTATAACTAATACACTAAACTTTTTCATACCTTTTTTCTCCCTATTTTAATTATTATTCATCATTTTTTCACGACGTTCTGCTTGTAGTTTTTGGTAAGTTTCAAATTTTTCTTTTCCAACAACTGCAATTAAATCTGCATTTTGAGCTTCGCGAAGAGCCATCATTTTTTCTCTGAAATCAGGAGCGTCTCTATCAGCTTCAGCTCTAAATTTAGTCATCTTTTCATCGTTCTTTTCAAACACAGCCTGAACTTTAGCTTTGTCAGCATCCGACAAGTTTAAATCTTTTGCCATTGCTTCTGCTCTTTCTTTCGGTGGTTGTTGTCTCATGCCTCCGCCAAAGCCTCCTTGTGGACCTTGTGCCATAGCTGTCATACTAAAGAAGAAGACCGAAGCTAACGCTAATTTTAAATACTTTTTCATGTTACTTTTTTTTAAGTGATATTATACGTTTTATTTTTTGAAATACAATCATTTGACTGTCGGAATTCTCATAGGTTTAATTCCTCAATTCTAATTTGTGTTTATTAACAAAAAATATTCTTAAATAAGTAATTTGAATGATGTGTAATATGAAATTGAGACTCTTGTTTATTCCCTGAAAATGTATTAATTCTCTTATTTACAGAGCAGTATTATTGTTTATTCAATAAAACTCCAGTAATGGCTTCTTTAAATGTTTCTTTTGGCAAAGCTCCCTGAGCCATTTGTGGATCGCCTTTCATGGGGCAAAAGAGAATAGTAGGTATGCTTCGTATGCCGAAAGCAGCCGCAAGCTCTTGTTCTTCCTCTGTGTTTATTTTATAAATGTAAATCTGACCATCATACTCCTTAGCTAAATCTTCAAGAATTGGAGCGATAGTTTTGCAGGGTCCGCACCACGATGCATAAAAGTCAATTATACACGGTTTGTCTCCTAAGTATTTCCACTCTGTTGGATTTTTCTCGAAATTGACTACTTTAGATAAAAATTCTGCTTTGGTTAAATGAGTAGTTCCCATTGTTTTCGTTTCTTTTGATTGATTTTTTGATTCTGTTTTGATTTCTTTTTTTGTTTGCCCGCAAGCCGCAAGCGTTATAAGCATTAGGCCTGCATAAATAATTTTTCTCATGATGTTTTATTTTTCTTTTAGATTTGTGGACTTTTTATATCTGAAAATGCTGTGTTCGATTTCTGTTTTATTTAGTCTTAGGCTCTTTTTTTCTAAACATGTCAAACAATAAATATCCCATCAGTGCTCCATATACCAAGCTTATGTACGGATTAGAGGTTATCGGACATGTGCCGCTGGCACACCCCACAAAGTGATAATATAGAAATCCTCCGATTCCTCCTGCAAGTAAACCTATAATTTTGAGTAAATGTTTCTTCAATAAATGTTTCATCTCTTTGTTGTCTGAGTTTATTTAAGGCAGTTACAAGTTTGAATACAATCAATAATCTGCACAATTTGTTTGTTTTTAAGCGAATAATAACAGTTCTTGCCTTCGCGACGGCAATTTAATATCCCTTTAGCCCGCATGTCGGTAAGATGGTGCGAGAGCAGTGATTGCTCGCAATTAAGTAATTCGACTAATTGGCTGACGGTCATTTCATCTTCATTAGATAACAAAGAAATAACGCATAAACGTGTACCCTGAGAAATGGCTTTAAGCATATAGGCAGCCTGATCCATGTGTTCTGTATTTAAATCCATATTCTGTTGTGTAATTTTATGCAAATATATGAACATGCATTCATATATTAGAAATAAATTTAGAATTATTAGCATAAATATGATTCAAAATAAAAATGAAGAAAAAAACCTGTAGTTTCCATCTGTTTTTTACGGGTAATTTTAAAGAAAAAAGTATCTTTGTGTGCTAAAAAATAAAACGATGAGTCATTCGATAACAAAGATATGCGAGGATTTTATTCCGGAGTTGGAACAAGCCATTGGCGCACAAAGTGCTGAAAGTATTTTTGTGCTGACTGATGACAATACTCACAAATTCTGTTTGCCTCTGGTTCTGGGTTCTACTAAGTTGAAAGGTTGTCATATAATAACGATACCGAGTGGTGATGAAAATAAGAATGTCGACTCAGCTGTAGCTATTTGGAAGTTTCTAAGCGAAAACGGGGCTACTCGTAAATCGCTGATTATTAATTTAGGTGGAGGTGTAATTACCGATATAGGTGGGTTTGTAGCCTCGACGTTTAAGCGTGGCATGCGTTATATCAATGTTTCAACAACTTTACTGGGCGCAGTTGATGCGGCTACCGGAGGTAAAACCGGGATTAATTTTCTGGGATTGAAAAATGAAATTGGCGTGTTTGCTCCGGCTGAAACTGTTTTAATTAATATTGATTTTTTTAGAACATTGGATGATGCTAATCTTCGTTCGGGGTATGCCGAAATGGTGAAGCATGCTCTGATAGATACGCGCTCCGAATGGGACGATGTACTGAAATATAATTTGGATAAAATTGACTTTGATAAGTTGAAGGTGCTGCTAGATAGAAGTATACGTATTAAGGAGCGTGTTGTGGAGCAAGATCCGTATGAGGCTAATATCCGGAAAGCATTAAATCTTGGTCATACTTTTGGTCATGCTTTCGAAAGTTGGTCGTACAAAACACACAGGCCTGCATTGCATGGATATGCCATAATGTGGGGTTTGCTCTGCGAATTGTATTTGTCGTTTATCAAGTTGAATTTTCCCAAAGAGGATTTGCTGAGGCTGAAGTATTTGATGAAAGAATATTATGGAACTTTTGAATTCAGTTGCAATGACTACGAATCGCTTTTTGAACTTATGACGCACGACAAAAAGAACGATTCGAAGGAGATTAATTTTACGCTACTGGCTGATATTGGTGAAATTCGAATCAATCAGACAGCCACTAAGGACGAAATATTTGAGTGTTTTGATTTTTTTAGAGAGGGATAAACTCTGATTAGAATTACAAAAAAATAGATATGGGTAAAACTTTGATAATTGGAGCTAGTAGCGATACTGGGCGATATTCATACCTTGCTGCTCAGGAATTATTGGCTCACGGACATGAAATTGAGTTAATAGGTAGAAAACCGGACATGATTTTTGGTAAAACAATAGAAACTCAGAAAAAGGATTTTGAAGATATTGATACAGTAACGTTGTATATTTCGGATAAGTTTCAGCCAGAGTATTACAAGTATGTGGTTTCTTTGAACCCCGGGCGTGTAATTTTTAATCCGGGAACTGAGAATCCTGAATTTGAAGAACTTTTGATTCAGAATGATATACATGTAGAAGAGGCTTGTACCTTGGTGTTGCTTAAAACAGGACAATACTAAAGCAGGCGATTAGAATAAACAACAGGTTGTTTGCATAGTCTTGCTTAGGCGAGATACATGGCATCCGTAACGTACAATTAGATGAAAATAGCTTTAATAGGATATGGCAAGATGGGTAAAACCATCGAGCGAATTGCATTGGAACGTGGGCACGAGATAGTGTCGGTAATAGATATCGATAATTTGGATGATTTTGAATCGGCTGCGTTTAAAAGTGCCGATGTTGCCATTGAATTTACTGTGCCTAAAGTGGCTTTAAGCAATTATCGCAGAGCTTTTGCAGCAGGTGTTGCGGTGGTGTCGGGGACTACAGGCTGGACTGACGAATTACCTGCACTTAAAAAGGAGATTGACGAAACAGGGAAAACGCTGTTTTGGTCTTCAAACTTTAGTTTAGGTGTGAATATTTTTATGGCGGTGAATAAATATCTTGCTACTATTATGAATCAGTTCCCGAATTATAATGTGGAAATGACTGAAGTGCATCATACTCAAAAGCTTGATGCGCCCAGCGGAACTGCTATTACGCTGGCCGAGGGTATTTTGGAGAACCTGAACAGAAAAACCAGTTGGGTAAAGGAAACTCAAACCAAACCTGAAGAGATGGCGATTAAATCAATTCGTGAAGGGCAAGTTCCGGGTATTCATACAATCCGTTATGAGTCGGAGGTTGATTCAATAGAGATAACCCACGATGCTAAGAGCAGAGAAGGTTTTGCGTTAGGGGCTGTAGTTGCAGCTGAATTTACGGCAGGCAAAAAGGGATTACTTGGTATGGGTGACATGCTGAAATTTTAATCTATAAATTTTAAATCTCAAAAAAATGAGTGCAGACAAACAAACATCGCGTTTTCAACAACCGCTGAAACAATGGATTAAATGCAGCGTTTGGAGCTTAATTTACATTTTATTCATTGCCTGGGTTGGCAATTTTTGGTGGCTTATCTTGTTGCCGCTTATATTTGATGCTTTCATTAGTCATTACATTCCCTGGACATGGTGGAAGAAGACAAAGAATAAAGCTTTGCTGGGTATCATGGGTTGGGTAGATGCTATCGTGTTTGCGTTGGTTGCAGTCTATTTTATAAACACATTCTTGTTTCAAAATTATCAAATACCAAGTTCTTCGTTGGAAAAGAGCTTGCTGGTTGGCGATTTTTTGTTTGTGAGCAAGGCCAGTTACGGACCACGTGTTCCTAATACTCCGCTTTCGTTTCCATTGGTTCAGCATACTTTCCCATTATTGAATTGTAAATCTTTTATTGAAAAACCACAATGGGAATATCACAGACTGAAAGGCTTTGATAGCGTTAAACGTGATGATATCGTGGTGTTTAACTTTCCAACGGGTGATACTGTAGCATTAAAGGTAACCAATCCTGATTATTACACGTCTTGTTATAGTTTTGGTCGTGATATGGTAAATTCAAGAAAAGATATTTTTGGAGATATTGTTTATCGTCCGGTTGATCGTCGTGAGAACTTTGTGAAACGTTGTGTGGCTATTGCGGGTGATTGGCTTCAAATAAAAGATAATCAGATCTATGTAAACGGACAGAAACAGGCGAAAATACCGGGTATTCAGTTTAATTATTATGTTCAAACTGATGGAACCCGACTTTCAGCAGATTTGTTGGATAAGTTAAAAATAAGTATTGATGACCAGACTCTAGCAACTGATCCTCAGCCAAATCAACAATTGGCAGAGCAAGCTCAATATGAAATTGTAGATTCAGGATTTGATCCTAAATTTCCGATTTATCATTTCCCATTGAATGAGGAAACATACAATAAATTACAAAAGATTACTGGTGTAACTAAAATTAAAATTGAGCAATCAAACAAGTTTGATGTATTTCCTCTGGGAGGTCATAAAAGTTGGACACGCGATAATTACGGACCAATCTGGATGCCGAAGAAGGGAGCAACACTTGCTTTGAATTCATATAATTTCCCAATTTACGAGCGAGCTATACGGGTGTATGAAAATAATAAACTGGAAGTGAAAGATGGTGTGTACTATTTGAACGGAAAACCTACAAAGACCTACACGTTTAAAATGGATTATTATTGGATGATGGGAGATAATCGCCATAACTCGGCAGATTCGCGTTACTGGGGCTTTGTGCCAGAAGATCATATTGTAGGTCGTCCGGTGATGGTATGGTTATCTTTGGATAAAGATAAGGGTTGGTTTAGCGGAAAAATCCGTTGGAATAGATTCTTTAAAAATGCTGAACGATAATACGACTACTCCTCAATCTCCTCAAGGGAACTTAAGTGTTTGTTTGTCTTCGGCATATCTGGCTCCGGTGGAGTATTACGCTGCCCTTGCCAAGGCAGAAACGGTCTATTTGGAATGCTGCGATTACTATGTAAAACAAACATACAGAAATCGTTGCCATATAGCCGCAGCAAATGGTATGATGGTTTTAAGTATTCCGGTTGAAAAACCTGGTAAGGAGAAAGCCCTTATACGTGATATCCGAATTTCGGAGCATGCTGATTGGCAGATGAATCATTGGAAGTCAATAGAATCTGCCTACAGATCGACTCCTTTTTTTGAATACTACAAAGATGATTTACTCCCTTTTTATGAAAAGCAGTGGACTTTTTTGTGGGATTTAAATCTGGAACTACAGGCTAAACTGCTTGAATTGATTGATATAAATCCAGTGATTCGGTTTACGGAAGAATATCAGCCAAGTTTGGTTGGCATTCAGGACTTACGGGATAGTATTCATCCGAAAAAGGCAAATCTAGTTGAAAGTCATAATCCATATTATCAGGTTTTTGAGCAAAAATTTGGTTTTCAGCCAAATCTGAGTATTATAGATTTGCTTTTCAATATGGGTAATGAGTCAATACTTACGTTGATAAAATAAAGAACAATATAACAAACTACAACAATATGGAACAGATAGATTGGGGTAATATAGGATTCGGTTATATGAAAACCGATTTTAATATCCGTTGTACGTATAGTGCGGGCAAATGGGGAGAGTTGGAGGTTCATGAAAGTGAATACCTGAGTTTACATATGGCTGCTACCAGCTTGCATTATGGTCAGGAGTCTTTCGAAGGTTTAAAAGCTTTTCGTGGTAAGGATGGAAAAATTCGCATTTTTCGGATGAAGGATAATGCATTGCGTATGCAAGACTCCAGCGAAGGGACTATGATGGCTAAAGTTCCGGTAGAAGTGTTTGAAGAGGCTGTGTTGAAAGCCGTAAAACTCAATGAACGTTTTGTGCCACCTTATGAGTCCGGAGCATCATTGTACATTCGTCCGGTGTTATTTGGAAGTGGAGCTCAGGTGGGTGTGAAACCTGCAACAGAATATATGTTTATAGTATTCGTTACTCCTGTGGGTCCTTATTTTAAAGGAGGTTTCCAGACAACGCCGTTTGTAATTATGCGTGAATATGATCGTTCTGCACCGTTGGGAATGGGTAAATATAAAGTAGGCGGAAATTATGCTGCCAGCTTAGTAGCCGGACAACGAGCGCATGATATGGGTTATTCTAATATCTTCTATCTGGATGCTCGGGAGAAGAAATATATAGATGAATGTGGTGCAGCCAATTTTTTTGGAATAAAGGACAATACTTATATAACTCCTAAGTCTACTTCTATTTTGCCTTCGATAACCAACAAAAGTTTGATGGTATTGGCGGATGATTTGGGTTTAAAAGTCGAGCAAAGAGCCATTCCTGTTGAAGAACTTTCAACTTTTGAAGAAGCCGGAGCTTGTGGTACTGCTGCAGTGATTAGCCCGATAGAGCGAATTGATGATTTCGATGAAAAGAAATCGTATGTTTTTTCGCATGATGGTGAACCGGGTCCAATAAGCGAAAAGTTGTATAATAAACTTCGTGGAATTCAGTACGGAGATGAACCTGATACACACGGCTGGGTAACTGTAGTGGAATAAACCGCCAGCATTCTCCTAAAGGAGCTTATTTTCGAATAAATTAATATTCTGCAAAAGCCTTCAAGTCTCCCCTTCGGGGGGCTGAAGAGCAACTCTTCTTATTATGATATTAAAATCTTCCGTATT
>Ga0302286_10000941_pt1 | contig 22455 bp, 18 predicted proteins | sample III_Fen_E2_3_FD_198765 | JGI IMG/M metagenome (GOLD analysis project Ga0302286, IMG submission 198765) | Peat permafrost microbial communities from Stordalen Mire near Abisko, Sweden - III_Fen_E2_3 | ecosystem: Environmental > Terrestrial > Soil > Wetlands > Permafrost | place: Sweden: Abisko...
CTATAAGTAATTTATTATCATAGATTATAATTCCTCTAACTTTTATAATTATATTTTTATTATCCATAAAATTATTTTATCATATAAAAAAAATTATTATGACCATCCAATCACCCTTCCATAATGAGAACAAATTCCTCTTTTATTTTAACTAAAAAAACTTTCTTCAACTGGACTTGGTGATATTTCAGGGAAAAGAACTCTAGCTCGTCTATTGCTTACAATCATTTCATTATGAAAACTAGGAACCATAGCACTACCAACACGAGCATTATTTTTTGATGTAAATAAATAAAGCCACCACCACGCTCCCCAAGTAGGCATTATTCTTAAACATAAAAAAATATTTTTCTTTCCTAACCATTTTGAATATAACTTCAAAAAATCCAGATATGTCATTTGTTCTGGCCCACCTATTTCAATAATTTCATGCCCATTTATTTCTTTTTCGATTGCCAAATTCAAATAATTTAAAACATCTTTCAGTCCTATTGGTTGTGTTTTTGTCATAATAGAATGTGGCAAAGGTACAACTGGCAATTTATAGACAAGATCCCGCACAATCTCAAAAGATATACTTCCGGGACCAATAATCATAGAAGCACGAAATTCTACAACATTTTTTATATATTTACGAAAGATATCACCAGTGTGATGTCTACTTGCAAGATGTTTAGAAAGATTTTTTTTACTATTACCTAATCCACTTAAATATATAAATCTTTTAATATTTTTTAATTTTGCTACTCTACCTACTATTTCTGCTGCTTTGCTTTCTAGGTCAGCATAATCTCTATTCTTACTAGCCATCATATGAACAAGATATACAACCACATCAACTTTATCTAACATTTTTTCTACATCTTCTTCATTAAGAACATCCCCTACACACAAAGTTACTCTATTAATAAATTTTTCTGGAACTTCAATACAATCAACATGAGACGCAATAGCTACCACATCATATGTAGTATTTGTTAAAATATTCTTCGTTAAATTTTTTCCTATAAAACCAGAAGCTCCAATAATAGCAACTTTCATATCTTATATTATAACAGAGTTTAAATTTAATTTAAGGTCTTTAAAAATAACTATTATAAAATAAAGCTTAAAATTTTACTCCGTATTTAATATGATATTCGGCTGGAAACAATAAAACCCTATCATGTAATAATACATAATAGGGTTTTGCTAATTATTAAAAATATTTATGCAATTAAATCTTTCTGAACAACGAGTATTACTTGTTCACGGATTTCATTTGCTTCTTTTGTTTCCTTTGCTTGAATTTTTTGAAAATAAATTTTATTTAACTCAGCAATTCCTTCTTTTGTAAAGATACTTTTTATAGTATCTTCTGTACTCTTTATTGAGTACATTCCCTCTTCTATTCCAATGAAAAACAATGAAAAAAATCGTTTACTTATTAGAATGTTCTTTTTAACACCTAATAATCCTTTTAAAAAATTAAAGGCTTGGGTCCGTGTATAGACCCCATCTTCTTGCGAATTGTTCATAAGGCATAACAATTTAAATGGTTTTAAATAACAAATATCATTAAAATAGTAACATTTTTCTCTAAAAAATCAAGTTACAGAAAAATACTTCTCTTTTTAGGAAGTTTACAATATGTACAATTTTTGAAGGCTCCCAATAAGGTTTGAGGACACCTTAACCTCTCAAATGCTATAAGGACCTTTGAGATGCTTATAAGGTGGGACCGGAATGCAAACAGGTCACTTTGATAAAAATAGATAATGAATTTTTAATTAAATTGAATAGAGAACTTATTACAAGTATATTTAATACCACTTAGTCCTTCTTTGTGTATATTATAATCTACTTCAACTTTTATATCTGCCCTTAATAGATTTAACGCTCTTTTTACCATATACATACCAACCCCTTCTCCAGATTCAACAATATTAACATTTTTACCTCTATATCGTAGATCAAAGATTTTTTCTAGTTCATCTTTTTCAATTTTTATACTCATCATACTAAAAGACAATACCCTAGTTTCTTTTTCATAAGTAATATCAATATATGAATAAGGCATCGTATATTTAACTGCATTATTAAAAAAATGATGTAATGCCACGTTTAGAATTTTATAATCTGTCTTTATTGCTGCAAATTCATAATCAATATGCCATCTTATTTGAACATGATTATTATTAAAATCTTCATAAAAAGGATAAAGAATATTTTGCAAAATCTTCTTTATATTATGATTACCAATATCTAATTTATTATTTCCACTAAGTATTTTAAATCCTTCGATTTGTGCCTGTAAATCAACTACTCTTTTTGAAATAGATAAAATAGATTCTGCTGATCCCTGATTATCTTTTAGTAAAATATCTTTAACAATATTTATCTGATCTATATGATTTTCAGCATTAGATAAACTTTCTTCTGGAACTATTTGTCCAAGAGCATCTTGAAGTAAGGAGTGACTTGTTATTAAATTATGAGATAATATAGTATATTCTTGATTGTATTCTTTTTTTATCCCCTCCATTATTTGATTAAGATTTGAATAAGATTCAATTGTTTTACTAGCAATATGTTTATTACTAAGCAACTTATAATCATATTCTGTAGCAAATAATTCAATATCACAATCTTTAGAAAAGTGTGATATTTTTCTCACAGAAGAATCATCTATAAAACTCTTTAGAAGAGTATCATTTAAATTAGCTATAATTATCTCATTATTTTTACTTATTTTAAAATAAATCATATCTTTATTTTTTCCAATCCTTCAATAATTTTTTGTTCAAGCTCATATACAGAAGAATTTTTAGCAAGATAACTATCTGCTCCAATATTAAAAGCGTTAAGAGGAACTTCGTGAGCTGAATAAAGAATTAACCATTTACTATCTTTATATCTATTTTTTAAAGCCCTAATAACTGCAAGACCTTGCTCTTTTGAAGGACCTATTCCTTTATAATCAACGAAAATAATATCAGCTTCTCTTATTTCTTTTTGATCAATATTATCAGCTTCTCTTATTTGAATTACATTCTTCCATCCCGCACTTTCTATATTTTTAATTTTATTTGTTAAATCTAAATCATCAATAAAAAGTATTCTGCTGGAGTCCTTAAATAATCCAACTTTTTCTGTTCCAGAAACATTACTTAATTCTTTAATTTCTTTTTTATCAAAATTAATGTTTGTTGTAACTACAGTATTTTGATTGTTTGATTGGTTATTACTTTGATTGTTTTTATTTACATTTTCTTTATTTTTATTAATAAAAAAAGCTGTAATAATAGTAACGACAACTCCTCCAACAATTGTTATAATCCAAGGGTTTTGTAAATCAATCATATATATATCAATTTATAATTAATATATTAACTGTACAACTATTAAGAAATAAATCAAGGAATTCTTGGGTAGGGTATCTTTCTCTACGAGAACAGTAGACCTTTCGTATTTTCTGTAATTAGTAAATTTCAGAAAATATACTCAAGGTTTTCGATCCCTACCACGCGAGTGAAGCAGTTCACTCGCTCACGGAGCAGAAACAAAAAAGACACCCAGAAGGGTGCTTTATTGTTTCTGCTCCGTGGGTAGGGATCGAACCTACGACCAATCGCTTAACAGGCGACCGCTCTACCGCTGAGCTACCACGGAATGTATTTACTTTTCAACTCACATAATTCGTTTAACTTGCAACTCTGCAAAGCTACCACGGAATTTCACCTATAATTTACAGGTAGGGTTATTTTATCAAAAAATGATTAAAAAAGCAAAATTATTCCTATAACATAAAAACTCCCCCATATAGGGAGAGTTTTTATATCTTTAATCGTATATTTCTAATTAATGTGAGTGAACAGAATGAGTATCACCTGGAACTTGTTTCTTTCCCATACTACGAGCAATAATTATTATTATTAATATAAGAGCGATAACGATTAGCCATTGCCATACTGAACTTGGCATAAAACTACCTGAACCATTTAATGATAATGCTGTTAAGTTACTTCCGTTATCTACTACACCTGTTTGAGGAAACTGATTTCCTGTATTTGAACTGTTTAGGTTTGTTCTTTGTAGAGTATTGTTTGTAGGTGTTGCAGTATTTGAAGAATTTGTAGTTGAAGTTGTGTTTGTAGATGTTGTAGCTGGTTTTGCGTAGTAATAATTATTTACAACATTACTTGTTGGTTGCTGAGTATTGATTGGATTGTAACCATTTGTATTTGTATTACTGTTTGAGTTAGCACCACCTGAACCATTATATTCATAGTAAGTAGTATAAGGAGACCAATTACTTGATACATTATATGCACTAGCATTGTTTGCTCCTAGAAATAAAATAGCAAATGCTCCAAATATTAATATTTTTTTGTATGTGTTATTTTTCATAGGTATATTATAGCATATTAATACACTACTTGTCAAGCTCTATAGATACCTTTATAAATAAAGGTTTATTGGGTATAATAAGGTTTATGACTAAAGATAATAAAAAAATAAGACTATCTAGTGATATTACTCCCCTCTACTACAACATAGTCATAAAACCAGACCTAGAATCTTTTGTTTTTACCGGTAATGAAACCATAGACATAAAAGTATTAAAAGAAACAAATAAAATAACTCTCCATAGTAAAGATATCAATATAGAAAAAGTTGAGCTTATTGATAAAAATAAAAAGATACAATTTGCTACAAATATAAAATATGACGAAGATAAAGAAACTGCTACATTTATTTTTAATAAAAAAATATCTGGAAAAGTAAAAATAAATATTATATTTGAAGGAGTTATAAATGAATCTCTTCGTGGTTTTTATAAAAGTAAATACGAACTAAATGGTATTACAAAACATATAGCCACAACCCAATTTGAAGCGACAGATGCACGCAGAGCTTTTCCTTGTTTTGATGAGCCAGCACATAAATCAGTATTTGAGGTCTCTCTTATTATTCCAGGGTCTCATACTGCTATTTCAAATACATTACCGAAAAGTATAGAGGAGCACGAAGCAGGATATAAAATAGTAAAATTTGCTCCAACTCCAATAATGTCTACATATCTACTAGCTTTTATCATAGGTGAATTTGAATACAAAGAAGGATTTACAAAACCTACAAAAGAAAACAAGAAAGGAACTCAAGTTCGAGTATTTACAACTGAAGGAAAATCTCATCAAGCAAAGTTTGCACTAGAAGTCGCGATTAAATCACTTGAATTCTATAATGAATACTTTGATATTCCCTACCCATTACCAACTCTCGACCTTATCGCAATTCCTGACTTTGAAAGTGGAGCAATGGAGAATTGGGGGGCTGTGACATTTCGCGAAACAGCAATACTAGTAGATGAAGAAAATACATCACTATCAAACAAACAATGGGTGGCTATTGTTATCGCTCACGAACTTGCACACCAATGGTTTGGAAACCTAGTTACAATGGAGTGGTGGACAGACTTATGGCTCAACGAAGGTTTTGCTTCGTATATGGAAAATCTTTGTACAGATGCAATGTTTCCAGAGTGGCATATATGGGATCAATATCTATCAGATAGATATGCTTTAGCGCTTCACTTAGATTCTCTTTCTAACTCACATCCAATACAAGTCGAAGTTCATCATCCAAATGAAATAGGAGAAATATTTGATATGGTTTCTTATGCAAAAGGCTCAGCTGTAATAAGAATGCTCGTAGAATACTTAGGACATGACAAATTCAGAGACGGACTACGACACTATCTAAATAAACATAGTCATAAAAATACAAAAACAATAGACCTTTGGAATGCTCTTGAAAAAGTAAGTAAAAAGCCTGTAAAAAATATAATGAAAAACTGGACCAACAATGTTGGATATCCTCTCTTAACGGTAAATAAAGATATTAAAAAAACTGGTACTACTTTTGAAATAACTCAGGAAAGATTTTTTTCTAGTCGTACTGAAGCTAAAAATAATAAAACTAAAAGTATTTGGCAGATACCCGTTAGCTATGAGAGTAACAATGAAGAACAAAAGATGTTACTAGTTAAAAATAAGGCTCCGCTCATAGGCTCATCTGTCGGAAAGATAAACAAAGAGGAAAGAACTTTTGCTAGAGTTCGTTACAATAAAGAAACTCTTACAAAAATAGGCAATGAAATAAAAAATAATAAACTAAGTGTAGTTGATAGACTTGGAATAATCCGTGATCTATTTGCTCTTGCAGAGGGTGGATATATAAGTACAGTTGATGCACTTGAGTTTTCATTATTATATAAAGATGAAACAGAATTTATTATTTGGCAGGAAATTGCAGGTGGTATAAATAAAATCTACAACATATTTAAAGATGAACCTTTTGTAGATAAATACAAGAAATATGCTCTTTCTCTATTCCAACCTTTAGTTTTAAATACAGGATGGAATCCAATAAAAGGAGAAAACCATTCAGATATATTCTTGAGGAATCTAGCTCTATCTCACGCAGCCTCATACGGAGATAAAATCGTAATAAACAAAGCTATAAAACTTTTTGAAGATAGAAAAAAATCACCAATTAGAGCCGATATCCGTAGTTTTGTTTATTGTACAGTTGCTTCACAAGGTAAAATAAAAGAATGGAATCTATTTAAAGAATTATATAAGAAAGAAGAATTTCATGAAGAAAAAGAAAGACTAGGTAGGGCTTTGTCTTCATTCAAAAACAAAGAGTTAGTTCTTAAAACCTTAGATTTTGCATTTTCTGAAGATGTTCGAAATCAGGATGCTCCATTTATAATAGTTCAAGTTTGGAGAAAATCTGCAAATCAAGAATTAGTTTGGAATTTTATAAAAAATAATTGGAAAAAAGTTTTAGAACGCTTTGGAACAGGAGGATTCTTTATGTCTAATCTCATAGAACCACTTGGAAATCACAAAACATTAAAAGATTTAAAAGATGCTAAAAAATTCTTTAGTAAAAATACTGCTCCTGGAGCAAAGAGAACTCTAGAACAAATTTATGAAAGAATAGAATCAAATAGTGTCTGGTTAAAAGATGACAAAAAGAATATTAAAAAATGGCTAGATAAAAATTATTAGAGGGGTTGGACCGCTACAAAAATGAGAAAAATAGAAATAAAAACCCTTATAGTATAAGGGTTTTTATTTTGTAGAGGTTGGACCGCTACAAATGAATGAAAGTTTTTCTATGAATAGGAGTCTGTCCATGTTTTTGTATTGCATCATAGTGAGCTCCAGTGCCATACCCAGAATGTTTTTCAAATCCATAGCCTGGATACTCCTTACTATAATTTGTCATAATCTTATCACGAGAAACTTTTGCAATTATTGAAGCACAAGAAATAACAGGATGTAATTCATCACCTTTTATAATAGTCTCTTGGTTTATGTATTCGACAGGTGCCTTTAATCCCCCATCGAGAAAAATAGATACATCTTCAATATTTAATTTTAAATCTGAAAGAGATTTATTTAATGCTTTTTGTATACATTTATTAATTCCAAATTTATCAATATTATCTGGAGAAACAAAAGAAACTGAATAATTACAATTCTCTTCTTCTTTTTGTTTCTTTAAAAAGTTAAACCATATCTCTCTTTGTTTTTTACTTAATTTTTTAGAATCTTTTAGTTTAGGCAACTTAACATCTGATGACTTAGTATAAATATCATTAAAAAATTCTGATTTACAGGAAAAAGCACAAACAGCAACAGGTCCTGCTATTGGACCTCTACCGACTTCATCTATTCCTACAATATATTTTATACTCTTGTCCATATAGAGCTATCATACCTTATTTGGTATACTAAGAAAATGGATTCTAAATTTATACACTTACATACACACTCTCATTACTCACTCCTAGATGGACTATCTAAAATACCAGATATGGTTAAAACTGCCAAAAAAGATGGCATGGATGCTATAGCAGTTACAGATCATGGAAATATGTATGGGGCTATTGAGTTATATAAAGAGTGTCAAAAAGCTGGAATCAAACCTATCATCGGAGTTGAAGCATATATTGCAGAAAGAGGAAGAAAGGACAAAGAACCAGGTGTAGATAACCGAAGATATCACCTAACGCTCCTTGCTAAAAACAAACAAGGATACAAGAATCTAATGCGTCTTGTATCATTAGCAAACCTAGAGGGTTATTATTATAAACCTCGTATGGACAAAGAAATACTTCGTGAATTCCATGAAGGTATTATCTGTATGTCTGGTTGTATGGGTAGTCAGCTTTCTCAAGCCGTACTTGCTGGTAATACAGAAAAGGCTGAAGCTTTCATAAAAGAACACCAAGATATTTTTGGTAAGGAAAATTATTTTCTTGAAGTTCACTCTCACCCTCATGTTGAAAATGATAAAAAACTAAGAGATGGAATTATTGCTTTGGGTAAAAAGTTTGATATTCCAGTTGTTGCAGGACAAGACTCACACTATCTTTGTATAGATGATCATGATGCTCATCATACACTTCTTGCTGTTAACACAGGAGCTGATATAAAAGATTCAGGTAATTTTGAATTTCCAAATGATGACTTTTCTTTGATTGATGAAAAAACAGCACTAAAATATTTTAAAGAAGTTCCAGAAGCAGTTTACAATACAAAAGTTGTAGCTGATTTATGTGAAAATTATGATCTAGAACTTGGAACTGCCTACTTCCCTGACTTTCCTATTCCAGAAGGAACAACCGCAGACGAGATGCTTCGAGATCTTGCATACAAAGGATTTGAATTCAGAAAACTTGAAAAAACCCAAGTATATATTGATAGATTAGAATATGAACTTAAAATTATTAAACAAAAAGGATACCCTGCGTACTTCCTCGTTGTTTCTGACCTTCTTCGTTACTCTCGTGAAAATGGAATTTTTACAAACATCAGAGGATCAGTTGCTGGATCACTTACTACATATTTAGTTGGTATTACAAAAGTTGACCCGATAGCATACAAACTACCATTCGAAAGATTCCTAAACCCAGAAAGACCATCACTACCCGATATCGATATGGACTACGCTGATAACAGAAGAGATGAAATCATTGCATATGCCAAAAGTAAATACGGAGAAGATAAAGTTGCTCAGATAGGTACCTTTGGTACGATGATGGCAAAAGGCTCTATACGCGATGTAGCAAGAGCACTCGGTTATCCATATAGTATTGGAGATAGAATTTCGTCTATGGTGCCTCTTGGTTCTCAAGGATCGGCAATGACGATCGACCACGCAATAAAAATAGTTCCCGAATTAAAAGCTGCATACAAAAGTGAACCAGATACAAAAAGAATAATAGACCTAGCTAAAAAAATGGAAGGTTGTGTCCGTCATATTTCTGTTCATGCTGCCGGTGTTGTTATGGCACCTCGTCCACTCTACGAATTCACTCCTGTTCAGTTGGACCCTAAAGGAGGAAATATTATTACTCAGTATGATATGTATAGTATCGAAGATGCAGGGCTACCAAAGTTTGACTTCCTTGGTATTAAAAACCTTGCAATACTAGCTCTTGCGGTTAATCTTGTTAAAAAAATACATAATGTAGATATAGATATAGACAATATAGACCTAGCTGATAGAAAAACATTTGGCATGCTTGCCCGTGGAGAAACTATGGGACTATTCCAGCTCAATGGTTCTGGTATGACTAGATATCTAAAAGAACTTAAAGCAACAACAATCCATGACATTAATGCTATGGTTGCTCTTTATCGTCCAGGTCCGATGGAATCAATTCCTGAATATATCAAAAGAAAACACAATCCAAAATTAGTTACATATCTTGACCCAAGATTACACGATATTCTAGACCAATCATTTGGAGTTATTACTTACCAGGACGATGTTATGATGGTGGCGATTAAGCTCGCTGGTTATTCTTGGCTTGAAGCCGATAAGCTTCGTAAGGCTATGGGTAAGAAAATTCCAGAAGTCATGGAGGCAGAAAAAGGTAAACTCTTAGAAGGTTTCGTTAAAAATGGAATGACAGAAAAGAAAGCTCAAGAATTCTGGACACTCATCGAACCATTCGCTGCGTATGGATTCAACAAGGCCCATGCTGCGAGTTATGGACTTGTGGCATACCAAACTGCATATATGAAAGCAAACTATCCTGTGGAGTATATGACAGCAATTATGACTTCTGAATCTGGAGATATAGAAAAGGTTGCTGAAATCGTTCACGAATGTGAAAAGATGGGTATCAATGTTTTACCACCAGATATAAATAAAAGTTTTGGAGGATTTACTGTAGTTAAAGGAAGTAATGTTACAGAAGGCAGAGAAATTCGCTTTGGACTTTATACTATAAAAAACCTAGGAGAAGATATTGCTAATGCAATAATAGAAGAAAGAAAAACAAATGGAGAATTTAAATCACTCGCTGACTTCTTTGAAAGAATAAATCATAAAAATTTAAACAAGAAATCCGTAGAAGCCCTTGCAAAATCAGGTGCTATGGATATATTTGCAGAAAGAAATATGATTATCGGTAACCTAGAAACTCTTATTGCTTTCAACAAAGAAGCAAAAGGTGTGTCAAACCAGAATTCCCTTTTCGGTTCTATCGGTGGTATAGAAGTTAAACTATCACTAGTTCCTCAAACACCAGCAACAATAAAAGAGAAGCTAACTTGGGAAAAGGATCTACTTGGTTTATATATTTCTGGTCACCCACTCAATGCTTACAAAGAAAAGATTGAAAAATTTGGAGTAACAGTAAAAAGAATTCTTACTGAACTAAAAGTAGAATCAAAAATAAAATCAGTTGTGATAATAGACGATGTAAGAATCGTAACAACAAAGAAAAATGACCGTATGGCATTCATAAAAGTATCTGACTATACAGGAACTATCGATGCAGTAATATTTAGTAAACTTTTTGAAGCTAATAAAGATTTAATACAAAAGGACACGATTATTGCATATCAAGGTAAAGTTACAGAGAGAAACGGAGAAAAAAGTATTATGATAGAAGCATTAAAGATACCGGAACCTCCAACAGAATAATAAATAAAAAAGCTACCTTAAAAAAATAAGGTAGCTTTTAAATTTAATATTCCATTTATTACTAATCAATACCTTCATCATGAGAGAATGAACAACTAGAACTAGAGCATTCAATTGTTACACCACCGGCATGTTCAGTTTCCTTATCGCTAAATTTTAATGGGGATCCACATAATGGACATATAAGTTTTTCAACTTTTTCCCAAAATGTTAGATATTCATCATTTAGAGGAATATTTTGTGACATATAATTGCTTCGTATTTAATAACGGAGACTTGTTTTTTGTTTATTAAATATATTTATTTCTTTTAAATATATATTAAAAATACAGAAAGTCAATAATATAACAGTTAACAATAAATGCCCCGAGGACGAAGTCCTCGGGGCATTTATTATATTAAAATCTAAACAATCTCTTCTTTTTCATCAATCATCTTCATTATCTTAACAACTTGTTTAGTATAACTAGGTATAACTGAATTATATTTTTTCAAAATTTGTAAAGTAGTTTTTCCATCGTAATGCTTTGCAGTACCTGGATTATTACCACCAAGACTTTTAGCTACAACTTCAATAGAATCATCTATTGATCTAAAACTAATTTTACAAGAACCGTATCCAAATACACTATTTTCAGCTTTCTTACAAGCTTGTTTACCTCCAGTACTTTCACGCATAGCAATAGCTGGGAGTAGTCTCCAATCTATGTCATTCTTTTCAGCTTCTACGACAAATTTCATGCCGTGGCCTTCAAGTGGTGCATCGTATGATGCAAAGAATGTATCAATAGCTTGAGCTTTATCTTTACGAGCTACTTCTTCTTGTGCTGTTATCACAGAAGTTTCAACCGTTGTTGTGCTGTTATCAAGAACTGCTGTCATACTAGGAACTGATCCTACTCCTGTAATTGGGAGTGCTATTGCCAACATTGGAATAGCTATAAATGAATGCAGAAATTGAGTTACTTTTTGTTTATTCATAGGGAGTGATTACGATTCACCAAACGCCTTGCCAAAGGGGATTTTTTTAATTTATCCTTTTTACAGGTTAAACTAAAAATTCCTTATATATCACTACCTTAATGACATACTTGGAACTTCTAATATATTAGCACGATGGAACTAAAAAGTCAATAGTTATAACACGGTTTTAGGTGTCGTCAAATAGAAAAAACCCTTATGTAATAAGGGTTTTTTCTATTTGACGACTTGACAATTTATACTATTATATTGCGTAATTAGCCTTTAAAATAAGCTTTTTAGAGTATTTTTGACAAAAGTAGCCTTTTGTTTTATAAAAACCCTTATTAAATAAGTATATTTGCTATTTATCTTTTCCATGGCAGTTCTTATACTTCTTGCCAGAGCCACATGAACATGGATCATTTCTACCAATCTTAGCCTCTGATCTTCTTATTGTTGGAGTATCATTTCCATCAGAAGAGCTTAAAATTAGAGCTGGTTTTTCTTCTTCTACTTGAACAGATGAGCTATCTACCCCTCCATTCATAGTTTTAATAAGAGAAACAACTTGTTCTTTAAACAAAATCTCCATTTCTCTGAATAATCTTAGGCCTTCCTTTTTATATTCAATCAATGGCTCTCTTTGACCATAAGCACGAAGGTTCACGGATGAACGAGTGTATTCCATAGTCTCAAGATGTTCTACCCATAGGTTATCTGTAACATATAGAGCTATACGACGGATTGTTTCAAAGAATCCACTATCTCCTATTTCCTTTCGTTTTTGGTTTATAACTTCCTCTACTCCAGTATATTCAGCAGATAATCCATCTAAGAATTTCTGTAATTCATCATAATCACCAGAAAGCATTATGCGTCTACGCTCATAGATAACCTTTCTCTGATGGTTCATAACATTATCATATTCAAGAGTATGTTTACGAGCATCAAAGTGGAAACCTTCTATTTTAGCTTGAGCACCTTCTAGTGTATTTGATATAAACTTATTATCTATTGGCTGATCTTCTGCTATACCAAATCGGCCCATCATTTTCTTTATACGATCAGAACCAAAGATACGCATTAGATCATCTTCTAATGAAACATAAAAGATAGTTTCACCTGGATCACCTTGTCTTCCAGAACGGCCTCTTAGCTGATTATCTATTCTTCTTGCTTCATGTCTTTCAGTACCTAGAACAAATAAACCACCAAGTGCTTTTACTTCTTCATACTTTTCATTATTATAAGGAACACCACCGAGCTTAATATCAACTCCACGACCAGCCATATTTGTAGCTACTGTTACAGCTCCAAAGCGACCAGCATTAGCGATTATTTCTCCTTCGTGTTCATGGTTTTTTGCATTTAGAATTGTATGAGGTACACCAGCGCGAGTTAGATAAGCAGAAAGAAGTTCATTCTTCTCAATAGATACAGTACCAATCAAAACTGGCTGACCTTTTTTATGAAGTTCCTTTACCCTTAGAGCTACTGCTTCTAATTTACCTTTTTCTGTCTGATAGATTAAATCATTGTGGTCTATTCTATTAACACCGCGATGAGTAGGAACAACTAATACATCTATATTGTAAACCTTTAAAAATTCCTCTTTTGAAGTTTCAGCAGTACCTGTCATACCAGAAAGTTTATTATAGAAACGGAAATAGTTCTGGAATGTAATAGAAGCAACTGCACGAGTTTCTCTTTCTATCTTTACACCTTCTTTGGCTTCAATAGCTTGATGAAGACCTTCACTCCAACGGCGTCCAGGTTGTAAGCGACCAGTAAAAGAATCAACAATAATAACTTCTCCGTCCTTAACAACATAGTCTTTGTTGTTTTCATATAAAGCACGAGCACGGACAGCTGTCTCAAGATGGTGAACATACTTGATTCCCTTTTGTGTATATATATCTGTCATACCAAGAAGCTCTTCTGCTTTTGTAATACCCTGGTCTGTTAGAGAGATTGCTCTTAGTTTTTCATCAACAGTATAGTCATCCTCTATCTTTAACTTTTTAGAAATATCAGCAAATGTATAATAAAGGTCTTCTGAATCTTCAGCAGCAGATGAGATTATCAACGGAGTTCTAGATTCATCTATTAAAATAGAGTCTACTTCATCTACAATAGCGAAGTTATGACCTCTTTGAACAATATCGTCTATATTACTTGCTAAGTTATCACGAAGGTAATCAAAACCAAATTCGTTATTTGTACCGTATGTTATATCACAGGCATATGCTTCTTTTCTTGTACAAGGTCTTAAAAATTCATATTGAACTTTGAATGCACTTACTTCACTTGAAGCATCATCTTCTTCTGATTGATGAGATGGATCATACACATAAGATGTGTTTTGAGAATTTACAACAGAAACAGTAATACCTAGCATTGCATATACTGGTCCCATCCAAACAGCATCACGACGAGAAAGATAATCGTTAACAGTAATAATATGTACACCGAGTCCACTTAATGAATTTAAATATGCAGGAAGAGTTGCAACTAAAGTTTTACCTTCACCTGTACGCATCTCAGCAATCTTTCTATTATGAAGTGCTAATCCTCCTATCATCTGTACATCATAGTGACGCTCATTACGAGCACGCAATGAAGCCTCACGAACCAAAGCAAAAGCTTCAGGAAGTAAGTCATCTAGACTCTCCCCATTCTTTAATCTTTCCTTTAGTTCATTTGTCTTTATAACGAAGTCTGTATCAGCTATATCTTTTAAGCCAGATTCAAGTGAATTAATCCTTTTTATGATTGGCTGCCATTTCTTTATAAGTCTTGTATTTTCATCCCCAAATATACTTTTTAACATCATAGTTATTGTATTTTAACACAAAAAGAAAATCCCCGATAGAGAGGGGATTTTCTTGGTTAAGTTAAGAATATTACTTCTTTCCTTTTTTTGCTACTTTTTTAACTGCTTTCTTAGCTACTTTTTTAACAACTTTCTTAACTGCTTTTTTAGCTACTTTCTTTTTTGCTGCCATATATTTAAAAAATTAAATTAATTTTAAAAGATGTGTGATTTCACGACCTTGTAAATAATTTTTATAAAAAAATATTTACAAAAAAATTTATCACACTCACTCATATATTATCTTACATAAAAAACTTTAGTGCAATACTTTTTTCAAAAAAAGTGTGGATAACTTTTTTATTTTTTAATTTTAGAAAATAAAAAAGTTTTAAATAATTTAATAAATAAATAAATAAATTATTTTTAATAAACATATTGTACAGAAAAATAAATATAATTATTTTTCTGTAGATGTACAACATTAGAATCCAGATACATATTGGACATCGAATAAATATAATGAAAAACACCTTGCTTTGGACAAGGTGTTTTTCATATATTTGTTTGTATCTATAAGCCGAATTCTGTAGTTTAACCGAAGCTAAACCGATAGACATTTATCTAGGCGATACATTACTGTAAAGCTCAAGCGATTCTCTACAACCGAAGTCATAGCACGATCTTGCACACATGTAAGGATTTAGCCGTTTCACTCTTTAACTTCGTTTTTACAAACTTATATAAAGACTCATCCGATTTCTCGGATGCTACACTCTTTCGAGTAATAGCGTCTCTGCTCGCACCTCGGGCATTACTGCCGATGGGTATTACCCACTACACTTTTCAAGATTTCTCTTGAATATGTGTTCGGACTTTCCTCACTTCAGCTTTCACTGAAGCGTATCTATCCAATACAAACTAGGTATAGTATATCAGAAATATAGGAGCTTGACAATATGATTATAATTTGCTATACTGTGTCTAGTGAGTTAAGAGTTCCAACGCTTAATATAAAAATTATATTTTATTAAAGCAATTGCATAGCAAAACCCCCTCGAGCAATCGAGGGGGTTTTGTATTATATATAAACAAACAAAAAAATCGCTAAATTAAAATAATTAATTTAGCGATTTAAGCTTATAGAATAAAATCTATTTAATTTTACTAAATACAACAATAATGTGGCCCTTGGCTATTATTGTATCCAAATTATAAGAAATTCGATTAAGAAAACCTTTTTCATTGGTTGTTATACCATTGATATAATTCTTCTCACTGATTTTCTTACCATCAGAAAAAGTGATAAATTTTTTGTCCTTGATTTTTATTTTATCAACGGCAAATTTTTTAAGGAGTTCAATACCTTCACTTCCTAAGAAAGTTGTTCTTTCAGGGAAAGATACGATCTTGGTTTTCTTGATACACCATTCAGATGAAATGCCATTCATTACTTCTAAGAAAGTAACATAATACCCTTCTTTCTCTGGTACTATTATTTTAAAGTTATCGATAACTTTAAAACTTTTTTCAACATCAAGAATTGGGTCAATTAAATTTTTAATTATTTCCTTTTCAAAAAATGGCAAATAATTAACAATCAACTGTAAGTTCGCATCTTCTTTTTGATTTTTAGCAATCAAATCCAATAGATTTGCTGCAATTTCTTTTTTAACATCTTCTTTCATTTCTTTATTTTATTTTAAATTTGCAAAAAAATAAGCAATACTATTCCAGATAATAGGAACAATCTTGCTTTTCGTTACTTAATTAGAATATATCACACATATACTACTATGTCAATATAAGATATATAACTAAAAATGTTATTATATTCTAGTAGCCGTTGTGTGCTTAAGTCAGCGGCTGCACTCACATATGCAATTGTGTTGGAGTTTAGCACCCGCTGACTCAAGCACATAAAGTAAAACACCTTTTGTAATAAAATACGAAAGGTGTTTTATGTTTTTTAAACAAACTAGTACTAGTGAAACAATCTCCATAAAAAAGAAAAGGGGTTCTTTTTATCTTTACAAACATTTGATTCATAAATATCTTCAGTTTTCTCTTCAAATGGTATGTACAAATCTTCAGTTCCTTCTTCAAAAGGATAAAAAAGAAATACACAATTTTGATCTGCATCCCAATCTGGATTGATACATCCCAAAAAGAAATAGAAAGGGATTAGAAAAAGATCTATTTGAGGTACCCAGCATTTTTTTGAAGAATCAACCCATAAATTATCTTCTAATGGGATATAACCAATTCCACAATCTGCTCGTTTACCAATATAATCACCTAGATCATACCAATCAACGTCTGATACTTGAGCTCCAATTAGATTCTCTTTATGACTCTCAAAGAAATCTAAATAATCATCAATTTTTAAAGTCCAAGATTCAAAAATATTGAATACTTCAACCCTGTATCTTTTTCCTAATTCTATTTCACCATTAACAAAATCGTCGTGATAATAAAATTTTCTAAAAGAATCTTTTCTGTGATCTGGTAATTCATAAGGATTTTTCCTTGTTAAATACAAGGTTTTGTATAAAGAAAAATTTTTCTCTTTTTCCATAATATAATATATTAAGTAAATTAAAAAATCAGAAATTTAGCTTGATACTACAGCATTAATCTGTATTAGTCAAATTTGAATGCATAAAGTAAAACACCTTTTGTAATAAAATACGAAAGGTGTTTTATGTTTTTACTTTAAAAGCAATTAAAATATACCGGGTAATCCTAAATAGTTTTCACTAAAATAATCTCTGCAGTTATTTGCAGAATAAGGATCATCATTAAAACCGACATCGTTATTATAAGTTGTTCGTTTCTTGGTTTTTTTCTGAACAACATTATTTTTAGATTTTGATTTTAAGGGAATCTTTTTTCCACTTAGGGTTTTTGGGCTGGTATTCTTTTCTTCTTTCATAATAGAATATTAATTTAAATGAATGTATTTCACCCACACTAACATTTATAACCCATATTGTCAAAACAAAATAAAAACCCCACAATTGTGGGGTTTTTATTTTGTTTGTAATTTCATAGGTATGTAAATAAATATTTTTTCTTTTGTTCCGTTCTATGGGTCTTTCCCTCATGTCAAATTTCTTTTAGGACATAAAATTATTGTCCATTATGTGCTCAATTGAGGCACATAATATCGACTCAATAAGACCATCTCACTTTAATAAATTAAAGATAAGAGATCGGTTTCAAATTGAATTATTCCACGAACAGCTTCCGCTACCCGTGCCTTGTTACGACTTATTCCCTGTCACCGAGCTTACTGTAGGCCCTCCGTATGGAGAGATTTCGAGTACTCCCGGCTCCCTTGAATTGACGGGCGGTGAGTACAAGACTTGAGAACGTATTCACCGCGGTATATCTGACCCGCGATTACTAGTAATTCCAACTTCATGGGGTCGAGTTGCAGCCCCCAATCCGAACTGGCGCAATTTTTATTAGGATTCGCTCAGGGTTACCCCGTCGCTGCCCGTTGTAATTGCGATTGTATTATGTGTGTGGCCCAAGGTATCAAGGGACATGCTGACCTGGCGTCATCCTCTCCTTCCTCCCCGACCGAAAGATACAATTACAAAATTGTAATTATCTCCTTGGGTCGGGGCAGTCTCGTGTGACACTTATAACACACGACGAGGGTTGCGTTCGTTACCCCACTTAAGGGAACAATTCAAACCACGAACTGACGACGGCCATGCATCACCTGTCAACTAGTCTTGCGAGGGCCCCGGTTTCTCGGGGCTTTCACGTTGATTTCTAACCTTGGTAAGGTTCTTCGTTTATCGTCGAATTAAACCACATAATCCACTACTTGTGCAAGTCCCCGTCTATTCCTTTGAGTTTTAGCCTTGCGGCCGTATTTCCCAGGCGGATCTCTTAACGCGTTAGCTACGTCTCTCAGAGGGTCGATACTCCGAAAGACTAGAGATCATCGTTTAGGGCGTGGACTACTGGGGTATCTAATCCCATTCGCTACCCACGCTTTCGTGCTTGAGTGTCAGACATGTGCCAGTATAGTGCCTTCGCTTTTGGTGTTCCCCATGATATCAACGGATTTCACCCCTACACCATGAGTTCCCTATACCCCTCACACTCTCTAGTTATGCCGTTTCGTTCGCGATTCTTAGGTTAAGCCCAAGGATTTAACAAACGACTAACACAACCACCTACGCACCCTTTACGCCCAATAATTCCGGATAACGCTCGGGGCTCTCGTATTACCGCTCCTGCTGGCACGAGATTAGGAGCCCCTTATTCATGAGGTACCGTCAATAAACTTCTTCCCTCATAAAAGATCTTTACACTCCGAAAAGCTTCATCAATCACGCGGCGTCGCTCCGTCAGACTTTCGTCCATTGCGGAAGATTCTCGACTGCAGCCACCCGTAGGTGTATGGGCCGTGTCTCAGTCCCATCGGTGGGGGTCAGCCTCTCAGCTCCCCTAAGCGTCATAGCCTTGGTGGTCCATTACACCGCCAACTAGCTGATACTTCACAGGCCTTTCCCTAAGCGAAAAACTTTACTCCGGAGAGACTATCGCGTATTAGCACACCTTTCGGTGCGTTGTTCGCGACTTAGGGGGAAGTTCCTGTGTATTACTACCTCGTTCGCCACTAACTTTAAACGACCTTTGACTTGATATAATCGCATCATTGGAAAAATAAAGTCCGTTCGACTTGCATGCCTTATCCACGCCGCCAGCGTTCATCCTGAGCTAGGATCAAACTCTACTTAAAAATCTTTACATTAAAAATGTATTAATTCGAATAGAACGGAACAAAAGAAAAAATATCTATTATTCCATTACTGACTTCATCCTACACGCTTGTAGGATATATTTCGTTTATCCTTACGAAATTAACTTGCTGTTTTTATAACCGTGTTATAAAAACTGTGATTTATTTATTTCACCCAACATCTAGTAAATGCTGGAGTGAACATACCTATAAAATTGTCAAAGAAATTAAAACAGCCAGATACAATCAGACTGTGGGTTCTATTATATACATATAAAAAAAGAAGTCAAGAGTCTATCGTGGCTATTATGTCCTTTATTCTAAAGGGTTTTATCTTTTGTATATATCATCACTATCTTTTCCGGACATTAAATCCTCGTAATCCTCAACTGGCATATCGTGAAAGTACCAATTACCCTCTTTTTTAACAAGCTCACTTGAGTTTAATATATGGAATTTCTTTGCGATTTCCATCTGCTCATTTACTAAACTATTTTCATCAGCAATATTCTTATTATCTGTAAAGTTTATATTAAACTGACCATCCTTACCCATATTGTTAAAATTAAATTTTTCCATAAATTAATTATACTCTTAAAAGATGAAAATCAAATACATTTACAAAAAGCATTTTTTCTGTAATAATTACAAAATCTAATATAGTCTGTTAGCTGTCTTGGTGGACAACAGAGTATATGATAAATTATGCCCTGTTAGCTCAGTTGGTAGAGCAGCTCCCTCTTAAGGAGATGGTCGTAGGTTCGACTCCTACACGGGGCACATATATAAAAATACACAGATAAATTTGTCTGTGTATTTTTATATATGTGCCCCGTAGCAAGCAAACTACTTTGCTTGCGTGTAGGAGTCGAAAAGCTTTTCGTTTTTCGGTGTTAATCGAAACGAAAAGGTATACTGGTCATGTAATGACCGACAAGTGTAATCACGGTCCTACAATTTATTTGTGACGACAAATAAATTATTCCTGACCAATATTAAAACCGACAAGATTACTGCCGGTCCTATATTTAAATATCCATTACCAATTAAAAAACACAGACAAAATTAGTCTGTGTTTTTTAATTAACCTTTATTCCCCTCCACAACCGCAATCACAAGTTCCATCTGCTTTATGTTCATGTCCACAATTTTCACACTTTTTTTCATCATCCATAGTAGTCTTTTATTTAATTAAATTAATAATTAGATCGCGACCTTTCTATATATAATGGTATTCTTTTTATTTTTTATAGCAAGACTATAATGTATATTTAAGGACATTTACTATGTGGAATCTGTTCACTAAAAATATCATCAGCTGTATAGCTTATTCCATCAGGACCCGATGAAAGTAAAATATCATACCTACAATCAGAATCACCACTCTCTCCCTCGTTTTCATCCAAAGAATACGGTGTTCCCCACGGATCACGAGTGATATTACTTATACCTATAGCTAGACCATTTGCAGCTAGTTCTATTTTAGAAATAGCACTTGCCCATGCAATATAAAAAGCATTAGAAGTAGGAGTGTTTCTATAGTCACCTCCACCTCTACCTGAACAATCACTACAACCACTTCCTGTTATAGTTAATAGATAAGCTTCTTTCTCTCTTTGAGCCATAGTTATAGCTCTAACAATCTGATTCATTTCCATCTTTGCCTTTGCGGTATTTGATTTTGTTTTTGCAGCACTAACAGATGCTATAACAATAGAAGACAATAGTCCCATTATTGCAATAGAAACAAGAAGTTCGATGAGAGTAAACCCCCGACACCAAGTTTTAGATAGTTTTTTATTGTCTCTTGTACAAAAAAATGATGATAAAAATGATTTCATATTTTATATATTGTGTAAATATTTAAATAAAAACAAATAATAATCTAAAACTTGGTGTGGGGGTAAACCCCCGACTTTTTTTATTTAAAATTTTATTATTAGAATGAAACACAAGATAATTATAACTTTTATTTATTGTTTCCTCAACAATTTTACAAGTTTATCCATTAGATTTTTTAGTGAAGCATCATCATAAAGAGAAAGAGTTAAAACCGGCTTACCAATTTTCTCAAATTCCTTCTTAGTTTTTTCTATTTTTTTACTATCAGTAACAACATCAGTTTTAGTTAATACAATAACTTCATCTTTTTCAAGAATAGTTTTGTTATATTTTTCTAGTTCTTTACGAATCTGTTTGTATACTTTCATCGGTGATTCATTTTCTAGTGATACCAAATGAACAAGCATTCTAGTTCTTTTTATGTGTCTCAAGAATTTAATACCGAGACCCTTTCCCTCTGCTGCTCCTTCTATAAGTCCTGGAATATCTGCAATAGTGTAACCAAAGAAATCTCCAAGGTTTGGATCAAGAGTTGTAAACTGATAACTACCTATTTTTGCAGATGCATTTGTAATAGCATTTAATAGTGATGATTTACCTGCATTTGGTAATCCAACTAAACCAACATCAGCAAAAAGCTCAAGTTCTATTTTGAAATTACCCATCTCTCCAACCTTTCCTTTTGTTGCTTTTGTTGGAGTAGTATTTATTGAAGTTTTAAATTGTTCATTACCGTAACCACCAAGACCACCCTTTAAGAGTAGCTCTCTTTGTCCAGCGTAATCGAGAGAAACTTTTCCTTCACTTTCAACACTAGTAATAACTGAACCAACTGGTAGTTCAATAATTAAATCTTTTCCGTCTTTTCCATGTCTACTTCCCCCAGCTCCATCATCACCACGAAAAGCTTTGAATTCTTTTTTATGTTTGTATTTTGAAAGTAAGTGGATATCATCAAGAGCAACTACATAGATATTTCCACCCTTTCCGCCGTCTCCACCGTTGGGTCCACCTTTATCTATAAATTTTTCTCGACGCCAACGAACAACCCCGTCTCCACCGTGGCCAGCTTGTG
>Ga0302286_10000942_pt1 | contig 22434 bp, 11 predicted proteins | sample III_Fen_E2_3_FD_198765 | JGI IMG/M metagenome (GOLD analysis project Ga0302286, IMG submission 198765) | Peat permafrost microbial communities from Stordalen Mire near Abisko, Sweden - III_Fen_E2_3 | ecosystem: Environmental > Terrestrial > Soil > Wetlands > Permafrost | place: Sweden: Abisko...
CCTGAACAAACATCAGAAAAACTAATAAAGCACCCAGCAGCGAAACAATCAGCCACCAGTATTGCTGTAAACTTATAAGTGATAAAGCTTCGAACATTAATTGATTCCTCCTTCAGTTTTAGGTCCTATTTTTATTTGTCGCAACATGATTTTAAGTTCTGCAATAAGCAATGTGGTGAAGATGATTGCAAAAAGCCAGAAAGTCACCTGAACAGCACCGGTACTAATCCGGGTTACCGCAGCCATGGTAGGCATCAAATCCTGAATGATCCAGGGTTGACGGCCAACTTCGGCAAGTACCCAACCTGCCTGACTAGCCAAATAAGCCAACGGAATACTCCAGATTGCGGCATGTAAAAAGAACCGATTCTTTTGAATTGTTCCTTTTAAGGTAAAAAACAATGCCAGAATAAAGAAAAGAATAAAATATCCACCTAATAAAACCATGATATGGAAACTGTAAAAAGTCAGCGGGATACTTGGAACCAGAGTTTTCGTATCGGAAATATAGCCATAACCAAAAAAACGAAAATAGTTTTTCTGAAAATCGGGACTCATAATTTCCGTCCTCAACGAATCAGACAATGCAAGCTGATTGGATTTTTTTGCTTCTTTATATAACTTAAGTTGATTAATTGCATATTTACCGCGTTCTATTTTCTCGGCAGCACTCATTACTCCGTATTTTTCGTTGCCATTAATCAGATCGTTTACCCCTGGAACAAAAGCATTCCAATTCAAAGAAGCCATATATGATAATACTTTCGGAATTTCGATTTTAACCAGAAAATCGTTCAGATTATCATTAGTTGGATGTGACGAATTCGGAGAAAGAATCCCCAGAGCAACCAAACCAGCTCCCTCTTTCCCATCATATAAACCTTCAAGCGCTGCAAATTTCATGGGTTGAGCCTGAGCAACACTACGCGCGGAACTATCGCCTGTAACCGCAGTATAGCATGATGCCAGCAACCCAAAAGTAGCAGCAACAACAATGCTTTTTCGGGCAAACTGAATTTCCTTTCTTTTTAACAGATACCAGGACGAAACTCCAACAACAAAAACCGCAGCCAACACAAAGCTGGATGAAGTAGTATGTAAAAATTTATGTACTGCCATTGGAGAAAATAAAACATCCCAAAAACTGGTCATTTCCATCCGGGCTGACTCCGGATTAAAAATCATCCCTACGGGTTTCTGCATCCATCCATTAGCCACTAAAATCCACAAAGCTGAAATATTTGCACCAATTGCCGTCAACCAGGTAGCAGTTAAATGGAATCGCTGGCTAACCTTATTCCAGCCAAAAAACATAATTGCAATAAATGTTGATTCCATGAAAAAAGCCAAGATACCTTCAATTGCAAGTGGTGCTCCAAAAATGTCACCAACAAACCATGAATAATTTGACCAGTTGGTGCCAAATTCAAACTCGAGAATAATACCAGTTGCAACACCTATTGCAAAGTTAATTCCGAATAAAGTCATCCAGAATTTGGTAATTCGTTTCCACTCCTGATTTCCAGTCTTTACATAGAGCGACTCCATGATTGCAACAAGAATTCCTAGTCCAAGTGTCAGTGGAACAAAAACCCAATGATACATCGCAGTAAGAGCAAACTGTGCCCTTGACCAGTCGACTAAGGATAAATCGAGTCCTTCAAGCATAAAATTAAGATTTATTAGTTAATATCCGTTAAGTTTTCAAGTACATGTTGACTTCGTGCAGAGTCGTCCTTAAAGTTAGTTTTAAGAAAATCAGGAAAAAAGAAAATTCGGAGAATTACAAACATGATAAACAGCTTGATCAGAATAATCAGCCAAACCTGCCGTCCCCACCGGGGAAGATTGGCAAACCCATCACGGTAAAAGCAAAATATCTTTCTCAAAAATTTCATATCACCTAAATTAAGATCAACCCTTCCTCTATATGGGATTCAAATAGGCAGAACCCAAGATAAGAAATTACTTTGTGAAACAACGAAATAAAAAAAAGGTTCGTCCAAAAGAAAAAAAAGATAAAAAAAAGGCCGCCTCAAAATTAATCGAGACAGCCTTGAGCTATTTTATTGTCAGTAAAAATTAGTCTACCGAAAGAAATTCATCAACATTGGCAGCAGCAATTTTCCCGGCTTCAATGGCCCGAACAACCAAACTTGCTCCGGACTCAACGTCACCACAGGCAAATACTTTTTCTTTGGATGTTTGTTTATTACCATTCACCTTAACGTTTCCACGATTATCATACTCTACGCCAAGCTGATCAAGCAGACCGTTGTGCTTTGGCTGGGTAAAGCCCATAGCCAGCAATACCAGGTCAACATCAATGATCTCCAAAGAGCCAACCTTTTCATTCATCAACCAACGACCTTCAGCATCTTTAGTCCACTCTACACCAACCAAGACGACCTGTTTAAGCACCCCGTTTTCGCCAATAAAACGTTTTGTTGACAAACTCCAGCGACGTTCACATCCTTCCTGATGAGAACTTGATGTCCTCAACACGTTGGGCCAATATGGCCATGGATTATTATCCGCACGGGTTTCTGCTGGTTTAGGTAAGATCTCAATTTGAGTAACCCGACGAGCCTTTTGGCGAATAGAAGTACCTACGCAATCCGATCCGGTGTCACCACCTCCAATAACCAATACATTTTTATCTTTGGCCAGAATCGCAAGTTCCTCATCAATTGTTTCTCCTGCAATTCGTTTATTTTGCTGACTCAGGAAATCCATCGCATAATGAACTCCGTTTAATTCGCGTCCTTCAACAGGTAAGTCTCTGGCTTGCTCCGAACCATTAGCCAAAACAATAGCATCGTATTGAGCCAGTAAATCATCACAAGAGATATCAGCTCCTACAGTTGTATTTGTTTTAAATACAATTCCTTCAGCTTTGAAAATATCAAGACGTCGGTCGATGATCGTTTTACTCAGTTTAAAATCAGGAATTCCGAAACGAAGCAACCCTCCGACAGAACTGTTTTTTTCAAAGACAGTCACTTCGTGTCCAGCCTGATTGAGACAATCAGCAGCAGAAAGACCTGCCGGACCAGAACCAACCACAGCAATTTTTTTACCGGTTCGCATTTCCGGAATACGAGGCTGAACATATCCAAGATAAAAAGCATGCTCTACGGTCGATGCTTCATTTTCACGAATAGTAACGGCTTCGTTGTGAATAGATAGTACACATGATTTTTCGCACAATGCAGGACAAACTCTCCCGGTAATTTCAGGAAAACTATTGGTCGAGTGTAATATCTCATAGGCCCCTTTCCAGTTGCCTTTGAAAACAAGATCTTGCCATTCCGGAACTTTACTTCCTACCGGGCAAGCCCAGTGACAGAAAGGAACACCGCAATCCATGCAGCGTGAAGCCTGTTCCATCCGGTCATTTTCGTCAAGCGTTTGCTCAACTTCACCATAATCGTATATTCGGTCATTTAGCGGACGATAACCAGCTTCTTTTCGTCCTATTGTCATGAAACCTTTTGGATTTCCCATGGTAATTGTTTTTTAAAGTGTCGAGTGTATAAAGTTCGAAGTGACTATATTCATTACTCCAAACTATAACGTATTTTTTATTCTTTTGAATTTGAAGTGTCTAATGTTTTTACTCAGAACTTTAGGCACTCCGAACTCTTTTATTCGTGACGTGCAGGATCGTCTTCGGTCAACTGTAGTTTTTTCTCCAGTTCACGCAATTTCAATTCTTCAAGCACTTTTTTGTATTCGAATGGAATAACCTTCACAAACTTGGGTAAATATTCATCCCAGTTAGTAAGTATTTTCGCAGCTAAAGTACTTTGAGTGTAGAGTAAGTGTTTGTTGATCATATCCTGTAATTCCATAATATCCGTTTTGTCTTCAACAGCGCCAAGCTCAACCAAACCTTTATTACAGAAATAGTCAAAATTACCTTCCTGATCAAGCACATAAGCAATACCTCCACTCATCCCGGCAGCAAAATTTCGTCCGGTAGCTCCAAGTACAACCACTCGTCCACCAGTCATATATTCGCAGCAGTGATCTCCACTTCCTTCGATAACGGCTTTTGCTCCAGAGTTACGAACACAGAAACGTTCACCGGCAACACCACGGATATAAGCCTCTCCTGAAGTTGCACCGTAGAATGAAGTATTCCCTACAATGATATTTTCTTCCGGATTAAAGGTCGATCCAATCGGAGGAACAACAATGATACGTCCACCCGATAAACCTTTACCAATATAATCGTTACAATCCCCTTCAAGCCTGAAGCTAACTCCTTTTACCAGGAAGGCCCCGAAACTTTGTCCGGCAGTTCCTGAAAAATTTGCCATAATCGTATTGTTTGGCAAACCTTCTTCACCATAGCGACGCGAAATTTCTCCTGAGAGCATTGCTCCAATCGTACGGTCAACGTTATTGATAGAATGAGCCAGCCATACTTTTTCTTTACTCTTTATAGCCTTGTTCGCTTCTTTAATTAAGGTATGATCCAAATGTTCCTCTACTGATTTAATATTCGGGAAAGTATTCCGGATATCATATTTCTTGGCTTCTTCCGGCATAAAAATCACCTTCGAGAAATCCATTGTTTTCATCTTCCAGTTCCGGATATCGTTATTTTGTTCGAGCAGGTCGGCTCGTCCAACAATTTCATCAAAAGTTGTAAAGCCCATTTCCGCAAGATGCTCCCTAACTTCTTCGGCTATAAAACGGAAGAAATTGATCACATATTCAGAACGTCCGGTAAAACGTTTCCTCAAAGCTTCATCCTGAGTTGCAATACCGGCAGGACAGGTATTCAAATGGCATTTACGCATCATCACACAACCTAAGGTAATCAGAGCTGATGTTGCGAAACCAAACTCTTCACCACCCAATAGTCCGAGAATTACGACATCACGACCAGTTTTTAACTGTCCGTCAACCTGAAGTTTCACCCGACCACGGAGGTTATTCATCACCAAAGTCTGTTGAGCTTCAGCAATACCTAATTCTACCGGCAAGCCGGCATATTTTATTGAACTGGCAGGACTGGCTCCGGTACCACCTTCGCAACCTGAAATAATAATCAGATCAGAGAACGCCTTCGCTACACCGGCAGCAATTGTTCCAACACCATTTTCGGCAACCAGTTTTACAGAAACAACGGCACGTGGATTCGTTACTTTAAGGTCATAAATCAACTGAGCCAAATCCTCAATCGAATAAATATCGTGATGAGGAGGAGGCGAAATCAGGGTAATTCCCGGTGTTGAGTTTCGAAGTTTGGCGATAATTGAATTAACTTTAAACCCAGGCAACTGTCCACCTTCTCCAGGTTTTGCCCCCTGAGCAATTTTAATCTGCAGTTCATCTGCATTGATCAGATAATTGTTGGTTACCCCAAAACGACCTGATGCCACCTGTTTAATTGCACTTCGTTTATTGTTACTGAAACGTTCAGCATCTTCGCCACCTTCACCGGTATTGCTTCGTCCTCCAATTGAATTCATTGCAATAGCCAGAGCTTCATGAGCTTCCTTGCTAATCGAACCATACGACATTGCTCCAGTAACAAAACGCTTCATGATTTTTTCAGCAGGTTCGACCAGTGAAATATCAATTGGATTACGTTTGTATTTCAGACAGCCTCGGATAAAAGTTGGCTGCGAATTCTCAGCATCAACCTTACGGCTAAATTCTTTATAAACTTTATAATCGTTGGTACGAGATGCCCATTGCAACAATCCAATTGTTTCAGGATTCCATGCATGATGCTCTCCATATTTACGATAATGATAAGTACCGGCACTTTCGAATATCGGATTACCCGTAATTTTTCGTTTACGGAAAGCTTCCTTATGGAACAATAACGATTCCTGACAAATTTCGTCAAATCCAATTCCTCCAAACTTGGAAGATGTTCCGGTAAAATATTTTGAAATAATCTCGTCACTAATTCCTAAAGCTTCAAAATTCTGACATCCCTGATAACTTCGAAGGGTTGAAATACCCATTTTCGACAGAACCTTAAGCAAACCTTTATCAATTGCTTTAATGTAATTGTGTCGAGCTTCAGAATAATCAAGTTGAATTTCACCACGATTAACCAAATCGTCAATTGCAGCAAAAGCCAGATATGGATTTACAGAACTGGCACCATATGCGTACAACAGTGCAAAATGAGTTACCTCGCGCGCAGCAGCTGTTTCAACAATAATTCCAATCTGCATCCGCTTTTGAATCTGAATTAAATGGTGATGCACGGCAGCAACAGCCAGCAACGATGGAATGGCAGCATATTCTTCAGAGATTTGACGATCAGACAGAATGATAAAATTTTTGTGGTCATCAACAGCCTTTTCAGCTAGTTTCAACAAATCTTCAAAAGCTTTTTTGAAACCCTTAGCACCATCTTTTACAGGGAACACCATGGGGATAGTGCTATGCGAGAATTGCTCGTGTTTCAGATCTTTAATTTTTCCAAGATCGGTATTGGTAATGATAGGATCGTCGAATTTGATCAACCGGGCATGTACGGGCGATTCATCCAAAATATTGGTATGCAAAGAACCAATATAGTTAGTTAACGACATCACCAAACCTTCACGAATCGAGTCAATTGGCGGATTTGTTACCTGAGCAAATATCTGTCGGAAGTAATCAAAGAAACGATGAGGTTTTTCAGAGAAACAAGCCAATGGTGTATCATTTCCCATCGAGCTGGTTGGTTCAACTCCAGTAACAACCATCGGTTTAATAATCACATCCATATCTTCTTTGGAATAGCCAAATGCTTTCGAATAAGTATCAAACTGATCACCCAAAGAAGATGAAACGCGATGTTTAACTTCGATATCATCCATCACCAGACGATTCTCTTTCAACCAGTTTCCATATGGATTCCGTGAACTCAACTGAGCCTTCACTTCTTTATCCGGAATAATAATTCCAAGTTTGGTATCGACCAACAGAATTTTACCTGGACGCAAACGACCCTTCTCTTTTACTTCTTCAGGAGCAAAAGTCTGAACACCGACTTCCGATCCCATCACAATCAAATCATTCTTTGTGATGATATATCTTGAAGGACGAAGTCCGTTCCGGTCAAGGGTTCCACCAATATAGCGACCATCAGAGAACACCATGGAGGCAGGACCATCCCATGGTTCCATAATGGTTGAATGGTATTCATAGAAAGATTTTAAGCTATCCGGAATAGGGTTTTTTGAATTAAACGATTCCGGGATCATCATACACAAGGCGTGAGGCAAAGTCCGCCCGGTCATGTGCAAAAACTCCAACGTATTATCAAACGATGCGGAGTCTGATTTATTAGGCTCGATCACCGGGAATAGTTTTTGTAGATCATTTCCAAAAACCTCAGATTTCAACAAGGCTTCACGAGCCTGCATCCACAAACGGTTTCCTTTAACTGTATTGATTTCTCCATTATGAGCAATCATACGAAAAGGTTGAGCCAAATCCCAGGTTGGGAAAGTATTGGTACTGAAACGCGAATGAACTAAAGCTATTGCACTGGTAAATTTAGGATGAGTCAGATCTTTATAATAATCGCGTAATTGCCCTGGCGTAAGCATTCCTTTATAGATAATCACTTTCGATGATAAACTTGGAATATAGAACGCTTTACGATATTTTAGTTTAGATTCACGAATCTCTTTTTCGGCCTGCTTGCGCACCAGATATAATTTTTGTTCCAGCACATCCTGTTCCAGGTTCGCTTTTATATATACCTGCTTTACATATGGCTCTGTCTGCTTGGCAATTTCACCAGGTGCAGAACTGTCAACAGCCACATCCCTGTATTCAATTAAATCCAGACCTTCCTGCTTAATGAATTTAGTTAACACTTCCACACATACTGAAGCTTCGTCTCGATCCTGAGGAAGGAAAATTAGTCCCGTTCCGTAATTACCAGATGCAGGAATATTAACTTTCAACACCTCACGAATATATTGATCCGGAATTTGCATCAAAATGCCGGCACCATCACCAGTTTTATTATCTGCACTGGTTGCACCCCGATGATCCATATTTTCAAGAACCTCTAAACCTCGCTCAATAATGTCGTGCGATTTTTGCCCCTTTATATGAGCAACAAAACCAATTCCGCAATTATCATGCTCATTGGCAGGATCATACAACCCTTGCGCATTTGGTAATCCTAAATTCATCGTTTAAAATTTTTATATATTGTTTTGCAAAAAGTTCTAATACCAGTCATTCAACAGACATCTCAAACACCCAAACCTGTATAAAAATACATTTAGTAAGTAAAAAACCACTTTGTCTTACAAACTGACAGTAAAACTAAAGATTTTTTTATAAAAAAACTCAAGTAACAAAGTAGAATAACAAACAAAACACTCAAAGCAACAAATAAAAACACAAGCTAAAAGTCAATACAACAGTTATTTAAGCATGAAATTAACTTCCCCATCAGAATTGTTTCAGAATTAAGAAATAACGATTAGTTAACAACTAACAGCCAACCAACAAAGTATTTAAAAACAAAAAAACAGGCTCCTTTTAGCAACCTGTTTTTTCATATGCACAGATACAGAGGCTATTTCAGCAACTTGGTATAAGCATCTTCGATTTGCTGAAAGTTAAAGCTCTCCAGAATGACTACCATTTTATCGGCAATCTCATCCAGACACAAATTACCTAAACTTCCGGCATGTGTATGATGTACCTCTTTTACTGGTTCGTAAGTTCCTTCGTTAATCTGTTTTCCAACCTGCTTATAGGCATCCCTAAATGGAACCCCCTGCATCACCAGCTTATTCACATCTTCAACGCTAAACATATATTTATAACGATCATCAGCTAACAGGTTCGTATTTACAGTCATATTGTCGATTGCAAAACCGGCAATACTAATACAGTCGAGCAATTCCTGAAACGATGGAAGGAAAACCTCTTTTAAAATCTGAAGATCCCTGAAATAACCACTTGGCAGGTTATTAATCATCATATTGATCTGATAAGGCATTGCCTGTATTTTATTGCAGTGCGACCGAACAAGTTCGAAAACATCTGGATTTTTCTTGTGCGGCATAATACTCGAGCCGGTAGTTAATTCATCAGGAAGAGAAACAAAACCAAAGTTCTGACTCATGAATAAACATACATCAAATGCGAACTTCGATATCGTTGCAGCAATTGAAGACATTGCAAATGCAACTGTTTTTTCCATTTTACCACGTCCCATCTGGGCATAAATCACATTGTAATTCATCGATTCGAAACCCAGTAAATCGGTGGTCATTTGCCGATCGAGCGGAAATGATGATCCATAACCAGCAGCAGAACCCAATGGATTTTGATTGGTAATTTTAAAGGCCGATTGAAGTAAAATCAAATCATCGACCAGACTTTCGGCATAGGCACTAAACCACAAACCAAAAGAAGAAGGCATTGCAACCTGCAAATGAGTATAACCAGGCATCAGATGATCCTTATTGAGAATCGCTTTCGTCAAAAGCTTATCAAATAATTCACAAACAGCCATAACCAGTTTTTGAATCTCAAAACGGGTAAATAGCTTTAAATCTAAAAGAACCTGATCGTTACGGGAACGTCCGCTATGAATTTTCTTACCGGTATCACCCAGTTTCCGGGTTAACATTAATTCAACCTGAGAGTGTACATCCTCTACCCCATCCTCAATCCGAAACTCACCGGATTCCATAAACTGATAGATTGCAATCAATTCGGTCTGAAGATCAGTAAGCTCAGCTTTCGTCAACAGATTTATCGTATGTAGCATTTTAGCATGAGCAATCGATCCCAATACATCGAATTTAGCCAAATATAAATCCATCTCACGATCTTGTCCGACTGTAAAATTTTCAATTAGCGAATTAACCGAGGTCCCTTTATCCCAAAGTTTCATAAAATAAATTTTTAGTGCCTCAAAGATAAATCAAAATACGAAACAATGCAGCTTCAATTCTCAGGAGCTTTGGGTATCGATCCATTGCCAATCAAATAATCCAAACTCACATGCAATTTAAATACCCATCGACAAATTCAGAGTGTCGTTAGAATTACACACCAGACCACCACAAAAGAGATATTTAACTAAGTACTTATACCGATTTTTCAACGTGTTCATACAAGTAAAAAGTTATTCATTAGATTTGTTCAACAAATAATGAATATTATCCACACAAGCTATGCGAAAAAAAGTAATTCTTTCAACTCTTATCTGCCTGTTTGCAACAGCAGCAGTAAATGCTCAGATGGACAATTTGTCGAACATGAGTGCCAAATGGGTATCGTCGAATACCAGAAACTCAGCAACAGATGGAGCTGATATTGTAAATTACAACCCTGCCGGTGTTGTGCGTCTTTCGGATGGAATTCATATCAACCTAAGTAATCAAACGATGATCCGGAAACCGGAACACACATTTAATCTAGGTGCCGGGAATAAAACATACGGTCAGGATGGGATTGACCCATTTTTACCCAACCTGTATTTTGCTTTTAAACAGAATAATTGGTCTGTTTCCAGCGGAGTATATATTTCCGGAGGAGGAGCTACGGCTAACTATCCGGAAGGATCAATAAATACCAATTTACTTGGATATCAACTACTACAACAAGTAAACGCAAAAACAGGAGCTCAATATCAGTCACTTTCCGATCAGTACCTTAAAGCATCTTCATTTTATCTAACCGTACCAATTCAGTTTGCATACGCAGTGAACGACCAGTTTTCAGTAGCTATTGGTGGAAAATATATTCAGGGGATTAACAATACGAAAGCAGGAATAACCTTAGGCAATTCTGCATTGGGTGCTGCAAATACCAATTTCACTGTTAACTACAAAGAAAATGCAACCGGATTTGGAGGTGTTATCGGAGCTTTTTATCAGCCAAATAAAAAGCTGGCATTAAGTGTTCACTACGAAACAAAAGTGAAGCTTAATTTTGAATCAAAAGATAATAAAGGGAATTTAAAGCTTAGTGAAGATGGATCAAAAAGCAAACGTGACTTACCAGCCGTATTATGCACAGGAGCATCGTACAAGCTGACAAGTCGCCTGACTGCTGCGGCAGACTTCAACTATTATTTCCAGAAAAATGCTGACTGGGGAACAATCACAAGCAAAACAGGAACTTCTGATGCATCTAAGGCGGCAGGAGACTGCTACACTGCCGGGATTGGCTTTTCATACGAAGCTACCCCAGCATTACAACTCAATGCTGGCTGTAAATACACTTGTTTCATGTACGACGACAAGGAACTTTATTACACTAAAATGGGCTTATACGAAGTTGTAAAATACAACAACCTAAATCTTGGTTTAGGGGCGGCATACCGTATCAACAAAAGTTTGCAGGTAGATCTGGGTGCCGGACGTACTTTTTGGAAAGATTCATCCATTAAATCGCTAAATGCAGGGATTCCGGTAAGCATTCAGGATAAAGGCTATGTAATTGCTGTCGACGTTGATATTACTATTTAACTAAAAACAAGACAAATACAAGGCTGCTTTAATTTTTCCCATAGGGAAAATCGGTCGGTAGAAATATAAAAATCTATCATAAGGATTGTCCCGTACGGGACAAAAGAAGTGTTTTTACATCTGTTCTACCGACCGTTGGTTCCTAACGGAACCTTTTTATGGAATTTAAACGGTCTCTAAATATTACTAGCACTACCTAAAAAAGCTGGAAATTCTTAACGAATTCCCAGCTTTTTTATCTCATCTCCGGATTCCGGATTCCTTTTACTGGTAAATAACCTTTGCTTTATCAACAGGTTTATTGCCTGCATTCAGCGGACAAATCCGGAATGAATAAGAATATGATTTTTCACGTAACCGGTATTCATCGTGAGTCCATGCGCCCCAGCTATCGTCACCGCCAACGCCTTGTTGCTTGTAATCGATGTTGATTGAAGTTAAATTTCGCGGATTCACATCGTTAAGGTGACGGCGAATCATTTTCAATCCGGCAGCACCTCTTCCATCGGTACGATCGGGTGATTCAAAATCTTCCATGATCTGGTGATGTGCACTAACCGACAATAACGGCATTCCAATGAATTCCAATCCTAACCCATTTTTATTGCTGATAGCCATCCAGCGAACATCTACCTTATTTCCGTTTTCCTGTGGACGAACATATGGAAAATACTGATCGGCAACAGCTCCTGAATACAACCCCACCAATGCACTGGTATAACGATCGGCATACGATTCGTGCGGTCCACGTCCCAGCCAGCTTATCTGATCGAATTCACGAGGCATTTCGAGGTTCATACCAAAACGAATGATTTCAGGCAGGGAATCACGCATCATTTTAAAATTGTCGGTTACAATAACTTCACCTGAACCAAGAACACGGTATTCCGAGTTGTAATTGGCAATCACTTGTTTTTTTTCATTATTCAAATCGAAATTGAAATTAACCACAACTTCGTTTCCTTCTTGTTTCACCGTTGCCGACTTGATGTTTTTTTGCTCTCCAGCTTTTCTCCACACCCGGCTACGCTTGTCCAATCCGTTTCCGAAGTCGTTGTCAATAGGGGCTCTCCAGAAATTTGGAACAGGCCCAGTTAACAGCATCTCTATCCCATTGAATTGATAACTTTTTAAAGTTGCCTGATCTTTACTGAAGTTGATTTTAAATCCTTTCCCTTCAACTGTAATCTGATTGCCGGCATCTTTCATGCTTAGGGCCGGTAAACTCTGAACGGATGAAAGTGTGGCCTTTTTATTAAAAGGTAACAGGAATTGTTCGTAAGCCAGACGAGTTCCGGCAGGAAGAATACCTTTTTGTTTTTTAAGTTTAGCAGATATATTCAGGAAATATTCGGTAGCTGGCTTTACATCGATAGATAAATCTATTTTTACACTTTTGCTGGTATACGGAGCCAAATTCAGATCTTTAATCTCGCCAGATTTCAGCGTTTTTCCATCGGCTACAAGTTCCCAGATGAAGTTAAATTCAGCTAAATTGGTATATGCATATTTATTCCGGATTTCAATCTCCCCTTTGGCAAGATCAATAGCTTTGAACCCGATAAACTGATATACTTTGCCAACTTCAAACAAGGCAGGTTTTGGAGTTCGGTCAGCGTTAATCAATCCATTACAACAAAAGTTTCCGTCAGTAGCAAGGGTGTCGCTACCCAAGTCACCTCCATACGCCCAAAATTTCCGTCCCTGAGCATCTTTGGTTAAGATTCCCTGTTCAACCCAGTCCCAGATAAATCCGCCCTGAAGTGATGGGTATTTTTCAATTACATCCCAGTAATCCTGAAGGTTTCCGGTGCTGTTACCCATCGAATGTGCGTATTCACACTGGATATATGGTTTTGCAGGATTTCCTTTAGCATATTTCTCCATGTTTTTAATACGGTCGTACATCGGACACATAATGTCGGTATTGTTACCGTTTCCTGCTTGTTCAAACTGAACCGGACGACTTTGGTCAACCGACTTCAGGTAAGCATAAGTTGCCTGAAAGTTCACCCCATTGCCAGATTCATTTCCAAGTGACCAGATGATTACAGAAGGTTGATTTTTATCGCGTTCGAACATATTTTTGGTACGATACAGGTGAGCTTCTTTCCACGTTGGATCTTTTGCCAGAGACTCATCGTCATAGCCCATCCCGTGCGATTCAATGTTGGCTTCATCAACCAGAAAAATTCCGTATTGGTTGCAAAGTTCGTACCAGCGTTCAGGTTCAGGGTAATGCGAAGTACGAACAGCATTGATGTTATGGGATTTCATAAGCTTAATGTCTTTAAGCATAGTGGCTTCATCCTGATAATGTCCGGTAATTTCATTATGCTCGTGAATATTAACTCCTTTCACATAGATATTAACCCCATTAACCAGCAATTGCGAATTTTTAATTTCAACTGTACGAAACCCAACATCCTGACGGATTACCTCGATCGTTTTACCGCTTTGATCTTTTAACGAAATTAATAACTGGTATAGGCTTGGATTTTCAGCACTCCAGGGTTTTGCTCCGGAAACTTTTGCATTCAGGTTAATCGTCACCGCCTGACTCGTTGTTTGTGCAGGCTGACTCATTTGCGCAACCTTAGTTGCACCATCAAGCAAAACAGCATCAACAGTAACTACAGGAATATTTTTAACGGAATTAACAATTTCTGCCGTTAGCTTCAATTCTCCGTCTTTGTAATTATTAACCAGAGGAGAGCTAATTCTAAAATCACGAATGTGTTGTGCGTTCCGGGCCATTAAGAATACATCCCGGGTGATTCCGCTCATTCGCCAGAAATCCTGATCTTCCAGATAACTTCCGTCGCACCAGCGATAAACTTCCACTGCCAACGAGTTTTTACCACTTTTAAGATATTTGGTGATGTTAAACTCAGCGGGTGTTTTACTGTCTTCACTATAGCCTACCTGTTGTTCATTCACCCAAACATACATCGCCGATGTAACTCCACCAAAGTGTAGAATGATATCCTGTCCTTTCCAATTTTCAGGAATGGTAAATGTACGTTTGTACGAGCCTACCGGGTTATAGAACTTCTGAATGGTTGGAGGAGTTGCTTCATGAGGATACCTGATATTGGTATAGATTGGAACATCAAATCCATGCAATTCCCAGTTGGCTGGAACCGGAATGGTTTGCCAATCACGGGTGTCATAATCATCTTTGAAAAAATAGAATGGTCTGACATATGGAGTATGGGAAAGGTGAAACTGCCAGGTTCCATTTAAACTCTGGATAAAAGGCGATTTCCAGATCTCATTTTTCTGAGCTTGCTCGGCAGTAGCGAACGGTATAAAGTACGCTCTTGGCTCTTCTCTGTTAATTTGCGATACCGCCTGATTTTCCCAATCGTGCGGAGTTTTTTCCTGAAAAGGAACGTTGAGGTACTTGTTTTGCCCCGAGGAGCTAAAAGCAACACATACAATGAATAACATTAAAAGTAATTTCATCTGATATCATTTAAGTTTAGTGATTTGTTTCACACCTGCCTACTGGTATGAACTGGTAGGTATGCAAAAATGCAGATTTTTTTTGTATTGGCAAACATCTGTATTCATATTTCAGAAGAGGTAGCAATTTTTCGTAAGTTAACTAAAGATTAAATGTGGTTATTCTGGTTAAGCTGAATGCAGATACCAGCCTCTGGCATAAAAGTTTTCTATTTTTGCAGACATAAAATAAATTTCATGAGACTCGAAATACATCCGAAAGCAAAAGCATTAATCTTTGATTTGGACGGAACATTATCCGATTCATTGCCTGTACATATTGCAAGTTGGGACAACATCTGTAAAAAGTATAACTGCACCTTTGATAAACGGATTATGGTGGAAATGACAGGCGCTCCAACGATTCTTTTTGCCGAACGAATTAAAAAAGAACAAAATCTGGACGTTGATGCTGAAGTGTTGGTTCGCATGAAGCAGGATGAATTTAGAGAAAATATCCACCTTATAAAACCGCACAATTCGGTAGTTAATCTGATGAAGAGTGCCTATGGAAAAATACCAATGGCTGTCGGAACAGGTGCCAGCCGGAACAGTGCAATGCTTCAGTTGACCCAATTGAATATCTTACAGTATTTTGATTGTATTGTGACGGCAGATGACGTAACCCGACATAAGCCGGAATCCGATACGTTTCTGAAATGTGCTGAATTAATGGGCATCGATTCACAATATTGTCAGGTTTTTGAAGATGGAGAACTTGGAATGCAAGCTGCTATCAGTGCCGGGATGTTACTAACCGATGTCCGTCCGTTTGTAACCGATCCGTTTGCTGTTTCTGAAGATCGAAACGGAAAATAATTCACGCTACATGACACCAATTTTGGTTGGATGGGTCTAAAGACTTTTGTGATCCTGCACTTTGCAAAACATGGATTCTTGATGCTTCAATACCAATGGGTCTCACCGCATATGCTCTTTGCCTGAAATACAAGCTAAATACGGAGTTTGCTTCGCGAGCTGTTGCGGCAAGACCTTACTGGCTCTGTTAAGTCTACCTTACTGGCTGGTTTTTCTAGCGTAATGTTTTTATGGAATATATTGTATTTGCATGAAATTAATCCGAACCAATCCGTTATCTACCGGAATATTAAACTGGATATAGGAAGCATTTGGGTAAATAGGTATAAGCACCTTCCCATGTATAGCATATCCTTTTTCAAGCGTAGTTTTTCGCAAAGTTGTTGTTTTCCACGAATCGCGTAATTCATTTAAATTGATTGATTCAAATCGGTTTGCCTCATTTGCAACAAGCGTTGCACCAAGCATATCGGTTCGAAAATTATCATTCCGGGGATTTTTGTCTGTTGTCACAGCTATTCCGGTAGCAATGTCAATTCCTGCTGCCAGTAAGGTTACCCCCAATTGATTTTTTTGACGGGATTGATTGACAGACAACTGTTTATCCAGTTCCAGAATTTTAGCTTCCGGATTTTGCGCATAGATAGTATCTCCTATCGGTTCATTTTTCCCGTTCATCGGAACAATAAAAAACCTTGCAGGATCGACCAGATATGGCATATTTGACCGATTAACGATGTTAACATCAAAAGTATACAAAGGACGGTTAACTTCGTCGAATGCCACCTTGGCCAAAATTCCAAAAACCGAATCACAAGCAAACTCCTGACCATAAAACCAACTGGTTTTTCCCGAATCAGGATTCAATTTAATAATGTTTTTGGGTGCTGAACAACTTGCTAAAAGTAATAGCAAGAGTCCACTGATGAGAATTGTTTGTTGTTTCATGGCTAATAATTTGAACTTTCAAATTCAAATATTATGCCAATCTATGATTAAACCGGAATGACATGGGTAAAAATAATTTACTTAAATACCAGAAATAACCCTTTAATGTCATGAAAATCACCAGCCAGCCTTCTGTTTTTTTTTGAGCTTTAACGCTATTTTAAAAATGTTTTAAATCTGAACAAAACAGATTATTGCATACGCAGTAAAAAAGACTACACTCGAATATCCATGCGTGCAAAAGGCACAGCATCCATTCCAATGAATTCACCTTTTTGGTATTTGAAATACCCGGTAATGGCAATCATAGCCGCATTATCGGTAGTAAATGCAAATTTGGGAATATGCATTTTCCAGCGGTATTTATCGGCGGTTTCCAACAATGCGTTTCGTAATCCGGAGTTGGCCGAAACTCCTCCGGCAACAGCAACTTCGTTAATACCCGTTGCTTTTGCCGCTTTGATAAGTTTATTCAGCAAAATATCGATAATTGTTTTTTGCAGCGAAGCACATAAATCAGCCTTTCGCTCTTCAATAAAGTTTTCGTTTTCCTTAAGCTGATCGCGTAAGAAATAGAGAAAACTGGTTTTTAATCCGCTGAAACTATAGTTGTAGTCAGAAATTCGAGGTTTGGCAAATTGAAAAGCATCGGGATTGCCTTCTTTGGCAAGCTTATCTACGAATGGACCGCCAGGATATGGAAGTCCCATTACTTTGGCACATTTATCGAATGCTTCTCCGGCAGCATCGTCGATGGTTTGCCCCATAACTTCCATGTCGAGATAGTCTTTCACCAGAATAATCTGTGAATTTCCTCCGGAAACCAGCAAGCAAAGGAATGGAAACTTAGGAGGATCAAATGGGGCATCTTTTTCCTGAATAAAATGAGCCAAAACATGAGCCTGAAGGTGGTTAATTTCGATCATTGGGGCTCCGGTAGCCAATGAAAATCCTTTAGCAAAAGATGTCCCAACAAGTAACGAACCCAATAAACCAGGACCCCGCGTAAATGCAATGGCAGTTATATCTTTATTCTGAACTCCGGCTTGTTTAATTGCCTGATCAACAACAGGCACAATGTTCTGCTGATGTGCACGGCTGGCCAGTTCCGGAACAACTCCACCATAAGCTTCGTGTACCTTTTGTCCGGCAATAATATTCGATAGCATTACTCCATTTTTAATGACAGAAGCAGAGGTATCATCGCAAGAAGATTCGATGCCTAAAATTAAGATGTCCATTTCTTTTTCCATTGATCTTAATAAATATTCAGTTTCGACGTTAATTTCGTAGTCCGACTGGTTTTTATCCCGGTAATTGTATTAATTTGCCTTAAAATATAAGCCGCAAAATTATTAAAAAAACACTCAAAATAGGATTGCCAATTCTGGGCACGGTGATTATCTTGCTCATTTCTTCCTATCTGATCCTTCAGACTCAGGTGGTGCAGACCTATTTGTCGCAAAAAGTAGCAGAAAGCCTTTCCCGTAAATTCAACACAACAATCTCTGTGAAAGGAGTTTCATTCACTTTTTTCAATAAACTGGTGTTGGATGATGTGCTGATTGAGGATCAGAAAAAAGATTCATTATTATTTGTTCATGAATTAGTTGCCAGCATCGATTCGTTCAGCATAAAAAAAAGCTTTATTGCGATTGATAAACTTAAGCTGAATAAAACTTCGGTATTCATTGATTCTGATCAAAACGGAGTGCCTAATTATCAATTTTTAGCAGATGCATTTAAGACCTCGGATACCATAAAAACCAACAATCAGAGCTTCGATTTTAGAATGAATAAATTCGATTTTAACGAGGCTAAAATTCATTATGCCTACTGGGATAACGAAGGACTCCATCAGGTTAATCTGGAGAACATTTCATTGGGCGTTTCTGATTTAGTCGTTGGATATCAAACACTTGCTTTTAACATTACCGGATTAAGCCTGAACGATCGTAAAGATTTTAAGCTTGAAAATTTCACTGCCAGTCTTTCTGCAACCCCCGATTCGGTTTGTTTAACCAAACTTCATCTGAGTACCGGAAATTCAGAGTTGACGGAAGCAAATGTATGGATTGACAAAAGCAAATCCGGACCCGAATTTGACCTGAAAAAGCTAAAAGTTAAAGTTGATTTGAAAAGTTCGCGGGTTAGTCTGAAAGATCTTAGTTTATTTATCCCAGCTATAAAAGGGATGGATGAAGATGTTTATATTTCAGGATTACTCACCGGAACTCTTACTGATTTAAAAGGCAAAGATATTGAACTCGGTTTTGGAGAAAACACCCATTTGGCCTTCGATTTTTATCTGAATGGCTTACCCGACATTCACAATACTTACATGCATTTTGATCTAAAACAATCGTTTGCCGATTTTAAAGACTTGGTTAAACTGAAATTACCAGACAATTTCTCGGTTAAAAATCTGGATCTCCCGGATGCTCTTTTGCAAGCCGGAATTATCGAATACAATGGAAATTTCACCGGGTTTCTTAGCGATTTTGTGGCTTATGGAACTTTTCGTTCGAAATGGGGCGTTTTAACCACCGATCTGTCGTTTGTCCCCTCTCAGGGTGAAAAGTTAAAGATCAATGGCCGGGTGAAAACCGTTGACTTTATGGTTGGAAAGCTTATTCAGACTGAAGATATTGATCGGATTACATTTGTTGGTGATGTTCAGGGATTGTTAAATCCGTTGACTCAAGATTTCTCAGCGACCGTTTCCGGAAAAATTGATAGTCTAACAGTCAAAGATTATCAGTATAAAGATATTTCGTTGAGCGGTGATGTCTCAAACCGCAAGTTTGATGGTAGTCTGGTGGTGAATGATCCGAATTTGCAGTTTCGGTTTGATGGGGTATTTGATTTTAATCAGACTGTTCCTCAATTTGATTTTGGAATGTATGTAAAAAAAGCAGATTTGGCAGCCCTTAAGCTCGATCATTCCAACAAAGTGTCGAATGTTTCGTTTGCCTTGAATGCTAATTTTTTGGGCAATAATATCGATAACTTATCTGGTACTATTCATTTTAAAGAAGGGACTTATCGCAATGAAAATGGAACAGTAACATTCGACAATTTTGATTTAAAAACGTTTTATGAAAATGAATCGGTTTTGCAGGTACGTTCTGATTTTCTGGATGCCGATATTCGTGGACAATATCAGTTGCATAATTTGGGCAATTCGGTACGAAGCATTATCTCCCACTATCTGCCTTCTGCCGGATTTCGCGTTCAGACCCAACTGGCAAATAACAGTTTCGATTTTCACTTTAACATTAAAGACGTTAACCAGTTCACCAAGGTTTTTATTCCGGAGTTAAAGATAAGCCCGGCAACCATTGAAGGACGAATCAATGCAGATAAGAATACCTTGGTACTGAACGCCAGCTTTCCTCAGATTCAATACCAGTCAACAATTTTTAAAAAAATATCGGTTAGTGCCGATGGTGGTGCAAAATTGAATATTCGCAATAAAATCGATGAAATAGCGATTGGCGAGAAATTCAGGATTTACAATTTATCTCTTCTCTCCTCAGCATCGGGAGATGTAATGGACTCGAAGCTGGCCTGGAATAACTCAGGTGATCTCACCTACAGTGGTTCATTGAATGCGAGCACCCGATTTTTCGAACGCCCCAAACGTCCACATGTCGAGATTTCAGTAAAACCCAGCAAATTGTATGTAGCCGATAGCCTTTGGCTGATTAACTCATCCTTAATCACTGTCGATTCGACGCTGATACGAATTAACAAGCTCCGCTTATCAAGCCGGGGACAATCTATTTTAGCTGATGGAGCTATTGACAAGGGACAAACGAATAAGCTGAATATTCTGTTCGATAAGATTGATTTGAATACGCTAAACACATTTATTGGCGACGATCTGGAGCTACGGGGACAATTGAATGGAAGGTTATCTCTTTTTGACATTTATGAGGGAGCATTATTCCTTTCCGACCTAAAAGTTGATGACCTGAGTTTACTGGGGCAATCGATAGGTAATTCGAGCATTCAATGTCGTTGGGATCCTATTGATGAGAATATCGTTGCCGATGTTTTGGTCGAATCGAATCGAAAAAAAACATTGCAGGCCAGCGGAATCTACAACCCGGAACATGACAGCCTTTCGATCAATACCAATTTTGACCATTTTTCATTACTGATCCTGCAACCGTTACTGGGAAGTAGTTTTGCTAATTTTCATGGCGATGCAACCGGCAAAGTACGTCTGTATGGTTCGTTAGACCATTTACAGCATGATGGCGCGTTGTTTGCCGCAAATGCAGGATTGATGCTTTCTGACTTACAGGTTAATTACAATTTAAACGATTCAGTCCGATTTAGGGCTGATAAGATTATATTCCCCAACATAAAAGTTACCGACGATTACGGAAATTCCGGGTTGTTCTATGGTTCAATTAAACATCGAAGTTTTTCTAAAATGGTGTATGATTTGACCGTCAAGTCGGATCGGATAATGGCGATTAATACCACTCCGGAAATTAATGGACAGTTTTACGGAAAAACATTTTGTAGTGGAATTGTCAGGATCACAGGGAAAGGTGCAACAGTGTTAATTGATGGTGTAGCCCGGACAGAAAAAGGAACTGACATGAAAATTTTCTTGGAATACGAAGAGGAAGCTCAGGAGTATGATTTTTTAAATTTTGTATCCCGCGGATATCAGCCGAAATTGAAAACACAGGATATATATGATTCAGATTCGGATCTTCAGATGAAATTTAATGTAGAAATAACCCCGGAAGCCAAAGCCCAGCTTATTTATAACTCAAAGATTGGAGATGTTATCCGCTCTCAAGGTTCCGGAAATATGCATATATCAATTGATAACAAAAATAATCTCTCACTTTTTGGAGAGTATACCGTCGATCAGGGAGATTACTTATTTACGCTAAAAAACGTAATCAATAAAAAATTTGAAATTCAGCGGGGAGGAACAATTGAATGGAATGGAGATCCCCGGGATGCCACACTAAATCTGAATGCAATTTATCGGTTAAAAGCTTCTCTGGGTGAGCTTTTTGCCAATACGGTCGATAACAAAAATTACACTCAGCGAATTCCTGTTTTGTGCAAAATTGCACTCTCCAAGAATCTGAACAATCCTGATATTAAGTTTAACATCGATTTACCTTCAGCTGAAGATCGAATAAAAGATGAGGTTCGTCAATACATCAGTTCTGATGAGGATATGAACAGGCAAATCTTCTCCCTTTTAGTTATGGGCAAGTTCTATACTCCTGAATATCTTCGGGGAACATATACCGCTCAGAATACCAATCTGATGGGTACAACTGTTAGCGAACTTGCTTCAAATCAACTAAGTAACTGGCTATCACTAATCAGTAAAGATTTTAATGTTGGGGTGAATTATCGTCCTGGGAATCAGCTAACCGATGATGAGGTTGAATTGGCGCTTAGTACCCAAATTTTTAACGATCGGGTTTCAATTAATGGAAACATCGGAAACACAACAACACAACGAACAAACAACAACAATAATGGACTGGTCGGTGATGCCGATGTTAATGTGAAACTCACGAATAATGGAAAACTTCAGTTGAAGGCCTACAACCACGCTAATAATAACCTGATTTACGAAACATCACCCTACACCCAGGGAGTTGGTTTTTCGTACCGTGAAGATTTTAATGATTTT
>Ga0302286_10000945_pt1 | contig 22354 bp, 22 predicted proteins | sample III_Fen_E2_3_FD_198765 | JGI IMG/M metagenome (GOLD analysis project Ga0302286, IMG submission 198765) | Peat permafrost microbial communities from Stordalen Mire near Abisko, Sweden - III_Fen_E2_3 | ecosystem: Environmental > Terrestrial > Soil > Wetlands > Permafrost | place: Sweden: Abisko...
TGCCCGAGCTTCCGCAGCCTGCAGAAGCTGCCTGGGCAGAACTGCGTGAAGCACAACTCCGGACACTGCATCTCGACCACACAGGAATGGCTGTTACTATCGACATTGGCGATGCAAAAGACATTCACCCGAAGAACAAACAGGAGGTGGGTCGTCGGCTTGCACTTATTGCTAAAGCCAATACCTACAAAGAAAATATTGCGTATTCAGGTCCTGTGTACGACTCGTACCGGATAGAGGGCAACGCTATACGAATCACCTTCAAACAGGCAGCTGAGGGCTTGAAAACGAAAAATGGAGAACCGTTGAAAGGCTTTGCCATTGCAGGACTCGACCATAAATTTCATTGGGCGGATGCGGTAATTGAAGGCAATGAGATTGTGGTTTCGAGCAAAGAAGTGGAGAATCCTATTGCCGTGCGTTATGCATGGGCTTCAAATCCGGTGTGCAATCTGTATAACGAAGCCGGCTTGCCAGCATCTCCGTTCCGCACCGACGATTGGCCGGGAACGACATTGATGAAGAAATAAAAATATACATCAAGAAAGTTGTCATAATGAATGAAGGACTTATTTTCTTTTTAGGATTAACTATTTATTGCTTTATTGCATATCTGGTTTTAGCTATCCTTCCTAAAGTAACTCATAAGATACATTCTTACTTGAAAGTTACAATTCATTCTTTCATTTATGCGTTAATATTTGGCATAGGAGCTGCAGCGAGTGGAGGTGACCCAGGGTTAGCTTTTCCATTACCTGTCATAGTGGCTCTATTTTTTACAAATTCTAACTTGATGATTGACACAGTATTAATTCCGTTTTTATTTTGGTGGATTATCATATTTCTAGTTATGATTATCAGTCATCTGATTAAAAACAGGCACATAAGGAAACTTTAAGAAATAATCTTACCATTACGCTTAATCACGGCTTTAAAAAAGAGGAGCCGTGATTTTTTTTGTTGACAATCAAACAATGACTATCATTGCAGCAAGACTAGTTTATATGGCTATAACCTACCCCAATTAGCACTACCATGGGGTGCCCTCTTCACTATCTATATTCTGCAATATAAGCACCTCGAAGCAGAGATAGCAAGTCAAAAATGACTGTCTAAATTTATTTTAAACAAAAACCACAAATTGTTTGTTTAATATTTGCCAATTAAAAAAATATTTCTGACCTTTGAAACGAAAATAGTAAGTGGAGATAAGAAAATGTTAGATGATGATATTTACTTATAGCAGGAATTTAATTGATTAATAAAAAGTCCAATCCTGTCTTACTTTTATTGGTTAGGTAAACTTCAAGGAATCAAGATGCAAATGAACACATTAATACAATTTGAGCTTCATATAAATAAATCACTAAAAACAAACACACATGAAAAAGACAATGCTTCTATTTGTTTCAATCCTTATGATTGGCTTAATGGGATGTTCTAAAAATGATGACGCAAGCGTAAAACACGATTGGATTTTTACCATTACAACAGTAATATCGGTAACACCTGCCGAAACCGGTTATCCAATGACTTCGATCAGCACAATAGAACAAGACGGTTTAACCACCGAAGACGCTGATCAGGCATTGAAAGAGATGTGCATTACTACTTCAATAACAAGTGGTGGCACCACGATGACAACAACTATTACTGCCACCAAAGCCCTAAAAAAATAGATTTATTCTGTATAGAAATATGTTAGGCGTTATTTTAAAATGATACACGGTGATGATAGACTTAAATTTAAATAGATATGAAAATCACGAAGAAGCTTTAATTAAGATTCTCAAAGAGTCTTATGAACTTGATTATATATTAAATGAAGTTGATATCAATTATGCAAACAAGATTACTGGCGAATTAGAAAATGAAATTACAAATCAATTTTTAAAAGCGATTTCTTATCGAATGGAGAGTATATTGTTCCATTACAATCTTCTCTATAATATCAATCCCAAGGAGTATGATTCATCATTTCCACAAGATGAGATTTCAATAAGGCAGAACTGCCTTTTTGATAGCATCATTTTTCATACAGCTTCATTGTTTGACTATTTTAGTAGTTTTATTTGGTATATAATCGGAGATAATACAAGTGAAAAAAAGCTCTGGAATAGTCTTGCAAAAACTGTAAGGGGGAATAATGAAATTAAAAAATCAAAAATTGGATTTTTAATTGATTCCTTTGATAGAGAATGGATATGCAGATTATTCGATTATCGAGCAGAGTTGATTCACTACAAAGACGACTGGGCAAATGAAACTTATACAATAGATAAGAGGAAATTAGTTATTCATTCTCCTGAAAAAATTCTAAAATTTTTCAGGATTCACAAAAAAAATGAGATTCAAAATACAATTGTAACTATAGAGCAGATAAGTCTATGGGTAATAGAAAACTCCATTATCATTTGTATCGAATTAGCAGACGCTTTGAATATATATATTAACGATAATCGAAAAAGAAACTCAGATGTTATCCAGATTAGAGACTTTAATGACCCTGAAGTAATGAATGAAATTATTGATAAAATCAAAAAAAACACATAACACAGGTTATCTGCATTACCGGCTGACGTGCAATTGGCAGGTTTTACTCCTAGTTGGGCGACAGTGAACGCTCCCGCAAATGGCATATCCCGTGAAGCGTTAGCCGCCAATGGAATACCCCGTGCAACGGTGGATCCCATAGTCTCGGGCGTTGACACATAAATTTATGAGGCAAAAGGAACAGGCTGAGGTCTGTCCCTTCACGTTATTTTACTTATAACCTGGTCAAAAAAAATCTAACATTTGCCTATTACCTATTGACCGCTCCCCTATGCGCAAGATAATTCATATCGACATGGATGCTTTTTTTGCCTCCATTGAGCAGCGCGATAACCCTGATTATCGGGGCAAGCCGCTGGCAGTAGGTTATGCTGGGTCACGGGGCGTGGTGGCTGCGGCCAGTTACGAAGCCCGTCGCTATGGAGTACGGTCGGCTATGGCATCGAAAACCGCGCTGCGCAAATGTCCGCATCTCATATTTGTGATGCCTCACTTTGAGGTGTATAAATCGGTTTCGAACCAGATAATGGAGATATTTCACCAATATACCGACCTGGTAGAGCCTCTTTCGCTCGATGAAGAATTTCTCGATGTCACCGAAAATCATCCGCAAATTGCCTCAGCCACACAAATAGCACGCGAAATAAAACAGAAAATAACCGAAACCACCGGATTGACGGCTTCGGCGGGAGTCTCCTTCAATAAGTTTCTGGCCAAAATTGCCTCCGACTACAACAAACCCAACGGCCTTTTTGTGGTGAAGCCCAAACAGGCTGAGAAATTTGTGGAGACACTGGCTATTGAACAATTTTTCGGTGTAGGTAAGGTTACAGCTAAACGGATGCATCAACTTGGCATCCACACCGGGCTGGATTTAAAGCAATGGTCGGAACAACGATTGGTGAATGCTTTTGGCAAAGCCGGACATTTCTATTACCAAAGTGCGCGTGCCATCGACGAACGTCCGGTGGAGTGGCTACGGATTCGTAAATCGGTAAGCTCCGAAACCACCTTCGAGACTGATATTGACAGCTTCGAAGAGCTGCGGACTGAATTGGCAAACGTAGCACAGGATGCCTTCGAGCATATCAAAAAATCAGATTTCAGAGGGCGCACGGTAACGCTAAAAATCAAGTATGCCGATTTCAAAATCATCACCCGAAGCAAAACATTTCCAGCTTATATATCTGATTATGAATCATTTTATCAAGCCGGAGTAGAATTGTTGCAAGCTGTAGATATTTCGCCTAAAGTGCGGTTGATAGGCTTTGGCATGAAGAATAACGAAGAAGAGGGCTGGTATCATGCCGGACAACTACGCATCAATTTTAAAGAAGATGATTTAGAGAAACAAGAGTCACAACAGGGCAATAACAGTTTGCCCCAAATGGCATCCGACCAATAAACCCACCACTCCACTTTCCTTTAGATTCACTATCTTTGCATTTATATCAAATAGATAACAGACAGAACAATAAACACACTTTTATAGTGAAAACGGTCATTTGCAATATTCTCAGAGTTTTGAAAACTTCTCCACTTCTTTGTAAAGGCAGAAAAGTTCAGTGCATCAATCTACTTCTAATCTGTCTGGTACTATTTCTCTCCGGCTGCGGCAACAACTCCTCTACTCGCTCCTTCTGCTGGTGGCAACGCACCTTCAGACTCTCTGCCCAGGAGCAATCAATATTAAAAGCAACCAAAGCCAATCATCTCTATATCCGCTACTTCGATGTGGACTGGAACAACACGCAACGCTGTGCTTTGCCAGTGGGAACAACTATTGTGGAGTCAGTTCCTCCATGCGATTTTACCCCTTCGGTGTTTATCACCAATAAGGTATTTGAACATGCCACACAACCTATGCTCGATACATTGGCCATACACATTCGCAGCCGTGTTGAGATGGTAAACCGACAACTGCTGACTCTGGCCTTAAAAGACAGCCTTACCGGAAATATTAATGCTCCGAATCTAATCCGGCAATGGACGGAATTGCTTATTGACTGCGACTGGACAGCAGGTACACGAGAAAATTACTTCTATTTTCTTCGGAGATTGGAAGAACAATTTCCCCGAAAAGCGCTATCAGCCACCTTGCGACTGTGGCAATTCAAACACCGTGACATCAGCGGCATACCTCCCGTAAATCGCTGCTTGTTGATGTGTTACAACCTCTCCAACCCTAAAGCTCCTCACACGGCAAACTCCATTGGAAGTGCGAAAGAGTTGGATGAATACCTCACCCAAAGCAACTATCCGCATCATTTGGATGTGGCGTTACCTATTTTCGGATGGGGCGTGGTGTTTCACAACGGCAAATGGCTCGGACTGCTCGGTAATGCCGATGTGCAAAGTTTCAGACGCGACACCACTCATTACAAAGAGGTTACTGTAAACCGTTTTGTGCTGCAGAAAGACACCGTGATAGGGCAACACTATCTGCGCTATGGTGATGAAATTCGGATGGAAACCATTCGTCCTAAGGAGTTGGAAAGTATGGTAAAACTCATCAAAAAACGATTATCTTTGCGTAGCAACTCGCGATTAACCCTCTTTTCATTAGACCCCCATTATGTCAATCAATATGGCACGGAAGAACTTCTCAGAATATACTCGCTTTTTGAGCATTAGCCTGCTTTTGCTTCTATCGGTCACCGCACGTCCCTGCACAATGATGGAAGATGCCGATGCGTATCGGCTCATGTTTTTTCAGGCGCGTTTGGCAAATGCTCCGGCGCTGCAACTGTTCAATTATTCACCCAACCTCTACGCAAGTTATCAACCCGATCCTGAGGGTGCCGACCATATTCGTAATGGCAAAGAGTGGCAATCGGCTGTAGGTAACGATGTAGCTATCGAAGACATTATTGCCATTCTCTATGACATGGCACCCGATTCGGTACTCAATGCCAATGCTCAAAATCAGATTGCTACCACTTTTGCCGACAATGCCTTTATGCAGGCGTTGATTAAACCGGCCAACAAAGCCTTACTCGAATATTTGCTCTTTGCCAAACAGGTGGAAGCCACCGAACTTGCACTGCTATCGTCGGACGGAAGCGAACAATGGGACGCGAAACCCAATGATAATGACGGACAAAAAGAAAAACTGGTGTGTTTCAATGTGGCAAAAAAGCGACTTTCGCTTGCCAAAACAGACTTCCTGCGCAAGCGGTATGCCTATCAGGTGTGCCGGTTAGCTTATCAGCTTAAGCAATACAATGTGGTGACAAAGACCTACGAAAGCCGATTCAAAAAGTTCAATGGTGACGACCTGATGAACGTATGGTCCACCCTTTTCTATGCCATTTGCCTCGACATTGACAAAAAAGGAGCCAAAGCTAACTATCTATACTCCTTGGCATTCGACAACAGCGACAGCAAGAAACTACGCAGCCATCAACTCTTCCATACCGACGAAAAAACCTTTGCCGCAAGTTTGAAGCTTGCAAAAACCGACCACGAAAAAGCAGTCCTCTGGACAATGCGCATCATCAACTACCCGGGACCGGCATTGAAAGAACTCAAAATTATATCGACATTGGAGCCAAAATCGCCCTATATCTCTTTCCTGATGGGGCGCGAAATCAATAAACTGGAAGACTGGATTTGTACACCGGCATTCACCGACAACATTCCATCAGTGAGTGCACAATGGGATATGAATATTGCCAAAGCAAAAAACCTTGCCAACGACCTTGCCTATCTTGCTAAATTCAAAATGTTTATGAAGAATGAGCAACAAGAGGCTCGCGGCGAACTGCGACAATACATTACTCTTGGATTGGCACATCTCTGCCTGTTGGGCGATAACACCAAAGAGGGTATAGAATATCTCAACGCGTTAGGTCTGTCGGACAACAGCTCCATGGAGACGCAAAAGAATATCGAAAAAGCATGGATAATGGCCAAAACTACCGATGTGACAAGCGATACTTTCAAAGACCAGTTCGTCATTTATTGCCACAAATTAGAACGGCTTGCCAAAAGCGACATTGGCACCAACAAAACGCTTTACAGCCTCTTACTAGGTGTAGCACACGAGTATGAGAAACGTAACGATTTTGCCACGGGTGGATTGCTTACCATGAAATCGACTATTTACAAAATGAAATACGACACTGCCTACTATAGTAATGAACAGATTACTATGGAAGATGTGTATGATAAAATCAGCTATTTCGATGAAAATGCCTCGATATCCGACATGGATCATCTTTTTCAGTTGATGTATAAAAAAGACAAAAGCGATTTTGAAGATTACATTTGCGACCAGCATCTTGGCAGTATCGATTTCTACCGCGATTTGCAAGGAACCATGGCTTTTCGCGAAAATAATCTGGCATTAGCCTACAAGATTTTCAGACTTATCGGTCCCACTTTCTGGAAAAGCCACGACCGCTATAAATACCTGAACGAAGACCCGTTCTTTCCAAAAGTATTGGCAAAGACCCGTAATTTCAAATACCCGTTCGACAAAAGTAAGTTCGTAAAACAACTTATTGATTTACAAGAGAGAGCAAAGAAAAAATCGGGCACTGCCGAAGCAGCGTTACAATTGGCAAATGCCTACTTCAACTGCTCCTACTGGGGCAACTCGTGGATGATGGTAAAATACGAATGGAGCAACGGTGATAGTTTCATCAACTCCAAAGAGTATCGCGACAGTCTGGGATACCACACCTCCTCCACGCTGCCTAAACGGGCTTCGGAACAGCCATTGCTCGGCGACAATTACTATACTTGTACCCTTGCCTCATTCTACTATCGACAAGCCCTCAATGACCCGAAAGCTACGAACGAACAGAAAGCCTTTGCCTGTCTGATGCTGCACGAATGCGGGTATTACCCCTGGAGTTTTGCCAATTTCACGTGGGATAACGACAAGGTAATTCCTTTCAAAGCCGGCGAAGAACTCTCGGAACTATACAGTACCTACAAAGGCACCAAAGTCTATCACGACTATAAATGCCCGTTGCTTGATGCGTTTATTGCAGGCAAATGAAAACCAAAGCTTTGGAAATCCACATTATAGTACAATATACTGCTTAATGGAATTATATATTGGAGAAAAGGGACGAGCAAAGCGGTGGGGTTAGATGAAATAATAGCCTAACTGTCTATTCCTGAAATAGGTTTACAAAAAAGCAAACAAATTTCAGGACGATACAAACCCATCACCCTGCGGGTACTTCCCTTTCTCAAAAGGGAAGATAAATCTGCAAAAACACGACACAGTAAATTAAACCAATAACTGCTTGCAAACGGGTGTCCCCTTTGGAGAAAGGGGACGAGCAAAGCGGTGGGGTTAGATATTATTTATTGCCATTCTGCCGTTAATCTTATTGATAAAATATTTATATTTGCATTTATAAAAACAAACCACAAATACAAAACCTCTCTCTTCATCACAATGAAACAACTCATTATTCCTATCTTGTTAGTTATCTGCATAGTATCCTGCTCTGAAAAAGAGCCGGGAATCAGTGGATTAAACAAAGCCCATTCTATTGAGGTATCTCTCGCCACAAAAAAACTAAATGATACCGCAGAGGTATTAATTACACAACAAAATGTGTATGTAAAAGGACGACTGGTGAAATCAATATTGAGAAGCGATACCATACCTGCTCTTGGCGATTCGCTTCAAAACGTAGAAGAAGATAACGGATATGAACACGCTGTGATGATCCCAAAAGAGTATGAATTCTTTGTAACCGTTAAATAAAGACAGTATGAAGAAATCGAAAGTAGTCAATTTAGTGCTTGTGGCAGGCTTACTTACAGCTTGTAGCGGACATAAAGAGCAGAAACCGAATAGTCGCTTATTCGTACGGGGCGACAGTGCCAGCCAATACACACGGTCGCCACACACCGGCATGGGTCATTTTTTCTACTTTGGCCCCTTCGGTAACTATCACCCCTACTATGGTTACAGACATTCGGGTTATGAGTCGTCGGGTTTTTCGAGCAAAGCCGGAAGTGCACACATCTCACGCGGTGGCTTCGGTTCTTCGGGAGTGCATGTCGGCAGCTAACACATCAAACAACATTTTATGGAAAGAATAAATTGTGAGGTACGAAGCAATTGGAAACAGAAAGTGGAAGAAATCGGCTTCGGATTTCACACCATGGACGGCGCCTATTGGGACGAAACGGCATATTATCAATTCTCAATGGACGAAGTGGATGTGCTCGAAAAGGCCACTGCCGAGCTATTTGAGCGTTGTCTGCAAGCTGTGCAACATGTCATCGACAACAAGTTATATCCCCTCTTTCAAATTGATTCGAAGTTTATTCCGTTGATAGAAACATCGTGGGAGAACGATGCCCCTTCCATCTATGGTCGTTTCGACTTTGTGTACGACGGTATTCATCCTCCCAAAATGCTTGAATTCAATGCTGATACACCCACTTCGTTGTTCGAAGCCGGAGTGGTGCAATGGCACTGGCTGGAAGATTTGATGCCCGGGTATGACCAGTTTAACTCCATTCATGAAAAACTGGTGGCGTACTGGAAGTACTTAATTCCCTACCTCAACCCCGGCACGCTCCATTTTACCTGTCTGAAGGACAATCTGGAAGACCTCACCACGGTGGAATATCTGCGCGACTGCGCTATACAGGCGGGTTTAACTACCGAATTTATCTACCTCGAAGAGATTGGATGGAATCGCTACGCATTGGCATTCAGCGATGAAAAAGAGGCCAATATCACCAATATTTTCAAGTTATATCCCTGGGAATGGCTTGTTCGTGAAGAGTTTGGAGAAAATCTGCTAATAGCACCCGAACGCACCTGTTGGATTGAACCGGCATGGAAAATGTTGCTTTCAAACAAAGCCATACTGCCCATTCTGTGGCAGCTTTTCCCGCATCATCCTAATCTGCTGGCAGCCTATTTCGACAATACCTACCTGATGAACGACTATGTCAAAAAACCGAAGCTGTCGCGCGAAGGCGAAAATGTATCCATTTTTCGCCAAGGGCAGATGATTGCCGGTACTTCAGGGTCGTATGGTGCCGAAGGGTATATTATACAGGAATACAGCCCATTGCCATTGTTTGACGGCAACTATCCTGTAATTGGTTCCTGGGTAATAGGTTGCGAGCCGGCAGGCATTGGCATTCGTGAAACAAAAACCCTGATTACCGACAATCTCAGCCGATTCATTCCTCATGTAATTGAATAACAACCTGTATGATGAAAAATGTGAGAAAAATGTCTGTTTTAAGTCATATTTTTTTCTTCGAGCGGTATCATTTCAGCGAAACGTGATTATATTTGCATCCAGAAGGAATGGCCATTCCCTATGAAAAAGCAATGTTTAACTAAAAACCAAAGCTTATGGAAGAAACCGAAGTGTCAGTAAAATATTGCCCAACGATCCGATTAATAATGCAGACAAAATAAAACTTGTGCAAAAAACGGATCCCAAGAAATTTAATAATAATGCGGCAATATGCCGATGCGGCCATCGCAAGAATATTACATTTTGCAACGGCAAAGATGCCCGGGCCGATTTGAAAGACGAATAAATTTCTTATTATCCCTCAGTAGGGAAACAGTTTTTTTTATTCAAGAATATTAATTTTACAGATAGATGCAAGGTTAGCTTTGCATCTATCTTTTTTATAGCCTATCAGGCTTATTCCATCATAATACCCTTAGCCATAAATCCCGTGCTAAGTTGCTGCATAGCATCGCTTTTTACCTGATCCACATTGGTAATGGTACTCCAGAACCGCACCGTCAGACGGCAAGTTTGCTGCTGCACTTTCGTAAACAGAATAACAGGTCGTTTTTGTGTGATCACATTAGGAATTTTCTCTATTGTGAGATTGATAATAGTGCTAATCACATTTGCATCCAGCTCATCACCCGACAACGAAAATTCAATCATCACCCGTCGTTGGTCGTTGCTATAGGTCCAGTTCACAATATTTTGCGACAAGATGGTTCCATTAGGAATAATCACTTCGGCACCATCGGCAGTATTGAGTGTACTGGCGCGCAAGCCTATCTCCTTCACCTTCCCCGACTGACCGCTCACCTCTATCACGTCGCCTATTTGTAGCGAACCGTCAAAGATTAAGATAATACCCGACACAAAGTTATTAACGATATTCTGCAAACCCATACCGATACCAACACCTAAGGCACCAAGTATAAACGTAAGTTTATCGATTGGTAAACCTGATGCGGCAATTGCCAAAAGGTATCCACCAATAAGCACCAAAAGTCGGGTAATGAGCAAGCGTGAATGTTGTCCCTTAGAGACCGATGTATCTTCAATTTCATTGCCTGTTTCGCCAAACAAAAAGGTGATAAGACGTTGCAAGATATGCGCAATCCAGATAATCACAAAAAAGAGAAGCACACTTGCCAGCTTGAAAGAGATGCTTCCTATAGTGTGTGTCTGTGTCAATAAATCTGTGATACTATTGCTTATATTATGATACAAGTTCAGATTTGATGTCAGCATGATAAGCCAAAGTAAGGCCACAATAATAAGCAATGGCAGTCGAATTTTATTGATTATTATTGTGCAATCGAATGGTCGGTTGGTACCTTTCTTCAACCTGCTGCTTTGCAGTTGCAATAAAATAATTTCTATCACTGTGTCCACGCAAATAGGCAATGTGATGGCTTGTGTAATGGCAAAAATAGCCGTCACGCCAAAAATACCCGATAGTGAGAACCGTCCTAAAATATTACTCAAAATTCCCAAACAGGCGAATATAATACCCACAATAATGGCAATTTTAATCCATTTGTAGAAAGGCGTATCGGCATTCATTTTCTTGATAAAACGAATGGCAAATACTGCAATGCCGCCATGTAGCATCAAAGACCATACACGAAGCGTCAATGTGGATTCGGAGAACAGGTTAGTAACTGCCATTGCCACAAACAAGACTACCAATATCATCCAGGATATCCACTCGGAGTGATTCCATTTTTTATACATCATAACAGAAACTGCCGACAACAACAACAAATATTCGTACGTGATGTATGTGGTAGGAGCATAGGCATCGAAAAATGGCATCAGACTTAACAATACCACTATTAGCGACCATACCGGATGGGTATTGAGATACTGCAAATGTAAGAAGGAAAAGGATTGGTCGCTTTTTCGAAATGCATTCAACTGACGCCTCTTCAGAAACAACCACAGGAATAATAGAAACGCAAGCACAACAATAATATACCGTTGTTGCGATGTTTGACTGATGTAGTATCCCACCGCCTTTTGCTCACTTCCTAATGCACTAACAATTTGCTTGGAGCCTTTCTTTGAAAGTGTATCAGGCAATGCTTTCTGCCACAAACAATTTGTCTCCTGACCAAAGAGTTGCAGTCCTATTTTGTCCAATCTATCGTCCAGTCTGTTAAGCATATTCGACAATGTAATAGAATTGTCAGACACTTTAACTTTAAGCGCATTTAGACTATTAACTCCTGCTTTTGTTAAACTGTCAGCTCTCACCCATTTTTTTTCCAAACGCACCAGTTTCTTATCTAAGGCATTACGCAATGTGCTATCAGCATACATGACCCGAAAAACAGAATCCAACAAAGCAGATTTCAGATGTAACTTAGCATGATACACCGAATTATACAACTTTGTGATTCGTGCCTGAATCAAATCGTTCTCTTTGTCCAAATCGGATGCAAAGCTCTGATATAAATAGAGATTTTTCATATTAATACCCGAACTGCGACCTCTTATGTTTTGGCGTATCAGTGCAATATCATTGGTCATTGCATCTAATCTACGACTCATGCCCACAATTTCAAAGCCCAGTTTCGCACTGTCCGAAATAGCATTCAACCTATCGTTTACCCTGTCAATACTCATCATGTAATCACTCATGGTAAGCGTATCGGCTGCTACTATCATCTTCCGATGCTGCGGATGTTTACCCGTTTCGGTATTCGCTTTATGTTTTTGGGCTGCACTATCAGGGCTAACTTTTATCGGTTGAGTCGTAGTTAAAACTGCAGGCACTATTTGGGAATGCACAAAGTTTCCCATTCCAAGACACAGGATGCTACAAAGCATTACTATTTTCTTCATCTATCAATAATTTTATAATTGCAAAATTTTTGGTTTAATTGAGAAGTAAATCACAATTCGATTCTACACTGTCAATACTTGCTCCAAGACTTTTATAAAAATCAATAGCCGGTTGATTCCATTCCGAAACCTGCCAGCGTAGCTTTTTACATTGCTCCGCTTTTGCAAAATCAATCACGGCGTTAATCAGTTTTGTGCCCACTCCGCTGCTACGAAATTCGGGACGCACATATAAATCGTCCATATACAACGATTTTCCCGTCCAGGTATAGTAAGCAAAAAAGAAGGTGACATAACCGGCAATCTCATGCTGCTCATTCAGCGCCACAAAACCATTGAGATATGTTTTTTCGGCTTTCATCTGTGCCAACGAATTGGTCATCTTCTCGGGAAACTTTTCAAATAGCGCAAACTCCTGAAAAAGTGCAAGCAATGTCTCAAAATCTTGCTCTGTAATGGGTCGTATTGTTGAAGTCATCCTATTTTATTCGTTGTTTTTGTCTAAATGTTTGATTAAATTTTCCGGCAATCCAGCTCCCCTAATCCAAATTTGTTTTTGTTTATCAATATTTTCTTTTGTGCGCGTTACTATTCTGACGATTGTCAAATTGGATAAATCCTTATTTACGGATTCTAATTCTGCTCCTTTTACAATTTCAGTTTTCAGAATATAGGCTGAATCAATAAAAAAAGTGGAGGTTTTCTTTATAAATTCATTGTCTAACATAAAAATTACAGGGATGTGGAGCGGTAACTTGCATTGCTTCGCTACCTGCGTTAACGGAATAAAATGCAATTCCCCTGGATTTTTTGTTGTTATGTAAATTTTTCCATACGCATGGAAGATGGTGTCATATTCATGTGCAACATAGATATTCGTAATTTTCTGCAAATCAAAGCAGGGCATTTCAGCATATTTCACACTATCTAACAGATAAACCGGTGGCCACATTGACCGAGGAAGTGACGATTGTTGCGCATTCACAAAAAGGGAACTCAGCAACACCATTAAACTGATAAGAAGTTTCATCATATTCATTATAAACTTATACTTCAAGTACTTATACAATATATTTTATCTGCCATTTTTTATTCTGCCACCAGTTCCAGCCTGTTATTTTCAGGGTCGAACACCACGCTTTCGTAATAACCGTCGCCGGTGACACGGGGAGAGCCTTCTACCGCAAAACCGTCTTCTGCAAAGGTAGTGGTTAATTTGTTCACCACCTCACGCGACTCCAGTCTGAATGCAAGATGAGTAAGGCCCAGCTTGTCGTTACTTTCCCGTTCCACAATATCAGTACGATGCATCAGTTCAACACGAGTACCATCGCCGAAGCTTAAAAAATAGGAAGAGAACTGTTTCGCCTGATTTTCATACTTAGCACTGACGGAGCATCCAAAGTATTTCACATAGAAATTCTTCATTCCCTCCAAGTCGTCCACCCAAATGGCAATATGGTCGATTTTCATCATTTTCTAAAGAGTTAAACGAAACAAATACCAATTATTTTCGAGAAGCAACGGACTTTGGTTTTATTTTAAACGTTACAGGTAATGAATAGGATACTCTAATCGGTTCACCATCCTGAAATCCAGGCTCCCAAGTCAATGGCAAACTTTCCACTACTCTAAGAGCCTCATTATCTAAATCAGGATTAATGCCTTGTTGCACTTTAAATTCCTCCATACTGCCATTAGTGGCCACCATAAATTCAATCATTACCTTTCCTTGTACTCCTTCTTCCTTAGCTCTTTGTGGATAGTGAATGTGATGACACAAATAACTTGTTATAGCTTCATTACCCCCCGGAAACTGAGGCATAATGATATAATCGAAATGGGGAATCGCATTGCCCAGCGAATCTAAACATTTTCCATTGACGTATTGTCCGTTGTCGTAATAATCCTGACGTTTAAGTTTTCCGTTTTCCCAATAAGTAAGAAGCTGCCCATGCAGTTTGCCTTCTTTATAATCGGCATCGTATGAAATGAGTCCATTCTTAAACCACTTTTTGAACTTACCATCGTATTTATTTTCTTTGAAGGATGAAAAATTCTGTTCTGCCATAATCCGCCCCGTAATTTGATAAAGCTTCCGCGTACACTTATCATGGTTTGTCGAATCGTATGTCAATGTCAAATAATATCGAGCTCCAACTGATGAGCTGACAGGCTTGTTCAAACTATCCAAATAAATAACAGTTTGAGATTTACACAAGAGAGAAATACCACAAAATGTAACAAGTAAGATTAATTTGTTCATAATTTTTCCAATTAGTTTATTTTGCTTTTTAAAAGTCGAAACCGTCATTAAATTTCACCTCCGCTTTCCTTTCCAGAAAATGTCCAAGTGCATGGGCAGCTTCTTCTATCAGTTCACGGCTACGCTTATCGTGCGGCTGAAAGAAAGATACTTCTACCATCACCTTCTCTTTTTTGAAACTGCGCTTCCACAAGCCGGTTACTTGTCCATCAATAACCACCACCGGGCGAAAAACCCCATTGCTCGAAATAGCTTTAGGGTTATGCACCGAATTGATAGAGGCGCTTCTGTCTCTGTAGCTAATTAAAAACTCGTCGAAAGCCGGCAAGAGGTAAACCGACGGCGCCCCGATAACCATATCAATTAATGATGCCTGAAACCAATACACTTCATTCGCTACTGTATCCGACACTAAAGCATGTTTCGCCATTTCAAGTCCCTTTCGGGCATCAGTCACTCCGAGACCCGACCACCACACAAAGTCATGCAAGGTAGCAGGACCGTGGCTTGTAAAATACCTTTCGGCTAATACGGCCAACGCTTCCTCCTTGTGAAATTTCTGCTGATTGGGCGCTCTTTCGGCAAGCAGCGCATAGGTCTGTTTGTTGTTTTTTACAGCACCACTACACACCAGACCCTCTAACTCGGCATGCATCATAATATGCCATATACGGTAGTTATCGGTGATTATACCGGCATGGTTAAGGATAAGGGCAATCTCCTCACGGGTGAGGTGATTACCTCCAACCAGCGCCTTTTCTATCAGGGTATAGCTTTTGGCAAAGGTAGCTTCGTTCAGACCGAGGTCTCTGTCTCTCGATTGGGTCGAAGATTTGATACGGGGTGCGGTGAGTGCAAGCATGGAGTAAATATCGTCGGGCGAAACCAGATGCCAGGTAGGCCGCAACACATGTGTACGAAGCACTTCTCCCTCACTGATTGCCTTTTCGACGGCCTGTGCCGTCAATCCGGGAAGACGGGCTCCAACCGCCCATTTTGTCATGGCAAAGTCTTGTGCCTGCATGGCTCCCATGGCAGCTACCAACTCTTGGGGTGTGGTAAATGGATTAGCGGCAATGTGCTGATTGGCAAGACGAAGAGTGGCAATATCTTTCAAAGTCATAATTAGCGGTTGTTTCTTATACTGCAAAGCTCGTAATGCGGCTATTATTGATTAAAAAAGTTTCTATTCTTTCGCGTTTTGCGGGCGATACTGCAATATTATACTCCACAAACACAACATTGTTTTGCTTGCCCGTTTTAAGGCGGGTAAATGATATATTAATCGCACCAAGCTCCTTTTCCAACTCTTCGAGTGAATAATCGGCAACTGCAAACCTGATTTCGTATATTTTCTTCTGATGGAAATTGTCAAAAGCCGTCTCGAACCGGGTGAGTGCCAACAAAACCAGCAATACCAACACCACTACCAAAGCAGCCAGCACATAATGCTGCAACCCTATGGACATGCCTATGGCTGCGGCCATCCAGATAATGGCTGCCGAGGTAATACCTTTCACATTGGCTCCCTCTTTAAACACCACTCCGGCTCCTATAAACCCGATACCGGTCACAATGTTCGAAGCAATACGGTCGCCACCTCCGAGCGAAACCGAAAGGATGCTGAACAAACAAGAGCTGACACAGATTAGAATCATAGTACGAAAACCTGCCGGTTTACTATGATACTCCCGTTCGAGCCCCAAAAGAGCCCCCGCAGCCAATGCAGCAAAAATCTGAATAATATTTTCGTAAATAGGTTGCATAAATAATTCAGAATTCAGAATTAAAAATCAAACAATTAATGTTTCGTAGAGACGCAATTTATCGTGTCTGATATGTTATTGACAATTCAATCCTCAAAGGTGCAAAAAATAGGTGTAATCAACAAAAAATTAGAACAAAATGTGATAATATCCACACATAAAAAAACGCCGTCCCTTACGGAACGGCGTTGATTGTTTTCGAGATTTATAAATATGCGATAAATCGCACCATTACAAATTACATTGGCGATTGACCGGCGCTGCTATTGTCTTTGGCCTTTTGGTCATCGTTTGAAATAGTTGCCTGAGTCTTCTTCACCTGTGCACTCATACTACCGATACGGTACGACACATTGAAACGCAATTCTGCATTTTTGGTCAGATGTACATCAGTCCGCTGATCGAATGTAGGTTGATTAGTCAAACTGTTGGTTCCGTTTGTGGTAATGATAATATGCGATTTGGGCAATACTACGCCACTCAACGACAGATTCAGGCGCTTCTTCATCAAATCTTTCGATAATGCCATGTAAGTAAAGAAGAACGTCGATTGACTACCTTGAAGATTGACTTGTGGCAGGTTAGCTCCGCCACCGGTGCTGATACGGAAATCTTTGGGCAACATAACGGTTCCTCCAAGAAATACACGACCGGTAAATCCACTATTCGACATATTGTAGCTTCCGCTTTTCATATCCACGTAACCTACGTTACCATTCATATATAGGTTAAGCCATTTCAACCCACGGTAATTACCGAAAACGTTCAGGTTCAACTGTTTGTTATGACCAATATTGGCATATGTTATTTCCTGCACACTGCTACCTGTCCTAATAAACGAATATTGTTGGATGGCATTGTTTACAAAAGTGTAGGTCAACTCAGTGCTGAAATTATACTTAGGAGCAAAATTACTGTAACCGAAGGTAATGTTATGGCTCTTTTCGGGATCGAGATATGGGTTACCATAGTTGATATAATTCGGGTCACGCCTATCTACATAAGGGTTCAGGTAACTAATACTCGGACGCTGAATACGCATGTTGTAGCCAAGTTTAAAACTCTGCATATCGGTCACTTTATACGAAATGGTAGCTGAAGGTACCAATACCCCATACTCGGAATTAAAGTTAGACCCACTATTTGTAAACTGAGCTTTCAACCATGTGTACTCATAACGGACACCACTTTTGATTCCCCATTTCCCTACATTGCCGGTATAGCTGACATAAGTCCCCAGAATATCCTGATTATTTTTGAAATTTGTAACACTGTCGGCACTGATATATGGAGTGAAAGGATAAGATTTAGTAACGTCAAAATAACGATACGCTTCATCGGTATTACTATTGTTCAAACGAAGAATGTATTTTGCACCCACTTCCAGTGTATGTCCTTTCGCAATAGGGTTTGTATAATCTGCCTGAAAAGTATGTTCGTTGGACGAAGCCACATTGTTGCTGTTGCTCCACTGCGCAAGTCCGCCCTGTGGCACGCTATAATAAAGAGAGCTGAGAGTGTTGACAGCCTCATAGTTGCTGTTATTGGGCGTATTACTCAACTTATATGAAAAAGTAATGTTCTCCCCTTTTTTCTTAAACGAACGTTGATAGTCAAGACCAATATCGGTCGAACCCCAGGTCTGACGCTGTGTGCTTGTTTGGGTATAAGCAAACACCTTTTGCCATGCAGTATTATAATCGTCGGTCAGCGCGGTGGTAGTGCTTTGAGGACGACCAAAATGTCGGTTGAACGAGAAAGTGAAAAGGTCAAGCGTATCCAGTTCATAGCTCAACTGTCCGCTACCGAACTGCATCGGCGTAGGATTAGTGACAGTAGCCTCCTGATGCGCGTGAGCATAAGGAGTTCCTGTAATATAGGTGTTTCGGTCGGAAGAGGTTGTCACCGGAAATTGCTTGTTGTAATTATAGCTGTAGTTACCCGAGAAACTGAACTTACCGCTTTGAATCATCAGATTGAGACCACCACCATACGATCCGCGTGAAGTCACCTGCCCGTTGATTGTGGCAGAGTAACCCTGAGCTGCAGTCTTCTGTACGGTCACAATATTAATAATACCTCCTACTCCTTCGGCATCATATTTGGCACCGGGTTGAGTAATTACTTCAATGTTCTTCACCATATTGGCAGGAAAACTCTTCAGAATTTGCCCCGGATTGTTGTTGAACATATTGGTGGGCTTACCATTGAGGAAGAACTTAAAATTGGATGCACCTTTCAGCTGAATGTTGTCCTGCCCGTCCACTGTAACCATAGGTACCTTGCGCAACAAATCGAGTACTGTCGATGTTTTAGCTTCAGGATCCTGCTCTGCATCGTATGTAATCTTTTCGGCATCGGCTTTTACCAAAGGTTTGGTTGCCACAATACTTACCTCTTTCAACTGTGCGTTGTCACGCATTCCCACTTTACCCAACACGGCAATCTTGTGGTCGGCTGATACGGTAAACGCCTTTTTCAAGGTCGATTTTCCTACTGATGAAATTAAAATAATGTAATTGCCCGGCGCTTTCAGGGAACCGGAGAATTTACCGTCAATATCGCTGGCAAAGCGGGCTACCACTTGCTGCGGTTTATTGGCAGGCACCACAGAACAAGTTACATAAGGCATTGTTTCGGCTGTTAACGAATCCACAGCCTGCCCTTTTACCTGATACGCGCCACCGGGGCTTGCCTGCGCGAAAGCAAACAAAGGTAAAAGAACCATCATAATAGCACATAAAAATTTCTTCATTCTAAATGATAAGATTGTGTGGATACTACCTGCATGTAGGAGTCGCATCCATGTTATAATTACGCACATGCACGTAAGTTAATTAAGTAATTATTGAGTAGTAGTAGTTTACTTTTCATTTTTCCCGCTCACTTTACTATCCTCGTCAGTGCTGATAGTAAATGACACATGCGTGCCTGTTGAATCGGAAGCCGATTTATTAACCATGTTTCCCGAATCTTTCTGAATCGTTTGTTTCACGCCACTTTTAAGCGAAATGAAACCAATCACCGGAATACTCAGCAAGAGCAATCCAAGAATAAGCAACGTGATATTACTTCTTTTTTTCATATGATGATTATTATTTGTTTTTACATTAAAGACAATTGACCCGAGGGTCAGCGAGGCTATACTCGCATGTTTTAATTGAAGTTATTGTTTTAAGAACTGGTCATAATAGTTTCGAACCTCCTCGAAAGTAATTTCTAAAGCCGCCATTGTTTTGAAAACCTTTGGCAATTGATGCTCAAAAAAATCAGCCCGATTGAGTTTTACTATATTTTGTATAGCTTCTTCCGTCACAAAGTATCCGATACCGCGTTTGTAGAAAATGATATTCTCATTTTGCAAAAAATCAAACGTGCGTACCACTGTGTTCGGATTGACCTGCAAATCGGCTCCCAACTCACGTACCGAAGGCACACGTTCACCTGCTGTCCATTCGTTGGATAGCACCTTATCGCACACATAGTCGGCAATTTGCAGGTAGATTGGGGTATTATTCGTAAATTCCATATTATAAGTTTATTAAAATTGATTGCAAGCAAATTCAAAGATTCTTAAGTCATTTTTTCTGATTCTGAATATGTGTGTATTTCCATTGCGTATCAATTTGTGTACTTTCTCTTTATTCTACATCTCTTGTTCCTGCAACTTGAAAAATGACACCAGCCACAAACCTAAAGGAAATATTGCATACATTACAATTGAGATATAGTCTTTCATCCACCAAACAATCTGCTCATCTATATTAAACGCATGTCCCTGTACCATATACTGCTGAAAATTAAACTGAAAAATAAACAAACGGGTTATTAATAAAAGAGCAAGTTGAAAAACAAAAATAATGCCCATTGTCTTTATCCACTTTAACCTTCTAAAAGACATTACTCCTGCCATTGATATGGCCTGTCCACCAAGAATACCCATAATTGCTACTTTATGAGCGCTTTTCCAATCAATATGAAAGTTGATTGGAATATTGAAGAACAATAAATTGGCTTCACTTAAAATGAGCCACAAAATCGCGATTATCGAGGGTATAATTATCACATTCTGAATCCAGAAAGCAACCCACTTTTCAAAATTAGAAGCAGGAAGCATTGCATAATTTACACCTTTAATCTTGTGATATATATCATTATATAACATAAAAGGAGCGATAACAATCAGAATACAGCCTAAGATAGCAAATACTTCAGGATGTAGGTTTGTACGCTGAGTCAAGAGAAGTGTTGCAGTATAAGCGGCTGCAAAAATTGCATAAAAAAGATATTGCTTACGGAAAGCAAATATCTCGGACTTTAATATCCGGAATGTACGTTGCAAACTAAATATATCATTCATATTATTAATTTGTTATAGATTTTTATTTAAACCACTCGGCAAACTGAGCTCGGTTGGCAATAGCTGCATTAAACAACAATTCGATGTTGACTTTACTCTCTTCACCATCTTCGTTGGGCACAACCACACCAAAACCTCCCATCATCGGCTCCACATAAAGCGCATTGGCAGGTGCTTTGGCCACCACATCAAATTTCAGCTTGCGGGTAATTGTTTCCACCGATTGATTCAGCAACACATTGTTACGCTCAAGAATCACTATCGGATCAATAAGAAACTCAAGGTCGCGCACCTGATGAGTGGAAATAATGATACACTTTGCATCGTCGGCAGCTCTAGCCACCAAACGACGAAATACCCCTTTAGAAGGAATATCCAGCCCATTGGTAGGTTCGTCGAGCAACAACAGTTCGGTGTTGGTTGCAAGCGCAAAAGCAATCATCGCCTTTTTCTTTTGTCCAAAAGACATTTCAGAATATTTCCGTTGCCCGTTCACTCCAAACTCCTGCATATAAGCTGCATACTGATTGTAGTCAAAGTTCGGATAAAACGGCCCAACATGCCTCACATACTCGTCAGCCTTTTGATGCGGAGCCTCAAACTCTTCAGGAAGGTAAAACACCTTCGATAAAAAACTCGGATAACGTTTGCTTGGATCAGAGTTCATTACCACACAACTTCCTTCATTGGGAAACAACAAACCTGCAACTATACGCAGATAGGTAGTTTTCCCAACTCCATTTTCACCGAGCAAACCATAAATTTTGCCGGCTTCCAAAGTCATAGTCAACGATTCAAAAACCTTCGACTTTTTCTTATACCAGAACGATAAATCTTTTATTTCAATCATAGTTTATAGTATTAGCGTATTACTATATTAGTACACTGCAAAGATAAGGCAACTTTTTGGGTATAACACACATATCTGTCTATTTTAAATATATTTAAGCAATTAGAAAATTTGCATCAATATATTTATCTGTATTTCAATCGTTTAAATAATTCAAGAATTCTATTTTATCTCAAAATAATAGCCCCGACACAGCATATTTAAGGTTAAATATAAACCCATACTGAAAAAAAATAGCTATTTTTGACAAGTATTTGAAGCAAAAAATCTCAACAAATTCTATAATACAACTTCTAAACAATCAAACACTTATGGCAATTCCTGAATTTAAGTATCAAGAACCTTTTCCCCTTGGAAAAGATAAAACCGAATATTACCTGCTCACCAATGAACATGTATCGGTAGCCGACTTCGAAGGTCAAGAAGTGCTGAAAGTAGCTCCCGAAGGGCTTACCAAACTTGCACGCGCAG
>Ga0302286_10000946_pt1 | contig 22352 bp, 17 predicted proteins | sample III_Fen_E2_3_FD_198765 | JGI IMG/M metagenome (GOLD analysis project Ga0302286, IMG submission 198765) | Peat permafrost microbial communities from Stordalen Mire near Abisko, Sweden - III_Fen_E2_3 | ecosystem: Environmental > Terrestrial > Soil > Wetlands > Permafrost | place: Sweden: Abisko...
ATAAAACCATATTTCAATCCGGCACAGTATTGCACGTATAAGTTGGAAATCCCGGTTTCTAATTTTGCAAGTTGCAGATAGGTAAGCTTTTTATTTTTAAGCTCATTGCACTGTAGAATGATTTCAGTATATTTAAATTGTTCCGGCCTCAATCCATGGACTTCCACCTGTGAAATGAAATGAAGCAGGGTGTCTATCTTATCTGTGTTGATAGGCAATTCAATCCAAATGACTTGAAAGTTGTTTCGTTCATACCAGTGCTTGATGTACATTGACCTGGAATCCGGATTCGCATCGTTCCCGGTTAGTTCCGATCTTATGGCTGATTCTAATTTCCGAACATCCAGGCTTTGATAATCAGGTAAGGAATCGTATAACTGAAATTGATCCGAAGCATTGCTTTGGATGGGTACTGTAAGCAGAAAAACAAGAAGGAGAAAATAATTCAACTGTTTCATTTTTGGGAATCGACGTGGGTCTGTTTTTTTTTGATATCAGTCATTTCCACCCGGTTAGGATCTGTTTTCTGATAGAAATTGAATTTATAATTAATAATAATTAAAATCAATATGAGTTGTTCTGCAAAAATAGGTTTTATTGGTTATATTTAAACCCTTTTCAAACGTTTTTTGGCATAGCAATTGAAATAACAACATTAGACAATTGAAAAATCAGACTAAATCTATTGAAATGAACAATTTAGTAGTTCCCCGTCTTTCCTAAATAATAATAATTTTACAACCTGTGCCAAAATGGCAGCACAACACCGATTTTATAATGAGCAACCCTTTCGATAATTTATTTTCAGATGACATGTTAGGTGCTACGGATATGTTTCCTATCATTTCACTTGATGAACGCACTTCCGACTTAAGTATTAATTCAGGAGATGTACTTCCCATCCTTCCGCTGCGAAACATGGTTTTATATCCCGGCGTCCTGCTGCCGGTTACAGTAGCCCGGTCGAAGTCATTGAAACTCGTACGTGCAGCCAACGAAAATGATATGTTGATTGGGGTGTGTTCGCAGATTGACAAGAAATTGGATGATCCGACCATCGAACAGCTCTTCCCCATGGGAACTGTTGCCAGCGTAGTGCGAATCCTGGAAATGCCAGATAATACTACTACCGTTATCCTGGAAGGAAAACGCAGGTTCCACTTAGGCGAAATCGAGACTGTCAAGCCTTATATGAAGGCCAAAGTGAATCTGGTAGAGGATATCATTCCCGATCCTACTGATGAAATGTTTTTAGCGCTGGTATCCTCCATCAAGGATTTAGCCATCAATATCATCAACGATTCAGGGGCTATGTCTCCCGAAATGGCTTTTGCTATCCGGAACATTGAAAACCCGATTTTCCTGATCAATTATGTATGTGTGAATTTTGGCCTGAACGTCAAGGAAAAGCAACGCCTGCTGGAGATCGATGAAGTCATCGAACGCGGGTATCAGTTGCTGGAATTACTGAACAAGGAATCCCAGTTGCTTGAAATTAAAATGTCTATCCAAAACAAGGCTAAGGAAGGAATCGACCAACAACAACGGGAGTATTTCCTGCAGCAACAAATGAAAACGATCCAGAATGAACTGGGTGGTGGCTCCCCCGAACAGGATGTTGCAGATTTCAGGGTTCGTGCCAAAGAAAAGAAATGGAATGATGCTACTTCAAAGATCTTTGATAAAGAAATGAAGAAACTGGAACGGATGAGCCAACACTCTCCCGATTATTCCACACAACTGAATTATATCGAAACCATGCTCGATTTGCCATGGAATGAATTTACAAAGGATAATTTCAACCTGAAGAATGCCCAGAAAGTATTAAACAAGGACCATTTCGGTATGGATACTGTCAAGGACCGTATCCTCGAACATTTGGCCGTACTCAAACTCAAGGGGGATATGAAATCACCGATCATTTGTTTATATGGCCCTCCGGGAGTTGGAAAAACATCCCTGGGTAAATCCATTGCAACAGCACTGAACCGGAAATATGTACGTGTTTCGTTGGGCGGATTGCACGATGAAGCTGAAATACGCGGACATCGCCGTACCTATATCGGTGCCTTGCCCGGACGTATCATGCAGAACATTCAAAAGGCTAATTCTGCCAATCCGGTGTTTGTTCTCGATGAGATTGATAAAATAACTACCGATTATAAAGGCGATCCTTCCTCGGCTTTGCTCGAAGTGCTCGACCCGGAACAAAATACTGCTTTCCACGATAATTACCTGGATGTGGACTTCGATTTATCGAAGGTGCTTTTTATTGCTACTGCCAATAACCTCAGCACCATTCCCCGTGCCCTGCTCGATCGTATGGAATTGATTGAAGTAAGCGGCTATACCCAGGAAGAAAAAGTGGAAATTGCACGCCGTCACCTGATTAACAAGGAACTTGAAAACCATGGCTTGACCGACTCTGATTTTATATTGAACAAGGTTGTCCTGAATCAGTTGATTGAATCGTATACCCGTGAATCGGGAGTCCGTGAACTGGATAGACAAATTGCAGGCTTAATGCGTAAGGTTGCAAAACATGTGGCAACCAATGAAAAATACAATATAGAACTTACCCTTGATGACTTAAAAAAGTACCTGGGTGCCTCGCGTTATAGCAGGGATAAATACCAGGGTAACGATTATACCGGCGTGGTTACCGGATTAGCCTGGACGCAGGTAGGTGGCGAAATACTGTATATTGAATCCAGTTTAAGCAAAAGTAAAGCTCCGCACCTTACCCTGACCGGGAACCTGGGGGAAGTCATGAAGGAATCGGCTATATTGGCCCTGGAATATATCAAGTCCCATGCCGATAATTTAGGCATCGACAGCCAGCTTTTCGAAGAATGGAATGTTCATATCCATGTTCCTGAAGGGGCAATTCCCAAGGATGGTCCTTCTGCCGGAGTTACCATGACGACTGCCCTGGTCTCCGCCTTTACAAAACGGAAAGTAAGAAAGAATCTGGCTATGACCGGTGAGATCACCCTGCGTGGGAAAGTACTTCCGGTTGGTGGGATAAAAGAGAAGATACTTGCTGCCAAACGTGCAGGAATAACCGAAATTGTCCTGTGTGCCGATAACCAGAAAGATATTGATGAAATCAAACCGGTTTATCTGAAAGGATTGACTTTCCATTATGTCGATGATATCATGGAAGTCATCGATTATGCCCTTTTAAAATAATAGAGCTCAAGCAGAAATGTATATAAGGGATTAAATGTTTCACTTTTAATGTGAAATATTTAATCCCTTTTTTATGGTACAATGTTTCAATTGATCGAACATCAATAACGATAATTATCAAGGTTTTAAAATACAATTCAATGCTCACTGATTAATAATGATTTATAATCAGGTGAATCATATTTATGTGGTTCTGTTTCAGTTTTTACATTTAAAACCCTTCCGATAAACCGGAATGTACCATATTTCTTTGTTCAACCTTAGTAGCCGGATTATATTCCCTAAACAGTACCTTATTTTTTGTCTGATTGATACATTTACTGATTTTATCAAAGAATAAGGTTTAATATTGAGTGTCTGCCTTGCTATTAAGGTTTAAAAAACAGAAATAAGGTTTTCCAAAGAATAACTCCTTTTACTGCTTTATAAACAACGATATATATGTTTAACACTAGTTTTTGTTTTTATCTAAATTAAAAACGTTAATTTTGCAGTTCTATTCGGTTGAGGTCTGTATCCATGACCCGAACCGGTTTTATAATTCTTAACACGCTGAGTATTTATCAATTAATAACTAAATGAAAAAGCTAAACATTATTGTATCAATTGCCTTGCTGGCCTTGGTATTTTCATCCTGCAAATCCATGCAAATAGAAAAACCTAACGAATCATATTTGCCTTCCAACCTTTCGCCGGCTCTGTCCGAACTGCCTTTGCAGGTTGAACTGGATGTCAAGAAACTGGAAACTGCCATCAATAAAAAAATGACCGGTGTAATCTACGAAGGAACTAAGATCTCCGGCAAGGACCTGGCTGTAAAGGTGACGAAAGTACAGAACTTCACCTTTAGCATCAACAATAACGTCATTGAATATCGTGTCCCTCTGAAAGTCTGGACCCGCTTTGCCTGGCAGGTAGAGAAATTTGGGTATGTTGTAGGCGATCATTACGAAGCCACCGGAAGTATCGCGCTGACCTATAAAACCACCATTAGCTTGGATAAAAACTGGAAACTCGTTTCCAAAACAACTTCTTCTGGTTATCAATGGATTGAGACTCCAAAACTGAACGTAGTGGGCGCCACAGTACCGGTAACCCCTATTGCTAACCTGGCACTCTCGCAATGCGATAAACTGATTTCCGCCCAGATTGATAAGACCCTCGCCGAATCCATCGATATGAAGAAATATATCTTGCAAGCGTGGACCGAAGTACAAAAGCCTATCCAAGTAAATGCAGCCAATAACCTGTGGATTCGCATTACGCCAAAAGATCTGTATGTGGCTCCATTTACTACCAGCGGTACTAAACTGAACCTGGCCATAGCACTGTATGCCCAGATTGAATCGTTCATGGGAGCTCAACCTTCCACCAATGCTTCAACCCCTGTTCCCGCCTTTAAATTTGTCAACCATCCTGCCCAACAGTTCAACCTGAACATTGGTGCTGATGTTACCTTTGACAAGATTACCGAAATGGCTAAAAAGGAGCTGGTAAACAAAACCTTTACCGAAGGAGGCAAGACTGTTATCATTACCGGTCTGTCTATCTTTGGAAGCGCAGGAAAAGCCATGTTTGTAGCCGATGTAGACGGATCTTATAAAGGGCGCATCTACTTCACCGGAAACCTGGTTTACAATCCCACCAAACTGGCAGTCGAAATTACAGAACCTGAGTTTGATGTAAAAACCAAAAGTGCCCTGGTAAAGTCAGCCAATTGGTTAATGCATGGTATGATCCTGAAGAAAATTGCCCCCTATCTCACTTATCCTGTAAAAGCGGATATTGATAAAATGAAAACCGAAGTCAACCAACTGATTGCTAACTATCCTATTTATAGCGGTGTTACCCTGGGCGGTAAACTAAACAGCTTTAACGTTACCAGCCTCAGCCTGGTGCCCGGTGCTGTCCGCATTCAGGCTAACGTAAAAGGAAATGTGGCATTAAAAGTACAGGATTTGAAACTGTAATTTTTTTTTTAAGATACATTCTACTCAACAATCCCCTGCAAGTGCAATACTCGCAGGGGATTGTTGTTTTAGGTGTCTCTAATCCTGAATCATTCGAATTAGGCCAATTCCTTTTTTAATCCTTTTAAGAATGGACTAAAGCCCAATCCGAATGAACACCATTCCAAATTGTTCTCAATTATTTATTCTCAATTTAATTGACTCCGACTTTTACCGGATAAAGTGAATTGAATAGATGTATAGGCTTTAATCCAAATGCCTGTTTGTATGAACCGAATCCTCTATTTTTTTTGACTTCCAGGACAGTTCATTCAAGCCATCTGTTCATCAGGTGGAAATATTCTCTGAATTTGCAGGTTGGAGGGATTTCACCCTGAAATTTCAATTCTTTTCCTTAATAACCAGTTACCGGAGTCCAGTCTTCAACTGTTCGGGGTTCAGTGAGGGTTTAGTGAGGGCTCAAAGGGAGTTCAGTGAGGGTTTAGTTAGGTATACCTCATTGAACTCTCAATGAACTCCCTTTGAACCCTTTTTGAGATATCTCTATACAGTGAATAGATGGCGTTTAAATGCCAGGAAGGTAGTGAAATAAACAAGTATTTTTAGTAAAAACCGGTGATTAAAGACTCTTTTTCTGATCCGTTGAGCAGATTATATGCATGTCCGGAGCAAACTTATAAACCATATCCTGTCATTACTAGGTTGTGAAAACAAAAAAAATTGTACTTTTGTGCTTTGTAGGTACTATCGGATCATTTGAATACCGAAAAACATCCCACCGAATTTAATTTTTTAATTATGATACTAAACTATATCTGGATTGGCTTTTTACTGATTGCATTTGTTGTGGCATGTGTACAAACGGTATTCTTTGGCAATTCTCAGATCTTTTCGGAAATCATGACGGCGGCATTTGGATCGGCCAAGTCGGGATTTGAGATCTCGCTGGGATTAACCGGAGCGTTGTCCCTTTGGTTAGGGGTGATGAAAATCGGGGAGCGGGGAGGAGTCCTTGAGCGGTTGTCGCGGGTGGTAGCTCCATTCTTTGTCAGGATATTTCCGGAAATACCCAAAGGTCACCCGGCCACTACGAGCATATTTATGAACTTATCGGCCACTATGCTTGGCCTCGACAATGCGGCAACCCCTATGGGACTGAAAGCGATGAAAGAACTGCAGGAGCTGAACACGGATAAAGAATCGGCTTCGAATTCGATGATTTTGTTTTTGGTGTTGAATACAGCAGGCTTGACGCTTATCCCGATCAGTATCATGGTGTACCGTGCCCAAATGGGTGCTGTAAATCCAGCCGACATATTTATCCCCATCTTATTAGCTACTTTTATTGCTTTTATCACCGGATTAATCAGTGTAGCCATTGTGCAGAAAATCAATTTGTTCAACAAAGTGGTGGTAGGTACTTTAGGGGGTCTGCTGGCTTTGATTGTTGGCATTATTTATTTTTTAAGCGGGTTGCCCAAAGATCAAATCGCTAAATATTCGAGTTTTGCAGCCAATTTCATTCTTTTCTCCATTATAGTGTCGTTCATCGTCATGGCCTTGAAGAAGAAAGTCAATGTGTACGATTCGTTTATTGAAGGAGCAAAAGAAGGATTCCATGTGGCCATCGGAATTATTCCTTATCTGATCGCTATCCTGGTAGCTATCGGGATGTTTCAGGCTTCGGGAGCCTTGACATTCCTGGTAGATGCTATACGCTGGCTCGTTGGGCTTACAGGGATCAATACCGAATTTGTGGATGCATTGCCGACAGCCTTTATGAAGCCTTTAAGCGGCAGTGGCTCGCGTGGAATGATGCTACAGACCATGCGGTTGCACGGAGCCGATTCATTCGTAGGCCGTCTGTCGAGTATCATACAAGGATCGACCGACACCACCTTTTATATCGTAGCGGTATACTTTGGTTCGGTAGGGATCAAAAACACCAGGTATGCCATTGTCTGTGGATTGATAGCCGATCTGGCAGGAATCACAGCTGCTATCCTGCTGGGGTATTTGTTTTTTCATTAAACCCGGACAGGGGAGTATTCCACATTAAAAATAGTTACTATGATACAGTATATTGCCGAAGGAGTAGAGCTTCCTGTTATTCAAAAACAGAAGATGAACCGTTGGATCAAAGAAACTGCATTGGCCTACGGTAAAAAAACTGCCGATATTTCGTATGTTTTTTGTACGGACCAACGGATGCTGGAAGTAAACAATCAATTTTTAAAGCATGATTATTACACTGATATTATAACTTTCGATTATACCGAAGGCTTAATCATTTCAGGGGATATATTTATCAGCGTGGAAACGGTGGCGAATAATGCCACCGAGTTTGGGGTTAGTTTTGAAGCAGAAATAAAACGCATCATGATTCATGGCATCCTGCATTTATGCGGACAGGACGATAAAACCCCGGAATTGCGGCAGGAGATGACCAGAAAGGAGAATTTAGCACTCGAAATGTATGCTGAATAGCGTCATTTTAAGCAAATTTATCAATCCGGAAACTCGAGTTACTACTAACTCACTAATTTTGCAATTTAATGTTAAATAAAGGCCTGAGTTAAAGGGCAATTTATCATCATTAAAAGATTATCACTACTTTTGTTGCAAGAAAATGCTACAATAGATAAAATTAAATCACTAAAAACACGTTGTAAGTCTAATTAATTCTACTCATCGAAATAGTATTAAAATGAAACTAATTAGATTTTTATTTTTAAGTGTTTTTGGCTTGATTTCTATCTCACTTTCGGCTCAGGAGGAATACCGGGCAGAAATAGGGATAAATGCAGGAGGATCGTATTATTTAGGAGAAGGCAACAGCACTCTTTTCGCAAATATGCAACCGGCTTTCAGTGGATTTTTACGGTATCGGTTTGATCCGCGTTTTGCAGCAAGAATTGAATTGACAGGAGCCACAGTGGCAGGTGCTGGTTTTACAAAGAATCCGGTTTGGGCAACAGATTTCTGTGGTGAATTCAATTTCTTTGATTTTGAAAAGAATCAATACAAGCGTTTCAGTAAAACTTTTACACCCTATATATTTACGGGATTGGGGATGATGACTGCAGTGTATAAAGGACAAATATCACCGGAATTGAGTATTCCTTTTGGAGTGGGGATGAAAGTGAAAATATCGAATCGTTGGAATTTTAATGTTCAATGGTCGAATCGATTGATGTTTGCCGATAATTTAGAAGGCACCACTGCTCCAGGCGCTTCGGATTCATTTAATAATCCGAAATCATTAAATGGGAGCAATATTTTAAATAACGATTTACTATCGAGCTTTACCGTTGGTATAAGTTTTGATTTTTGGAAAAAAGAATGTGACTGTCAGAATACTTCGGTGAGGAAAGCGAGTCACAAATACATTAAAAATTCAAAATAAGAATGACGTCCATCAAAGAGAAGTTAGATAGTACCCGTTTACCCAAGCACATAGCCATCATCATGGATGGAAACGGACGCTGGGCAAAAGAACGAGGCTATGATCGGATTTTCGGACATCAGAATGGGGTAACATCCGTGCGTGAGACCACAGAGGCAGCCGCCGAGATAGGGATTGAATACTTAACCCTTTACGCTTTTTCAACAGAAAACTGGAGCAGGCCCCGGACGGAAGTAGATGCCTTGATGGAATTATTAATAGATACCATCGAAAAAGAAACTCCCACCCTGGATAAAAATAATGTACGATTAATGGCCATAGGCGATTTAAGCAGATTACCCGGCAATGCAGGGGAGAAACTGCAACGTTGTATAGCCCAAACATCCAAGAATACCGGTTTGTCGTTGGTACTGGCATTGAGTTATTCCTCGAGATGGGAAATTACCTATGCGTTGAAGAACATTTGTTCTGAAGTACAGGCAGGAGAATACAGTATCGATGATATTAACGACGAATTGATAAGCAATCATTTAACTACAAAATCAATTCCCGACCCGGACTTACTGATCAGAACCAGCGGCGAGGAGCGTATCAGTAATTTCCTGCTTTGGCAGATAGCCTATTCGGAATTATATTTTACAAAAACACATTGGCCTGCATTCCGTAAAGAAAATTTTTATCAAGCAATCTATGAATTTCAACAACGAGAACGTCGCTTTGGCAAATAATCCGACCAAACCCACAATCCCAGACACTTCAAAATATATTATGCACTACAAAACGTTTTTCTCTTTTACCTTGTTGTTCCTGTTTTGTCAACTATTAGCAGCACAAACCCCTTTGGTAAAAGACACTACCAGCTTGCCAGTAATTGAATATAGCATTTCCACCCCGAAATATGAGATTGCCGCCATCACCGTTACCGGAGCCGGTAATTATGAAGATTTTGTACTGATCGGTTTTTCCGGATTAGCAGTAGGGGATGTTATCAACGTGCCGGGAGATGCTATCACCAATGCTGTAAAAAGGTTTTGGAAGCAAGGACTTTTTTCGGATGTGAAGATATTGGCTACTAAAATCAAGGATGGCAAAGTGTGGCTGAATATTGCGTTGAAAGAAAGACCCAGGGTCTCGGAAGTAAACTATATCGGATTAAAAAAATCAGAAATTGAAGATCTTGAAATCAAGGTTGGTATTGTAAAAGGGAATCAGATCACCCCGAACATTTCGGATAGGGCAAAAAAATTCATTAGCAAATACCTCGAGGAAAAAGGATTCTTAAATGTAGTCGTTAATGTCTATCAACGGAATGACCCAAAGAAAGCCGGTTTTGTGATTGTAGATGTCAACGTAGATAAAAAGCTTAAAACAAAGATACACAAGCTGGTTTATAGCGGGAATGTGGCACTGACCCATACTCAGATCAACAAGGCTATGAAAAAGACCAATGACCATAATTGGCGAAATTTCTTCCGTACCAAGAAGTTTGTACGGGAAGAATATGAAAAAGATAAAATTGCATTAATTGACAAATACAACGAAATCGGGTACCGTGATGCATTTATTGTATCGGACAGTGTGGTTCCCTTCGACACAAAGAGCGTAAACGTATTTATTAAGGTCAGTGAAGGCAAAAAATACTATTATAGGAATATAAAATGGATTGGGAATACGATTTATCCTTATGATTACCTGAACACCGTTTTGGGAGTAAAAAAAGGAGATATATACAATCATAAAAATTTAACGGCAAGACTTCAGACCGATGATGATGCTGTCAGCAAGTTATATCAGAACCGGGGATATTTATTCTTTAACGTTGAACCCGTAGAAGTCAATATTGATAATGATTCCATCGACTTTGAGATGCGTATTTATGAAGGGAAGCCAGCCACGATCAATGAAATTGGGATCAAAGGGAATACCCGGGTGTATGAGCACGTTATCCGCCGGGAATTACGTACCAAACCCGGACAACTCTACAGCCAGGAAGATATTATGCGTTCATTGCGTGAACTTGCACAAATGGGACACTTTGATCCTGAAAAGATCAAACCGGATATTTTACCTGATCCGGAGAACGGGACAGTGGATATTAATTATGAACTGGAAACAAAAGGAAGCGACCAGATCGAATTTTCAGCCGGTTGGGGATCAACAGGGGTTGTTGGAAGTATCGGTTTAAAGTTCAGTAACTTTGCCATTCAAAATCTATTCAGGCCTGAAACCTACCGGATCGTACCTCAGGGCGAGGGACAGACGCTGACTATTAACGGAAGGACGAACGGACAATCGTATTCCTCGGTCAGTTTATCGTTCCTGGAACCATGGTTAGGCGGAAAACGTCCTAATTCATTGTCTTCTTCGATTTATTACTCTACACAATCGGATGTAAGTAGCCGGTATGCAGCCAATTCAGCCAATTATATCAATTCGCTGGCCAGCAATTACGGATACGGTAACAGTAGTAGCAGTTACAGCACCTTGTATCAAAGTGAAATAGATCCTAACAAATATATGCGTACTATTGGTGCTTCATTGGGTTATGGCAAGCGGTTAAGCTGGCCGGATGATTATTTTGTCTTCCAGGGAGAATTGTCCTATCAGTTGTTTATGCTTAAGAACTGGTTATACCTGCCTCCATTGACTGATGGCAATTATAATAACTTCAGTGTGAATTTGACCTTGAGCCGCAGTTCGATTGACAACCCAATTTATACCAGGTCGGGATCGGCCTTCTCACTGGGATTAAAGATCACACCACCGTATTCGTTATTTAACGGAAAAGACTATTCGGATGTCAACATGACGAATGCCGAACGTTACAAATTCCTGGAATATCACAAATGGACATTCAGCGGAAAAACATTTACTCCGATAACTCCTGACAACAAACTGGTATTAATGGGCAGGGCTATGTTCTCATACCTTGGGGAATACAACAAAAATGCACGTTCACCTTTCGAAACCTTTAATATGGGTGGTGACGGAATGTCAAGTTACACCAGTTACGGTACCGATTACATAGCCATGCGTGGGTATACCAGTGGAGCATTAACGCCTTATGATTCGAAGATCGGTGCCAACGTGGGTTATTTATACAACAAATTCACCATGGAACTTCGTTATCCATTATCGTTGGAACAATCGGCTACTATTTACGCATTAACATTCGTAGAAGCAGGTAACTGTTTCAACAAGATGTCCGATTACAATCCATTCGACCTGAAACGTTCGGCCGGTGTAGGTGTTCGTATATTCTTACCGATGTTTGGTATGATGGGTATCGACTGGGGTTATGGCTTTGATAAAGTAAGCGGAACCAAAAGCGGAAGCCAATTCCACTTTGTGTTAGGACAGGAATTATAGAACCGGGAGTGTTATTGAAAATTAGTTAGATTTAAAAAAACACTTCAGTATGATTCAATTAATTTTTTGGCAAAGTATTTGTAATAAGTTTATCACTTATCAAAGAAGTTTTAACCTTTAAAAAAATAGAAATGAAAAAATTAATTATTGCGCTCTGTTTCTTAGTTGGTATTACATTTGCGGGAAATGCGCAAAAGTTTGCGATGGTAGATATGGAATATATTATGAAAAATATACCTTCGTATGAAACGGCGAATGACCAATTAAACCAGGTATCCAAAAAATGGCAGTCGGACATAGATGTCCAGATGCAGGAGGTACAGAAAATGTACAAAAACTATCAAACGGAGCTTGTTTTTCTCTCGGAGGACATGAAAACAAAACGCGAAGAAGAAATTGTTGCAAAAGAAAAAGCGGTACAGGAATTAAAACGCAGTTACTTTGGACCAGAAGGTGAATTGTTTAAAAAGCGTCAAAGCTTAATGAAACCTATTCAGGATGAGGTATATACAGCGATCCAGGAAATAAGCAAAGAGAAAGATCTGGAGCTTGTTTTTGATAAAAGCTCGGCAATGAGCGTTATTTTCACTTCACCAAAACTGGATATCAGTGATACAGTGCTCCAAAAATTGGGATATTCAAAATAATTTTATAAATTTGCAACCCGTTTAAACCAAATAATAACTCAAAATAAACAAAACATGTTCAAAAAAATTGCATTAGTATTACTTTGCGCACTTCCATTTAGCTTAATGGCGCAAGAAGTTAAGTTAGGCCACGTAAATTCTCAAGAGATTCTGACACTTATGCCGGAACGTGCTGTCATTGAGAAAAAAATTAATGATTTACAAACTCAATGGGAAAAAGAATTAGTAAAAATGCGGGAAGAGTATTACGCTAAAGTAAAAGAATTCCAGGAAAAACAAGCCACAATGCCGGAAAGCATTAAATCAGCACGTCAAAGTGAAATCGCAGAAATCGAACAACGTATTTCTACTTTTAACCAAACAGCAAGTGCCGATCTGCAAAAGAAACAACAAGAGTTATTTACTCCAGTGATTGAAAAAGTAAAAAAAGCAATCAACGAAGTAGGTTCAGAAAACAACTACCTTTACATTTTTGATTTAAGTACACAAGGAATCATTTACCAATCGCCAAAATCGAATGATGTGACTCCATTGGTTAAGAAAAAACTTGCTTTGAAGTAAGATATTTACTTCGACAAAAAAAAGACTTTAATGGGCTTACCCGTTAAAGTCTTTTTTTTTGTTTTATTCATTAAAGTGTAGAGTTACGAAGTGATATCTCAGTTGAAAAGGTGTTTGAAAACAACAACAGGATCATAGAGTATCATTCTTGGGCCTGAGAGTTGCATTACTTTGCGTATTTCGACGCGCATGTCTTTTTGGTAACAATGTGCCGGACAGTATCTACAAGCTTTCTTATCGTCTTTAAAACGGCAATTATCCAGCTTTAGGAAAGCATATTGCTTTAAAGTTTCACATTCAGGGCATAAATCATCCGAAGGCATGTGTTTCTTACGACAGTATAAGCGAATCATGCGATAAACGCTTTGCTTTTCGGATTCAATCTTACCCATCGTTCTCTCTCCCTCTATTGTCAATTCAAAACAGCAAAGAATATAATCGCTTTATCAACGTAAATCATTATTTCTTTAGTTTCAAAAGCATTTCAATTTTCCCTTTGAAACTTGTATTTTCCATGAAGCCCGAGAAATATCCGGCTCCAGGGCCAAAAGCAAATACCGGAACCGGAACTCCCGAATGATTTTTAGTTGAAAAGGATGCCTTCATTGTATCCGAATTAAATTTGCCATCTAAAATAGTCATACCACCGGTTTCATGATCGGCTGTGATAATCACTAGTGTATTTCCATCCTTTTTAGCATAATCGAGTGCCCGTCCGATTGCCTGATCGAAATCGAGCATTTCCTTTATAACCTGAGGGGCATCATTATCATGCGCTGCCCAGTCAATTTGAGATCCTTCGACCATTAAGAAAAAACCTTTTTTATTATTTGCCAGAATCTGAATAGCTGTTTTGGTAGCATCCGGGAGCATAGAGCCCCTTTCCGGCATACCCGGATTTTGATCATCGTACAACAACCCAGCCAGTTTTCCGGATTTAATGGCCTTCACTTCATTCAGATTATAGGCTATTTGGAAATTCTTAGCTTTAAGCTCTGTAGTTAGATTACGCCCATCAGTCCTGTCTTCAAAGTATTTACGTCCACCTCCGATAAAAACATCGATATCTGACTTGAGGTAATCTGCAGCAATTTCCTCATACATATTCCGGTTCACCTGATGTGCGATGAAGGAAGCGGGTGTTGCATGAGTCACAGCGCATGCAACCACGATACCGGTAGATAATTTATTTTTTTCAGAGAGTTCGAGAATAGATTCCACGGCGACAGAATCAGGATTCATGCCTATTATTCCGTTTTTGGTTTTTATACCACATGCCAAAGCGGTACCTCCAGCACCTGAATCGGTAGTGAAATTACTCGCTGAATAAGTTTTTGAGAAACCGCTGGAGGTGCATTGTTCCAATTTTAGAGTATTGCCATTTGCAACCATGCCGGCATAGACTTGAGCGATTCCCATTCCGTCACCTATTAAAAAAATGACATTCCTGGGCTTTTTTTCAGCTGAGAGTGTTTGGACAGAAAGAGAAATAAGAAAAACGAATAAGAGTAAGGGTGTGTTTTTCATTTTATTTTCAAGGATTACTTTGTAACCGGTTTATTGGGAAAGGGCATTTGAGATTCCCATTAATTCTTTACGTATCAATTTTAAACGTTCCACAACCTCTGACTGTTTGGCAATCAGGTCTTTCTTTTGGCCTAACTTACGTTTTGCTCCATCAAGAGTCAGTTTTTGTTCGCTGACCAAATAAATGATAGACTTAATGACCTGGATGTCACCAGGGGAGTAAAAACGGGTTCCTTTGGGGTTTCTTTTAGGCGTAAGTTGTTTAAATTCCTTTTCCCAGAAACGCAGATTCGATTGATTCACATGAAACATGTCGGCAACCTCAGAAATTGAATAGAAAAGCTTTTCCATAATCAATCACCTATTTATTTGATAATCTTCAACCGTTGACCTGCACGGATCGAAGATCTATGTAAATTATTCCATTTTTTTAATTTGTTGACTGACACACCATTTCTGGCTGCAATTTCGCCAATGGTCTGGCCCCTTTTGACTTTATAGTAGATCACCCTACCATTTCCACCCGGCGTAATCGCAACCGGTGCCTGAATAATTTCAATTTCACTCCGGCGGTTATTAATCAGCTCATCGGCTTTATAGGAAACAACCTCGTTAAATTTATCAATAAATGTATTGGCATAATTTAAAGGAAGACATAATGCATAAGGACGAATATCACCGGGAATAATATCTCTTCTATATTGCGGATTCAGGAGCCGAACTTCTTCGATTGGTAAATTCAGTACCGCTGCAATTTGGCCTAAATGTACTCGTTGATGAACCATAACGGTATCAGTCAAAGCGGGCATATTTACAATGGCAGGACATAAATTATGCTCATTAGCAAAATTCAAGGTGTAATTTGCAGCAATAAAAATAGGCACATATCCTCTTGTTTCCCTCGGAAGAAAAGGATATATTGCCCAATAGTCACGTTTTCCTCCTGAGCGCCGTATGGCTTTGTTTACATTTCCGGGACCACAATTATACGAAGCTATCACTAAGTTCCAATCTCCGTAGATGGAATACAGATCCTTCAGGAAATGTGCTGCTGCATTGGTTGCTTTAACCGGTGATAATCGTTCATCAACCAGACTGTTAATCTCCAAACCATACATCCTGCCGGTTCCAATCATTAGCTGCCATAACCCTGCTGCCCCCATTTTGGAGACAATAGTAGTATTCAAGGCAGATTCAATTATGGATAAATACTTTAACTCATAGGGTAGGTTGTTCGCACCCAGCACCTGTTCAAAAAGCGGGAAGTAATAATTGCTCAAGCCCAGCATGATTTCAACCTGTTTGCGTTTTCGCACCGTATATAAATCAATATAGGATCTTACTGTTGGATTATAAGGCATCTCCATAAGACAAGGCATTTTGGATAACCTTAATTTATATACGGAGTCAGAAACAATTCCCAGGTCACTTGTCGATTTACAGTTTGTTGTATTAGCCCGCTGAACAACCCAAGACTGTAACATATAGTCAAGATTGTTATTGAATTCTGCCGGAACAGTTAATGTTGTATCCATGATTGACTTCTCATCAACCACAACTTTCTTATTTTGTGACAGACAACAAGTACAACTAATTAACAACATATATCCGATAGAAAGCAGGGATTTTAAATTCATCTTATAAAAATATTTTTAATTGAGACAGATTATTTTAAATTGATAAAACATTGCAAACCCAGTGTGCTGTTTAAACCGTATCTGTTCTGCAACAAAGCTGGTTGAACATGCATGGACAATTCAGGGCTGATGTCAAAATCATACAGTTGAGCATCTACATAAGCATCTACGATAGTTAAAGCATAAAAGGCGATTGTGGCAATGACGCTTAGATCCCTGTAACGTCGTGAATTATCCTGAGCACTTTTCAACTTTATAGTATACCCGTCAATTCCACCTAGTCTTACGAGGGTAAATCCTTTTGGCATTATTTGATAAAAACTTATAACACTCGTATTCTTATCAACAATTTGGGCATAAGAGTTGTCCGATTTATATCGGAGAATATCCAGATAAGCTGTTTTATAAGACTGGTAGCGTCCTGAATTCCAGGTTATGGCATAAATACACCCCAAAAAACCACCATATACAATAGGTAATTTCCAGTATTTCCGGTTCAGGATTTGTCCATAACCAGGAATTATCGTAGACATCCATACCACTTTTAGCGGATCGGGCTTAAATAGTTTTGGGTTCAGTGAATCTATAACCTGTACCACCTTAGTATTGACAACAGATTTATCAAACAACCGGGCGACAGTATCTTTTGGCAACTGATTCTTAATGGAGTCGATCTGTGCATGAGCACAAGCCGATATCAGCAGAGTAAATAATACCAGTAAATACGGGTTTTTAATCACAAAATTTAGATTTAAATTTTATCGAACAACTCCATAATACTTGTTAATTCTTCATCGTTTAAAAAAGGAATCGATATTTTCCCTTTCCCTGCCTGGTTACAGGTCAATTCAACATTGGTTCCAAAGACCTTGCTGAGTTGATTTTTCAGATCATCATATTCCTGGAGGCTCTTTACGGGATTCGGAGCAATTACCTTTTTAGTATCTAAACTTCCTGTTTCTAAAAACAAGCGTACCAGTTCTTCTACTTTTCGTACTGTAAAATCATTCAGGACAATTGATTCGTACAGACGTAACTGAACAGCAGGGTCACTAATGCCTAAGATTGCACGGGCATGACCCATATCAATTTTTTTATTTTTGATACCCATTTGAATCTCAGCCGGCAACCTCAGTAACCTCAGGTAATTCGCAATGGTAGCACGTTTTTTACCAACCCTTTCACTCAATCGTTCCTGAGTCAACTTATATTCTTCCATCAATCGATAGAATGTTAATGCAATTTCAATGGCGTTTAAATCCTCACGCTGGATATTCTCAATCAACGCCATTTCCACTACCTGTTCATCGGCAGCTGTTCTGACATAGGCAGGGATAGTGGTAAGCCCCACCAGTTTTGAAGCCCTGAACCTGCGTTCACCTGCTATAATCAAGTAAGTGCCATCATCATTTTTGCGTAAGGTTATCGGTGATATAACCCCTAATTCACGAATAGAAGTCGCTAATTCAGATAATGCATCTTCATCAAAATGACTGCGTGGTTGATTTGGATTAGCAAAAATCTGATCCATTTCCACTTCACTAATGGAGGAAGATCCATTGGTACTAATAATTTCAGTATCAATTAACGCTCCTAAGCCTCTACCTAATCCTGTTATATTCTTTGCCATATTTAGTTTCCGAAAACGTACTTTTAAAATATTATTCCTTTTGAGATGAATCAATTCACCTGAATATGTTTAGCAATTAATTCCTTTGCCATGTCCATGTAATTTGTTGAACCCTTCGATTCTGAATCATATAACAATACAGGTTTACCATGACTTGGAGCTTCACTCAACCGAACATTGCGGGTTATAACTGTTTCGAATACCATTCCCTGAAAATGTTTCTTTACTTCTGCATAGACCTGATTCGCCAAACGTAAGCGATTATCATACATGGTAAGTAAAAACCCTTCGATTTCCATGTGAGGATTTAATTTGCTTTTTATTATCTTTATTGTATTCAATAACTTGCTGATTCCTTCGAGGGCAAAATATTCACATTGTACGGGAATTATAACAGAATCGGATGCTGTGAGTGCATTCACGGTAATTAATCCCAAAGAAGGGGAACAATCGATTAATAGGTAATCGTATAATGGTTTTAAAGGTGTAAGCATGTTTTGCAGGACACGTTCCCTGTTTTCCATATTCAGCATTTCTATTTCGGCACCTACCAAATCAATATGGGACGGCAGGATAAACAGATTTTCTACTTCGGTAGGATGAATGGCTTGTATTGGCGGTACATTATCAATCAGACATTCGTAAATAGTAAACTCTAAAGAACGAATATCTACACCCAGCCCGGATGAAGCATTTGCCTGAGGATCTGCATCTATTAACAAAACTTTTTTACCGAGCGATGCTAACGAAGCAGCTAGGTTAATAGCTGTTGTAGTTTTACCTACACCACCTTTTTGGTTTGCTAAAGATATTATTTTACCCATTTTATAAAATTTAATTAGAAATTAATGCGATATTTTTGAATACTTCGACATTCGGCTTATATTCACTATTAAATTACAACTTTCATTCACTTAAAATTGCAAAGCTTTGAGTGCCATAATAATTGATTTAAACAACAATTTTTAATACCGATTGGCAAAGATAATAAAATTAATCCACCCGCTCAATATGCATTTTCACCTTCAAATAGAAATAAGCTTTTTTAAGTCAAGTAAAATACATAGCCTAAAAAATGTCTTAATTGACAAAAAACAGTCATAAGGATCCTGCCATTTTAAAAGTCTGAACCATTTTATAAATTCAACTATCAACAGATCAATTATACTTAAAATTGAAATTAAGGTTTGTTTAAAATGATTATCTTTGCAGCATTGAATAAAAAAAGCACTGGTTCAATCAAGTCTTTATTCTTAAAAAGGTTTCAATTTAAGGTTTAAATATTTAATATGAAAATTCAAAAATATCATAATCTGTTTTTTTTTAGTTCTCTAATTGTGCTTTCCATATTTTCATATTTTTATTTTATCCGGATTGATCTGACATCCGACAAACGATACAGCATTGCTGACCAAACTAAATCCTTGATGGAAAAAGCTGACTCACCTCTTAAGGTGGTGGTGTATCTGGATGGTGATTTGAACCCTGGATTTCAACGATTAAAAAAATCGACCGCTGAATTATTGGATGAATTATCTGTTTATTCTAATCAGAGCATCGATATAGAATATGAAAACCCGTCTCTGGCTGACTCACCGGAGCAACGAGAAAAGAAGTATGTTGAGTTACAAACGAAGGGATTGACTCCTACAGCAGTATACGAGCGTGATAAAGAAGGAAAATCCATTCAGAAAGTAATTTTCCCCTGGATTGAAATGACGTATAAAGGAAAGAAAGTACAAGTTTGCCTGCTAAAGAACGTTTTAGGTAATTCAGGCGATGAGAATCTGAATATCTCGATTGAAAACCTTGAATTTGAAATCACGGATGGTATTCGCAGGTTAGTGAATAGCGAAGTGTCGAAAATAGCCTTTATCGAAGGACATGGTGAGCTTTCAGAAATAGAGACTTATGATATCAGCAAGACATTAAGCAAATATTTCCAGATTGACAGGGGTATTATAGCAACGAGTGCAACGATACTTGATAATTACAAAGCGATTATTATTGCAAAACCTACAAAGCCATTCAGCGAATCAGACAAATTTATTATCGACCAATACATTATGCATGGCGGCAGGGTTTTATGGTTACTTGATGGCGTGAGGGTCTCTAAGGAAAATTTATCTGTATCGGGACTCTCACCGGCTATGGAACTTGACCTGAACCTAAACGATCAGCTCTTCCGGTATGGAGTCCGCATTAACCCGGTATTACTACAGGATGTACAATGTGCTTCAATTCCTGTGAATATAGCACCTGCAAATACAACACCACAATTTGAACCTTCCCCCTGGTATTTTGCACCGTTGCTGCTAACTTCACCTGAACATCCCGTCACCAGGAACATAACAGAAGTCCGTTCAGAATTTTGTTCAGGGATTGATATAGTAGGTGATAACAAACAGGTAATTAGCCAGCTCCTTTTGGCCACTTCGGATAATACCCACATCCTGGCTGCACCAACTACAATCGATTTAAGCCAAAAGATCAAACCTAATGACAAAGCTTATTTCAATGCAGGGTATGTGCCCGTTGCAGTAGCTATGGAAGGGAATTTCGAATCGGACTTTGCAAATCGAATGATTCCGGCAGGTTTAACTAATACTTTACCTATCCGAAAACAGAGTTTCAAAACCCGCCAGATTGTAGTGGCTGATGGAGATATCATCCGGAATGAAATCGCAACCAAAGACAGTACAGCAATTCCTCTTGGATTCGACCGGTACATGAACCAACAATTCGGGAATAAAGATTTTGTTCTAAATGCGGTTCTTTATCTGGCAGACAACGATGGGTGGATGCAATTACGGTCACGTTCCCTGAAATTAAGGTTGTTGAATAAGAAGATTACCAACGAAAGCAGGATTACCTGGCAATTGATAAATGTGGTTGCTCCGATTGGTTTATTGCTGATCTTCGGGATTGGATATCAGGTCTACAGGAAAAGGAAGTATACAAAATAGGCTCATATAAAAGATACAGACACTACAATCAGAGTTGCCTAAATATAGATATTTCAACAAAATTCCCTGAATAAACATAATTGCCAGACAGTCTCAATCGTACAGATTGAGACCGTCTCCTTTTAAGTGCGCCAGTGAGAAAGCAATGACTGATCTCCTGAAAATGATAATTTTCAGGAGATCAGTCCCAACAGAATAAACAGAACCAAAGCCGTTTCCGGTTGAAGTTTGGTATTATCCCCGGCTTGCAACGTAGTTAAATGATTTCTGAGTGTATTTATCGTTTTATTATAATTAGTACGTACCACCTTTTCGCTCACGTTTAACTTCTGAGCAGCCTCTTTCACCGAGTAATTCTTTTCCCACAACAAATCAAAAATCTCACGTGTCAGAACCGGTAAATTACCGATTACGTCATTTATTATCGTATGTATTTCGTTTATCTCCAGTTCCTCGAATACATGGGTATAGCTTAGCGACGTTGTCATTTCTTCCAGTTTCGATTCATTGCCGAGGACTTGAGCACCTGCAGACTTGATATAGTCCAGCATACGATATGAAAAGTATCGGAGCAGATAGTCTTTTGCCAATCCGTCTTCATTGGTTTTGATAACAGTTGGATCAGACCAGACAATAATCCAGAAATTTTGCGCAATATCCTCCGTAAGCTCCTTATTGCGGGTTCGTTTCAATGCCCACATTTGTAGCAAACGTGCATATCTATCGTAAAAAACCATAAATGCTTTACGGTCTTTCCTCCCTATTGCTTCCAACAGTTCTTTATCCTGGTCAAACATAGCTGCAAAAAATAAATTGCAGGCAAAGGTAAATACTGGCTATTACAAAACAATTACATTTTCAAAAAAAACAAACTAAATGGTACTCTTAGTCCTGCTTTAAGTACCGGAAAGGATATAATGTACTTTCTTTTATAAGAATAGAACGCTGATTTTCGATGATTTAGCTGATGTTTACGGATTCTTTTATTATATAGATTTTATTCGGATTAAACTCCAACAAGTTGGAGTTGATTAATATAGAAAAATCGATTTCAACTTGTTGGAATAAAATCCGTTATTATTCCATAAAACCGGAATGTACCATCCGCCAAATCTGCGTGTATCCGCGTTCTATTCTTATGATTTCAAGATGGGACATTTAATTGTTCCAATTACTTATTAAAAATAAAAGGCTCTTTAACGAATAAGGTGGGTAAACCCTTTTTGTCAATTAACTTGTTTGTATGAAAATGTGGTTCAAATTATTTGAAACCAAATTAGAGCATTATATATATAATTCTCAGGTTTAAGTAGTTGGAACAATATAATGTCTTGTTTTATTCTTCTTGAAATATGACCTCTCCCCCTGCCCTCTCCCAAGGAGAGGGCGATAGAGCTGAGGGTTGATTAAGTTTGATTTAAAATAATGGGACGTTATATATTTCCAG
>Ga0302286_10000947_pt1 | contig 22320 bp, 23 predicted proteins | sample III_Fen_E2_3_FD_198765 | JGI IMG/M metagenome (GOLD analysis project Ga0302286, IMG submission 198765) | Peat permafrost microbial communities from Stordalen Mire near Abisko, Sweden - III_Fen_E2_3 | ecosystem: Environmental > Terrestrial > Soil > Wetlands > Permafrost | place: Sweden: Abisko...
CTTCCGATCCAAAACAACCCTATGATGTACGTGAGGTTATCCGTGCCATTGCCGACGACTCCGATTTTCTTGAAATTCACGAGCTGTTTGCTCCCAATATTGTCATTGGTTTTGGTCGTATGAATGGTGAAACAACCGGTTTTGTAGCCAACCAACCGCTTTATCTGGCCGGTGTGCTCGACTGCGATAGTTCCGACAAGGCTGCCCGTTTTATTCGCTATTGCGATGCATTCAACATCCCCATTGTCACTCTCGAAGATATGCCGGGTTACCTGCCTGGTGTCGATCAGGAACATGCAGGGGTGATTCGTCACGGAGCCAAAGTGCTTTACGCATACTCCGAAGCTACCGTACCCAAAATCACCATCATACTGCGCAAAGCATACGGTGGTGGCTACATTGCTATGAACTCGCGCCACTTAGGTGCCGATTTCACCTTTGCATGGCCAGGCGCCGAAATTGCGGTGATGGGTCCCGAAGGTGCTGCCAATATTATTTTCAGAAAAGAGATTCAGGAAGCCGAAGACCAAAACGCCATGCGTCAGGAAAAGGTGCTGGAATATATTGAAAAATTTGCAAATCCTTATGTGGCCGCATCCAAAGGGTATATCGACGGAGTGATTGAACCCGCCGAAACCCGTTCGGTACTACTGCATGCATTAACTATCTCAGCTAAAAAAGAAGATTTTCGTCCCGCTAAAAAACATGGCATACCTCCATTTTGATTATTGCGGTGAGGCCTTGTGGTTCCGGCCACTCCTCACGTCATTCGTGCATGTAGCGTAACCAAAAAACCAAAAAAACATCATTATGGAAAATAACAAAGATATGCTTATCAACGAAACAGTTGATTTTGCTGTCACTGCCCGCAAATACAAAACCCTGTTGACGGCCAAATACAAAGCCCGCAAACCGTGGATTGAACCCAATCTAAATCTTATAGTATCGGGTATTCCCGGCACTGTAATTGAGATTCTGGCAAAGGAGGGCGATGAGGTAAAAGAGGGAGATACAGTGTTGATTCTCGAAGCAATGAAAATGCTCAACCGTATTAAAATGCCGTTCGATGCCAAAATCAAGAAAATTGAAGTGGCAGTCGGGGCAAAAATTCCGAAAGAAACAGTACTGATTGAGCTGGAAGAGGTGTAAGCTGCTTTCGTTCAATGATCAATAACACAAAAAGCCTCCGTAAAGAGGCTTTTTGTGTTATATAGAAGCGGCAATGGAGTGGTTTTAGATGACCGCATTACTTTCCCATGCTTCAATTTTATCTTTCTTGCTCAACAGGTAGTCGATGTCGTCTAAGCCGTTTACCAGACACTCCTTCTTATAAGGATTCATGTCGAATGTTTCCACCGCTCCGGTTGCATTATTGATAATGGTTTGTTTTACCAAATTGACGGTGACTGAGGTTTTCGCATCGGCATTGATGGCCGCAAACAGATCTGCCAGAAAAGCTTCCGATACTACTACCGGGAGAACACCGTTATTCAGTGCATTGCCTTTAAAGATGTCGGCAAAAAAGCTTGATACAACAACTTTGAAACCATATCCGGCAATAGCCCATGCTGCATGTTCGCGACTGGAACCGCTACCGAAATTCTTTCCGCCCACCAGTACTTGTCCGCTGTAAGTAGAGTTGTTCAACACAAAACCCTCAATAGGTTTGCCTGCTTTGTCGTAACGCCAGTCGGCAAAAAGATTATCACCGAAGCCTTCGCGTGTGGTGGCTTTCAGAAAACGAGCCGGGATGATTTGGTCGGTGTCCACATTCTCTATCGGAAGTGGCACACAGGTAGATGTGATTGTTTGAAATTTTTCCATTTTGAATATTTGTTGGCACACAGAATACATGGAATATACGGAATAATATTATTCCTCTATATCGTATGTGTGTATTGTTTTATAATTCGCTGATTATTTCCCCTCCCCCGCTATGCGGTTCGGATGGGTTAGGGAAGGTACTTATTTTACAATTAGTTGCGCTCCCTCATGTTCAATAATTTGCTTGCGCCAGTGTTCGGGAATTACTCTGCTCTTCTGTGTGGTTACATCAAAGCAAACCACCACAATACTGCATGTGGAAAGCAGTTCGCCGTTTTCACTGTTCACCAGAATATGTTCCATCGTGAAGCTTTTGCGCCCTAACACCGATATGCGTGACTCCACATAAATTTTGTAACGCATAAAGATGGGCAACAAATAATCAATCTTGATGGATGCACCCACTACGCCAATATTGACGTAATCGAGGTCGGGCAATACGTGGTCGAAATAGTCCATCTTACCGGCATCGTAATAGTTTTGATACACGGTATTCGACACATGACCCATAATATCCACGTCGCTGAAACGTACCTGAATGGGCACTTTGAATTTAAACACTGGTTCCATATCATGTTTAGCACACAGAATACACAGAAAAGGCGGAAAAATACGAACTTTTCAAGTAATCATTTGTGCAAGTTGTTATTTAAGCAATTTACGATCGTTGGTATATATTATTCTTTTCATCTCGGGCTTTTTCCCAAAGTTCAATAGTAAACCAACCTCTTTATCGCATGATTTCAAATAATTTATTAATTGATATTCATGCTCTTTGCAAATAGAATCTACGGCTTTCAGTTCAAGTATAACACTGTCATCTACCACTATATCGGCATAAAAGACACCTACTACTTTATTGTTGTAGTACACATTAATCGGTTTTTCAGTTTCACATTTCAAACCGGCTTCCGTCAATTCAAGAAAAAGGGCATTCTTATACACCTTCTCCAAAAAACCAAATCCTAGTGTGTAATGTACCTGATAGAACCAATGTAATATTTCTTCTGTCAATTCCTGATGTAACATATATTCTCCACAATTATATGTTGCTCCGTATTTTTCCGTGTATTCCGTGTGCTCAGATTCTCGGGTCGGTGATTTTGCCGGTTATAGCGGCGGCAGCTGCTACCAGCGGGCCGGCTAAGATGGTGCGTGCACCGGGTCCCTGACGACCTTCAAAGTTACGATTTGATGTGGATACGGCATATTTTCCTGCAGGTACTTTGTCGTCGTTCATTGCAAGACAAGCCGAGCAACCGGGCTGACGTAGTTCAAAGCCTGCTTCGGTCAATGTTTTGTCCAGACCTTCGGCACGAATTTGTTTCTCAACCATCCATGAACCGGGAACAAGCCAGGCAATCACGTTGGCAGCTTTCTTTTTGCCTTTCACATAAGCGGCAAAGACACGAAAATCTTCGATACGTCCGTTGGTACAACTTCCCAGAAAGACGTAGTCGATTGTTTTACCTTCTACCTTTTCGCCGGGAGCAAAGCCCATGTATTGCAACGATTTTTCAAACGAAATTCGGCTTGCGGCATCAATACTATCCAATGTGGGAATAGTTCCGTTGATTGACATTCCCATGCCAGGGTTTGTACCGTAAGTAATCATCGGGTCAATGTCGGCTGAGTTGAATGAAATCTCACGGTCGAACACTGCATCATCATCCGATTTCAATGTTTTCCAGTAAGCCAGTGCCTTGTCCCATGCTTCGCCTTTAGGGGCAAATTCACGACCTTGCACGTAAGCAAAGGTTGTTTCGTCGGGAGCAATCATGCCACCACGGGCACCCATTTCAATACTGAGGTTACACACTGTCATCCGTTCTTCCATCGAAAGGTTGCGGATAGCTTCGCCGGCATATTCTACAAAATAGCCTGTAGCGCCACCGGTAGTGAGCTCTGCAATGGTATAAAGCGCAATGTCTTTGGCGGTAACACCTGCTTTGAGGCTACCGTTGAAGTTGATACGCATTGTTTTGGGACGTGGTTGCAAAATACATTGCGAGGCAAGTACCATCTCCACTTCGCTGGTACCGATACCAAAGGCAATAGCGCCAAAAGCACCGTGAGTAGAAGTGTGGCTATCACCGCATACAATGGTCATGCCGGGTTGTGTCAAACCGTTTTCCGGTCCGATTACATGTATAATACCGTTCTTCTCGTGTCCCAAACCATAGAGCGTCAGTCCGAAATCGGAAGCGTTTTTGGTGAGAGTATCCACCTGATTCTTTGAAATCGGATCCTGAATCGGTTTTTCCTGATTCAGAGTCGGAATGTTGTGGTCGGGCGAAAGCGTTGTTTTCTCCGGACGATACACTTTTAATCCGCGTTTACGTAGCCCGTCGAAAGCTTGCGGACTGGTTACCTCGTGGCAAAAGTGCCTGTCGATATAAATCTGTGTGGGACCATCGGTAACAGCGGTTACTACATGCGCATCCCAAATTTTGTCGAATAAAGTACTTGACATGAAAATTATGAATTATAAATTACGTAATATGAATTATCTAAATATCTTTGACCAAGACTTTTGCCTGCGCAAAAGAGCGGTCGTGTTCATCAAAAATGTCGGTCAATCGTGCGGAAATATCTGTTTCCAACAGGTCGCTCTCATTGTGAATGTCCTTTTCAATAGTTTCCATCAATACTCCCATTGTCATTTGCTGAATATCAAAAGCCGGTTGATAGCCGGTTGATGAGGGTGAGAGCATTACTTCGCTGAGAATCTGAACTTCGGTAAGCTCCCGCAGCATTGTCTGAATAATATGCTCGGGGAGTTTTACTGTTTTAGCCAGTGCACTGATGGTGGAAGGTTCCTGCCGTGTTTCAAACCCTTTCACAATGGTGTAAATAATAAAAAGATAGGCTATCTTTTGTTTCCTCATTGAGAGCGACACCGTGCTTCGCTCTATCTCAATGCGTTTTATATGTTCGATGGCGTAGGCAATGTTTGCTCCCAACAGAAAAATAATCCACGTATAATACAGAAAAATCAGCAACAGCGGCAGTGCGGCAAAACTACCGTAAATAGCATTGTATCTGGTAACGCCTACCTGAAACTGGATATAGACAAACTGCAACAGTTGAAATCCGGTTCCTGCAATGATGCTGGCAATAATAGTAGGTGTGAGTTTTACTTTTGCATTGGGCATGATTATATACATGCAGGCAAAAAGAATCCAACTCATCAACAAAGGTACTAACGAAAAGAAAAATCGCACCAATCCACTTATTTCCGTTTGAGCGGTTACCGAATCGATTGTAGTGAACAGGTAAAAAGTAACACTCGATGACACAATCAGAAAAATCGGTGTCAGAATCATCATTGCCAGATAGTCGGTAAAGCAACGCACCCATGTTCTGGGGAGTTCAATATGTCGAATGTCGTTCAATGCCAGTTCGATGTGGCTAAACATATTCACTACCGAATAGAGCAGAAACAGAAATCCCACTCCGGCAATGAGTCCGCCTTTGGTATTGGCCAACAGCGAATTGGTAAAGTTCATAATCGTGGGCAACGCATCGCCCGCCCAATCGAGATGTTGCTGTAACCAGGCATTGAGACTTGCCTCCAGACCAAATCCCTTTGAGATGCCAAAACAGAGCGCCAGTATCGGTACTATTGACAGCAGGGTGAAATAGGTGAGTGCCGAAGCACGATATACCAGACGCCCTTTTACCCACTCATCGTACGAAACGGAGCCGATTTTCATCAATGTGTAAGCCACTGCCTTATACTTAGGCAACAAATTTGTATCCGCGTGCCAGAGGTCGTGAAAAAGAAATTGCCTGATTCGTTGAGTCAGAGTGGGTTTGGAATTGAGATTTGCCATGTTGTTGTATCTCTGATAAATTATCTATCAAAGATATGAATAAAATTCTAGGTATAGGTGTTTAGCCCACCTTAATTTGTCAGTGTTAAAATCAAATTGCAACTCCGAAGGAGTTGACTGTGAATTGGATTCCGATAGCTATCGGAACAGCGAAGCTAATAACCCCCAGTGAAGTGAAACGAACCAGCGGTAAGCGAAGCTAAACTGGTGGTCGTAAAACACTTACTTACAACAACCCTGTAGGGGTTGAACTATACTTCCTTAAACATTCAACCCCGTTAGGGTTGGGTTTCAGTTGTATATCTTCATCCTCCGGTTACACCGGAGGTTATTCACATTGAGTCCCTTCGGGACAGCAAATATGATTCAGTACGAGATAGTCCTATATTAATATTGCTTTGTTTTACGATTTTACAAACTTATTGATGGCATCAATGTAGGCTTCGACTGAAGCAGCCACAATATCTGTATTGCCTGAGAATCCGTAGTACATATTGCCTTCGTGTTCCACCTGCATGTGTACTTTTCCCATATCGTCGCTGCCTTTGGTGATGGCCTGAATCAGGAAATCATGCAGCGTCATCTTACGGTTAATAATCTTCTTCAGTGCGTTGATACCTGCATCCACAGGGCCATTGCCGGTAGCCGCCGCTTCAAAATGTTCGCCGGCTATGTTCAGTCCGATGCTGGCCACGGCACGAATGCCTACACCCGAAGTAACCTGTAAATATTCCAATTTAATACGTTGGTTGCTGCTTCTCTCTTTGCCGGCAATCAACAATACATCGTCGTCGTTGATGTCTTTTTTACGGTCGGCCAACTTAAGGAACTCTTCGTAAATTTCGTCCAGGCGCGAGTTATCTTTCACATCCACACCCAACACATGCAGACGATGTTTCAGGGCTGCGCGTCCGCTTCGGGCGGTGAGTACAATGGCGTTTTCGTCCAGTCCCACATCTTTGGGGTCAATAATTTCGTAGCTTTCGCGGTTCTTCAACACGCCGTCCTGATGAATGCCCGATGAGTGCGCAAAGGCGTTACGCCCTACAATTGCTTTGTTGGGTTGCACCGGCATGTTCATCAAACTCGATACCATGCGACTCATTGAGGTAAGTTTCTGTGTGTTGATATTGGTATCCACGTTCAGTTCCTTGTGACTTTTCAGAATCATAGCCACCTCTTCGAGCGAAGTATTTCCGGCACGTTCGCCGATACCGTTAATGGTTACTTCCACCTGACGGGCGCCGTTCATTATTCCGGCCAATGTGTTGGCGGTAGCCATTCCAAGGTCGTTGTGACAATGGGTAGAGATAATGGCATTCTGAATACCTTTCACGTTTTCGAATAGGTATTTGATTTTAGCGGCATAGTCCACCGGCAGGCAATAACCTGTGGTATCGGGAATATTGACCACCGTGGCACCGGCTTTAATCACCGCTTCGACCACCCGTGCCAGATATTCGTTGTCGGTACGTCCTGCATCTTCGGCGTAAAACTCCACATCTTCCACGTAGCGTTTGGCATACTTCACGGCAGCCACCGCACGTTGAAGAATTTCATCCTGATTGGAGTTGAATTTATAGAGAATATGGTAATCGGAAGTACCGATACCGGTATGTATCCGTTTGTGTTTGGCATATTTCAACGCGTCGGCAGCTACATCAATGTCCTTTTCCACACCACGGGTAAGGGCACAGATAGTAGGCCAGGTGACGGCTTTAGAGATTTCGACCACCGAGTTGAAATCGCCCGGACTGGAGATAGGAAATCCCGCTTCAATTACATCCACTCCCAGTGCTTCCAGACCTTTGGCTACCTGAATCTTTTCCACCGTGTTCAGCTGACAGCCGGGAACCTGTTCGCCATCGCGCAACGTTGTATCAAAAATAAAAAGTTTGTCCATGATAGTAATATATGAGCTCAATTAATAATTATGTTGTTGTGATGTTTCTTACTTCAATTATTCTCTTGTCGTATTATCAAAAAAGCCTCCCCACATTGAAGTGAGAAAGGCTTTTCATTTTCTGAGTGTATGTGGTGATGCTACATGCCTATTCACTTCTGCGTTTGACTGCACAAGAGTAGTAGGTTTAGCAAAGAGATAGACGATGTGATCATTGTTCAACTATTTTTATGGCTGCAAAGGTAAGGCAATAATTTGAGATATACAAATAAATTGTAAGTTTTTTGCTTCAAAAAGAGAGAATCCGAAGTTTTTGAGGGAATTATGGTGATGATTTAGTAATAATGGAGGAAATTGTCTGAATCAGAACCAACGGTCAGCGATCCACGAACGCTAATAGACAGAATTACAGAATACACAGAATGAAACTACATCAAACCCCAATAACCCAAATGTAGGGATAGGTCGCCACCTGTCCCTAACGCACCGACTGGGTTCTCTGTAATCTGTTTACAATCCCATTGTCGAAAATACGTTTCGTGCGGGAACAAAGGAGGATTGTTTCAAACGGCTTCTTTTCTTTTACTCCACTTCATGCGATAGTACATCAATATGTTTACTATCAACCAAAGTGTAATTAATACCCCAAAATCGTGTATCCGTAATTCATAATAGCAAATTTGAATTCGTTGAGATGAAATAAAAAACCAGATGACTACAGGGATTATCGGTAGAATATAGAGTATGATTCTATTTACCTTTGGAAAGATTAATAATCCAATTGAAATAAAGATGAAATCATATAAAACTAACAGGAGTACATAAGGCAAATACATAAAAAACCCCACAACGCTCATTCCTGAATCTCCAGCACACGTGTATAGAATTTTAATAACGTCAGCCCAAATGAATAAAGTAATGGGAAATACAGCTAAGTGTAGCAAATGATACTTTGCAAGTTTCTGAATTTCAAGTTTCAATGTATCATTATCAATCATATTCATTGATTATTTAGTATATCTATTTCCAGTTTATTTGTGTGCAGGATCAAAGATTCTTACTCTTTGCCATTGTTGGATTGGTTGCTTTTATTTATCATTTTAACCCACGCTTTTTTATTTTCATCCAACACATTTTGTACAGCATACAAATGACCTTCTTTCTCGAAGAAATTTAATTTGCAATAAGTAATTTCAATTATATTATCTTTCTCGTAATTCAACGTGGAAGCTGATAGTTCTATTTTTTTAATCCATATATTTGATAGTATATAATGGATAATTATTCCTCTTTCAGTGTCATTTAGATGGTTTAGCAACGTTTTTGTTGCGGGTTTCCCAATCTTAATCAATGAATCAGCAGCTGCACTTTTCAAGTATAGACCACATCCATAATTGCATATCCAAGATAATTGATCATTATTGGTGTTCTTAATCAGAGTTTCGATTTTGTTATCTTGTGCCGATGCATTAACTCCGAATATTATTAAAATAAGAATTCCTGCAAGTTTCTTCATACTCAAAATGCTTTTAATCACAAATCCAGAGCTATATGCTTTCTTTACGCGTGTTTCTTTTTCAGCTTTTGAAACCGTATCAGAATCCATACCCCAAGCAGTAGCAATGCCAGTGAGGTGAAAACAGGGATATAGTAGATATGATTGACGGTAACAAATAGGGCTATCAGCATGGAGCCTACAGAGATGATAACCGCTGCTACTGCATATCCGATTTCGTCGTAGAACCACGCGTATGGGAAGAGATGTGCGCCGGTAATAATGGCATACGTCATGATAAAATAGTCGGGATATTTTATCAGAATAAAGATAAGGAACGGGAAATAAATAAGTTGTGCAAAGTTTAGCCAAAGGCCTAAAGGCTGTAAGGGATTCTCTTTTATCTTCCAGTTGGTCTTCAGTATTTTAGAAAACACCAATGCCAACGGGATAAGAATGGCGCCCCATATAAATGTCAGTACACTTTTGTCGTAAGAGGCACTGTGTGTAAACTTCCAGATTAAAAATACGCCAAACCAGGTAATAGCAGCAGCGAATATAAAATCAATGCCATTTTTAGCTTGCAACTGTATTTCTAATTTCAGTTTTTCAAAGCTAATTAAAGCTTCATTTTTTTTGTCGGTCATACTCATTAAAGGTTTTACAAAGTTGATTTTAGTGTATTCATCTGTTTTACTTCCGCGTAACCGAGAGGAAACTTCTCTAATGTTTTTTATTTACAGGATCGCAGATCCTTATACTCTATGCCATCGTCGGATTGCAATTAATAATCAGCGATAGCTAAATCCGACGGGGCGGGAGTTTATTTACTTTTCATTGATTGTTTAGGTGCCGGAATTATCAATTTATCGCTTAGAGTTGGAAAGACGCTTTTCATCTTAGCAATATCTTTCCCTGCGGTATCTGTGAATTTCCAATCCGTACCTGAGTTTGTTGAAATAGCAATCAAAGATGATTCAAGCACAATGGTTTCCTTACCGGTTTCTATTTCAAGAAACTGAGGAACTACAGATTGAAGTTCCGTCCCCATTATAATAATTTCCGAAGGTTCTCCAATTTTTGCCGAGGTAATTTTAACCCCTTGTGTTTCCATTTCTTTTATTTTGTTTTCGAGAGCCATCACCATTTTTTCTTCACCTCCGGCCATTTCAATAATTTTAGGGTACATGTATTTGGTAAATGTCTTAAAATTTTTTGTTGAAAATGCCTGACACATAGTATTTCCCTGAGATTTCAGATTCTTCAAACTCTCCAAATTTTGCTGTCCATAGCAAGCGGATATTACTGCAAAGAGCAGTAAACAAGAAGTCAATCGTTTCATGTATTTGTTTTTTTTGATGATTTATTTACAAGATAATAGTTTCGCTTTTTCTTCCGATTTCGACGGCTATGGGAACTGAACAATCTGGTAGAACAGCCTACGCGCAACGGAGGAAGTTCATTTTATTAATTATTTGACTATAAAATATTGCCCCATCTTCTTTATTATCTTAATCTTTTCAGCTCCTTTGTGTAACTTAAAATCGACTATTCCCTCATAATTAAAATGCGATCGATATAAATAATAAAAATCTTGCACTTTATTATTTGTTATAATGCATAAGACATAAATATCATCTCTACTTTCAATATTGCTTACTCTGATTAAATCTAAATCTACATGAAGTTGTTTGCCTAATTTATCAATTCTTACATAAGGAGGTATAATGATAAATTTATCAAAATAATGAGGTGTAATTTCTTTAAATGAAAAACAAACTGTATCATTTAAAGAACCCATTGCTATTTTTTCTAATTGTGACGATATGTTTTGATTTGAAGCATTACATCCTGCAAAAATCAATATGATGAGAAAAATAAATACGTGTTTCATGGCAATATCAATAAGTTGGTATTTTTGTTGGCATTCTTTGTTCCAAGTATGCTGCTGCAAACCAAAGAAGTTTTCAACTTCTAATCAGTTATAAACTGATTAAATTTTCAGTCCAATCCCGATAGCTATCGGGAACGCTGCGCTCAGAACTTGAACTAAGAATCTGGCATTCTTGCGCCATTAGGGGCTATCGGAAATGAACAATATGGTGACATAAGCTATGTACAACTGAGTACAAATTATATCTGCTTGAATGTAAATCTTCTGATAAAAGTATTGTGTTTTTTAAAAATTTCTACTGGTGTTCTTTGTAGTATACCAAAACTTTTTTTATCCGAAAGTGTAACATCCAATTGATGCTTTTTATCATCTAAGTTCTCAACTTTATAAACTGGTTGAAGATACAGTGTAAGTTGCTTTAAAGCATTAGCTTCGTCATGAATGTATGCTTCAAAAGATGGTAGCAGTTTTCTATAGTCGCCTAATGGTAAGGCAAGCAAAAATAAAATTGCTGAAAGTTCTTGATTAGTTGAATCGGCTTCATAGTCAAACTCCTCGTGTGCTTTTATTATTCTATAAATATTGACAAAGCGTTTTACTGCTCGTGGGTTATTCCCAATTACTTCCGACATGTCTTGCATCAATGCAATTTCCTCGTCTGTCAATATCAACGCTTCGGGTTTGTCAATAAGGATTGTGTCAGTTGTGCTACTTGAAGAAGAATTAGTATTTGAAGGAGTTTTCCCTTTGTCTATATCAGTTGTTGTAGTTTCTACATATCCTTCCTCAACATAACCTGCATTAACAGATCCTGTAATCTTTGCTTTGCTTTGAGCCAACTTTTTAATCATGTCTTTCAGACTTGTATCTTTTGCATCTTTCAGATGAAAAGGAACTTGAAATATTTTCTCCAAGTAATCAGAAGGTTCAATCATTTCAAGATTACTGTCAAGTGTTTCGTTGCCGTTTAGTTTGCCTGTAAATTGAAGTGCATGTTTTTTTATTAAAGCATTTTTAACCCAACGGGAATCAACTCCCACGACAACTACAAACAAAGGGAACGCCATCAATAAATTTACAGCTTCCAAAACTTGAACAACATTTTCTTCGGGGCAACGGTCTAAATCGTCAATGTAGAGAATGATTCTTTCAAGTGGTTTTTTGAATTTGTCTTTGAACTCTTTTGCATTTTTAATTTTCTCTGCTTCTTGATTATGGTCGGTGAATAAGTCATTGAGTATTTCAAAATCTCTACGAATAATTGAAATTAAGCCAAGGTGTTTTTTATAATCCTCACTCTTTGAACGCCTGTCAATGAAAGAGTAAAGTGCTTCGGTAGCAAAGGCATTATTGATTCTAAAGTCCAAATCTGTTTTAATTGTTTCTGCTTTTTGAATTTGTTCTTGAATCAAAAGCACTTCGGATTTTCCTTTTTCAATTTCAAGTTTTAATGCTTTTTCTTCTTGCTCAAACTTCGCTTTTACTTCCTTAATCTTGCTTTCGTGAGATTCTTTTACTTTCCAAAATGATGCAACCACTGGCTGCAATTGATTGTAAACAGTTTCAGCCCTTCTCAAAATCGCACCACCTGTTATGAGCAATGAAAGTGCAGCTTGAGGAATAAGAAAATTCGTCTTGCTTATTTGTAGCGAAAGTAGTTCAAGGATGAGAGGAGTAAAAGCTATGATTGCTAAAATAACTGTAAGGCAAATCAAGGTGGTTTGAACTTTATCTCTTCTAAAAAACTCTTTTAGAAATGTCAATCTTGACTTAGCAAGTTGGTAGGTTTTTTCAGGGTCGTTCCAATACTTTTCGGGAACAATACTTTTTAAATCGTCTTCTGTTTTTTTAAAAGAATCATTTTCCTTTAGTGCAGTTAGAATTTTTTCCTTTGCATTAAACTCTTTGTCTGCGGTCTCTATTGTTTGCCAAATCGTATCTGTCTTTACTTTCCTTATATTTTCATCTAACTCTTTAGTAGTCGTTTTCCTTTTTTCTTCAAGAGAATTGATTTGGAGAACAACCGATTCTTTTTTGCTTTCAAGTATTCCGATTTCTTCCTTCGCTATTGAAAGTTTGTCTGTAAGCAGTTTTTCAATTTCCTTTTTTTCAATATCTACTTTGCGGTTTTCGGATATGTATTCATTTAACTCTTCAAAAATCTTTGTAACAATACTTGCCCATAAATTAGAATCCATGTAAGACCATGCGTTGAAATGAATATGAGCAATGCCCTCACAATAAATTCCGTCAGTTTTGTTAGAAGATAGTTTCGTGATTTGTTCCTTTAGCTTTCGCATAAAGAAACTTTTGCCTGAACCCCATTTGCCAAACAATGCAATGGCTAAAGGTGGCTCAAAACTTTTTGCTGCAACAACTCTTGCAAAAGCGTTTACATCTTTTGTAATATCTAAATAGTCAGTCCCCTTGTCGGAATCACTAACTAAACCAGCAATGGTTTCTTTTCTCAGTTTTGTCGGTGGAGTAGGAACAAGTTCCTTCCAACGGTATTTATCTATTCTTGATATAATAATTGTAACATCATTAGTTGATGCTTCATGAATTGTATTTCTATAAAACCCTAAATTCTCTACATCAACTGAAATGTCCTTTATTTTCCAATCAACAGAAAGTGTTGAACCATCCTCAACAATACCAGTTACAATACCAAATGCTTTTATTCTTAGGTAACTTATACTATTAGCTTGGAAGGTTGACTTAATAATTACAATATCATTGGTTTTGACTTGACTTATCAATCGCGAATAGCTGTCATCTTCATGCCCCTTTTCCCAAATACCGTCTTTAAAAAATCTTGGTTGTTGGTCATTTCCATCCCAAATTGAACCAACTAAATAGAATTTACCTGCAAATGTTTTTACGAAATTTTCAGCATCAACATTTGTATTTTCTTCTAACTTGGTTTCTCTAATCTGATTGATTAGTTCTTGCCCTTCTGGACTGTTAGGAATAGAAAGTAAAATTGTTGTCTCTGTTGGATTTTTCCTTTGAAATTCATTTAGCGTTCTAACAGTAATAGAATAACTTTCTTCCAATGACAATCCTCCGTCACCAGTTCCCATTAAAGGAATCCAAAGTTTTTTTCCTGTGAACAATCTCTCATATCCAATTAAGGCATTGTAAAGATTTTTCTCTAAGTTTTCACCTGTGTCGCTACCATTAACAGTTACTACAAAGATGATAGTTCGTCTTTGGTCCTCGTCAATTAGACCATATCCATTACTTAGTTCCTCTCTTTTGGGTAAATAACTTTCAGGGTAACCAAATTCTCTTAGCACTAACTGATTCAATCTGTCTGGAGTTCCTGCATTATCAATTGAAGCAACAGCAATGTCGCCTTCATTTGGGGAGATACCTAATCCAAGTCTGTGAGGTGTATTTATTATTTCAATAGGTTGCATTTCTTATTTTTAGTTGTTATTTTTAAGCTTACTTATAATACAAATATATATGCAATTGTCCAGATATTCTTAATATAAAATAGAAAGTCACTTTTCGCCACCCAATTTACCGTAGGCTATTCAGCCTGCACGGAACGGAGAATAATAACCTAGGATATACGCATTTGTCAGTTTATAGTAGCATATATATATATATATATCTTCCTATTTTTATCCTATTTATCTTTAATTCAACCCCAAAGATAAATACTTTATTTTGCATTCATCATGTTTTAATTAATTAATTTCTGATGTATCAAATTGGCTTTCTTGCTTTTGAAATCATTTCGGTATGGGATGCCCGATATATAGAGGGTTTGCAGGGTTTTTCCGTAGGGGAGGAGGGAGAAAAAGGTAATCTATTGCTGTGAAGAATGCTCTGTAAGGTAATAGGTTTGCATTGTGGTGTGATGTCGGCACAGTGTGATGCCGTACTCTCGCTGAGGGGGTTGTTTCTGTCAGTACCGTAACCGATACCTGCGGTATGTCATACGGTTCCTTTCCATATCGGCCTGATTCTGTGAGAATGTCAGCCGATAGTGCGCCGGTGTAAGGTAGAAAAATGTCACTTTCAGCCGTTTCATTCACTATGAGAGGCGTTTCTTTGCCTATGTAAGGTGAATCTCGCGAAAAACAGCTTACATTGGTACGATGTCACGTTACATTCGCGGGAACCAATCCACATCGGTATAATGTAAGCTTACATTGGTGCAATGTAGCCTTACATTCGCCAAATACAGCTTACATCGGTACAATGTCACCTTACATTCGCGAGAAACAGCTTACATTGGTACAATGTGACGTGAGTTTCGCGAAAAACAGCTTACATTGGTACAATGTCACGTTACATTCGCGAGATTGATGTGTTTCATCGGGGTTTCAGACCATTTATTTGTAGAAACAAGATAAATTGCTAATTTTTTCACACTGCAAACAGGCGCGTTTTGGTCTCATTTTTGCATTGCGGCATCTGTATGAATGCAATCTTTGTAGAACGGAATCTGTTTTGAACGCAAATCTGCGCAAAAGAGACACAAATAATCTTTGTCCACGGATAAGGCAGTTGACCTACTATACACATCTTTTGATTACCCCTAATTAGCTTTGCTGTTCCGATAGCTATCGGAATTCAATTCCCCTGAAGGGGACTTTGTGACAGTGGTAGGAGTAAGATCCTAATTAAAATAGGCTGGAATTCAAGTCCCCTTTAGGGGATTTAGGGGTAAAATTCAACGATATATTGAGTTGTCTTATATTTGTGTATAAAGAGTAGGGTTCTTGGCTCTGTAATCAATTACTTTTGTGCCTTATATTTCAGATTCTCTCTGTGTACTCTGCGCCAATCTTCGCGCCCTCTGCGGTAAACGCATATTCTTAAGGGCTTTACACAAAGGTCACGAAGAAAACTTCACACAAAGAACTCAAAGAGTGCTTTACGAGTCAACATCTTAGTGTACTTTGTGCCAGCCTTGGTGTCCTTAGTGGTAAAAAATCAGATTTTCTCTGTGTACTCTGCGCCAATCTTCGCGCTCTTTGCGGTAAACGCATATTCTTAAGGGCTTTACACAATCGAATTCCGATAGCTATCGGAACAGCGAAGCTAAAGGTCACGAAGAAAACTTCACACAATCGAATTCCGATAGCTATCGGAACAGCGAAGCTAAAGAACTCAAAGAGTGCTTTACGAGTCAACATCTTAGTGTACTTTGTGCCAGCCTTGGTGTCCTTAGTGGTAAAAAATCAGATTCTCTCTGTGTACTCTGCGCAAACCTCCGCGCCCTCTGCGGTAAAATAATGTTTCTCCGTTTTCTCAGTGTGCGAATTTGCGTTTTTTGCGTCACTTGCGTTCTCCGATTTCCCGCTCTCTGCGGTAAAAATAAACTAAGTGGTGGTTGTTTTCTTTTTGAGGGTTTTGTCCAGATGTTTTTTGAGAGTCGTTATCAGTCTTATTTTAGGTAGTTCCATGTCGTTGCCAAGCAGGTATCCCCATGGTTTCAGCGGTTCTATATGGTCGAAAACTACCTTTAGTATAGCCGTGAGCGGAATGGAAAGAAACATGCCCGGAATGCCCCATAAGGCTCCGAAAATAAGTATGACAATAACCGACATCAGCGCATTGATTTTTACTCTGGAGGCCACTATTTTGGGTACTAAATAGTAATTGTCGATAAACTGTACTACTGTATAGACTATCACCACATAGACAGGATACCAGAGCGAAGTTTTGGTAACCAGTGCAATAGCCATGGGTAAAGCCACGGCCACTATGCCGCCTATATAGGGAATCACATTGAGTAATGCCCCGATAATGCCCAGCAAAATGGCATAATCGACTCCCAGTATCAGCAGCCCCACCGAATTGAGTGTGGCTACTATAACCGCCTCAATGATTAACCCGATAAGGTAGTGTTGAATCATAGTTTTAATCTGCGAGATTATATTGCTTACCACCCAGCGGTTGCCTTTACCAAACAGACGACGAAAAAACTCCAGTAAAAGCGGTTCGTAAAACAGAATCATAAATACATATACCGGAATTAAAAACAACACTACTGCTCCGCTGCCCACATTGATAATGGTTTTTCCGATGATAAGACTGCTGGTATTGAGCAACTCACCTTTGGCTTTTATAAACCAGGCATTTATCTTATCGGGATTGATATTGAAACTGAGGGAAGTCCAGTTGATAAATTCGTGAAAGATAGCCGTAAATCGCACTTCCAGTTTAGGCCATGAGTCACCGAAGAGACCTGCCTGCGATATCAGAAAAGTGCCAAATATGGCAATGATAATAATGGTGATGATTAGTGCAATAACAATTGCAATAATTCGGTTAAATTTCTTTCGGACAAGGAACTGTACCACGGGGTGCAGCACAATGGCTATCATCATCGAAAAAATAAACGGCACAATAATATTCTGCGCAATATAGAGCACGGAAACAAGCGCGTAAAGGCCGATGAAAGTGAGCGACACCTTTACATAGAATGGCATTTGAGATATTTTTTCCATTGAATAATAAATTAAAGACTTCGCACAAAGTTCACAAAGAAAACTTCACACAAAGAACTCAAAGAGTGCTTTACGAATCAACCACTTAGTGTACTTTGTGCCAGCCTTGGTGTTCTTTGTGGTAAAAAATCAGATTCTCTCTGTGTACTCTGCGCCAATCTCTGCGCTCTTTGCGGGAAACACATATTCTTAAGGGATTTACACAATCGAATTCCGATAGCTATCGGAACAGCGAAGCTAAAGGTCACAAAGAAAACTTCACACAAAGAGCACAAAGAGTGCTTTACGAATCAACCACTTAGTGTACTTTGTGCCAGCCTTGGTGTCCTTAGTGGTAAAGAATCAGATTAAAGGCATTAAAAAGAATATTTAGGGTCTGTTGAAAAACTAAATGATTAGCATTTCTCAAATTTCAGATCAATTCATTGCCGTCTGCTTTAGCTGACGGAAAATGTATATTCATGTAAATTATGGCTTTAGCCAAATATAAATGTGAGCCATTGGGCTAAAGCCCGAATCGTCATTTGTTCTATTCTGACCGTCAGCTAAAGCAGACGGCAATGAAAGTGCACGAATTTTATATTGAATTCCTATTTTTTCCTTTTTAGCGGTAAACACAGATTATTCGCGTTCCCGATAGCTATCGGGATTGCGTTCTCCGATTCCTTTGTATTGCCGTAAAATAAAAAAACTGCCCCGAATAGTGCGAACACAATCCGGGGCAGTAAATATTAAGTCGGGTTACAAATTGTCGGTTGTCAACACTTCAAAATTGCTTGGATATTGAACGCTTGCATCATCTTCGGCGGTGATAAATATCCGGTGAGGTTTTGAGGCTGATACCGTTTCGATAGAAGCTTTCAGATGACTTTGGCTTTGTATTTGCCCGATGTTTTTCGGTGCATCATTATTGGAAACCATCCATACCACATACGTGTTGCGGGGTGGGGTAAGTCTGTTGGTTTCGGCCAGATACAATAATTCAATCTTAATGACGTAATTATGGTTATTGTCCTTTGTTATTTTCACATTACCGCGCGCTGCAGGAATCACGGTTGAGTTTAGAAACAGTATCTTATTGCTACATGAGCCGAGAGAGAATATCATCATGCCTGCCACAAAAGCCATGCAGATGTTTCTCGCCGAATTTGATAATTTAATTGTTTTCATTGTGTTGTTTTTTTAAGTCCGTTACGGGACAGGTTTATAATTTGAAGGTTAATCCGAATTTGCCTCCTGAGAATGCATTCCCTCCACCAAATTCAAGATTTAAGCCCACTTTGTGTGTTACAAAATAACGGACACCTATCTGAGCACCTACACCTAATTCAGAAGTGTTTGTGCCACCATAATTATCGGGCGATGTCCAGACATAGAAACCAAGATTGGCCCCGGCGTAAATGTCCCATGCACTTGGCAGTTGAAAAATAGTGTTGAAATGGTAGTTTGCATTTGCCGAAATGCCCATAATGTTGTGATGATAGTAGTAGTTGTTCCAGTCTTCGCGATAGGAACGGTACGAAAATTCGCCTCCTACGGAGATGTCCTGAGCCACGCGTTGGTCAAGTCCGATATAGAATGGAACACCCCAGTCGGAGAATCCGAAACCTACGTTCAACTGTGTTTTGCCTGAACTTTCAGAATATCTCTGACTAAAAGCAGACATTGTGATAAATGCCAATGCGGCAACTAAGAGTAATTTTTTCATTGTAATGTAATTTTAGAGTGTTATTGCATATTCTTTTTAGCGAGAGCCGAGATTGATTCACCAAGTTCATTCATGTCTTTGTTAAACCCTGTTTTGAACTCGTGCCACTTGTCAGCCGACACTTCTTTATATTCCTGAATGGCAGCTTTTAGCCTTTTATTCTTTGCTTCGAGCACATTCAGCTCTTTCTTGTATTCTGTACTGACGGATTGTTTTCCTGTCTTTATCTTTGCTTTCAACAGGGCAATCTGGCGATCGTTTTCCTTGAACTTGATTTCAACATTTGCCTTGTATTGTGCGTATTCATCAATTGAATCGGCACGTGCCTGATTAAGATCCTGTTTCGCATCGGCCAGATTTGCTTTTGCATCGGCCATTTTTTCTTTCGATGAGTGATTGCAACCGGTTATTCCAAGTGCAGCGATAGATGCAATGGAGGCTATTATTAAAAGATTGACTTTCATGCGTTCTTTTTTTAATGGTGAGAATGTTCGTCGGCTTCGATATGAATGACGGGAGCATTGTGATGTTTGTCATATTTTTTATGATGACGGCCATTATCTCTTCCCAACTCTCTTGATGAGTAGCAACTCGTCATTAGGGAGGTTGCCATGGAGGTAATAAAGAAAATGCAGATTATTTTAATCATGTTCTTTTTCATTTTGAGTAATTTTTATTGAGTATCGGTTTATTATTCGCAGTGCGGATCGCACTGTTTACTAATGCCCGAAAACAGTTTTGATACATTGTTGTTGATAAGCAGGCTTGAAATATTCTCCACCAGTACCGAACTCAGCAATCCCGACATGTTGGGATGTTTTCCGATAAGATGTTCCAGAATAAAGTTGGCACCAATATTTAATGTGGCCTTTATGAGATCCACCTGTACTGTGTTATCTTCGGCCAGTTCGTGCAACGATTCTTTTACCATTGTTACCGGATTGAGAGTATTCACAAACTCATTTACCGTAAGTTTGAGTTCCAGCTCCTGCCTGATTTTTTCAATTTTCAGTTGTTCGATGCGCCATACTAATTCTTTATGACCTGTGATTGCTGAATTTTCCATTTCAATGTCTGATTTTAGAGACGATAGTATATTAATTTTCGGAAAATATTTTGCGAATAATCTTATCGCGTATGGGTTTTTCCATCAGGCTCTTACGACCTGCAATAAGGATAAGGCCGAGCAACAGATAAAAAGCCGCTACTATAGCAAAGCCTGCATAGGTGTTGCCAAGCACTGCCGATAGGTAGAACCCGGCACCCAGACTTAAAAAGAAAATAAACAGGATAACTATCAGTCCTATACATATCCCGCTGATAAGACTTGAACCAATGGCCGATGTAGATTTGGCGGCTTCGAGTTTGATGATTTCGTAATTGGTAGTTACATAATTCTTCAGGGTCTCGGAGAGTTCTTCTATTTTAGCTTCTTTGGACATTGTGAGTTGATTTAGGGGCTGATTTATTTCTCTTTGTGATATAAAAGGAGGTCAACCGGAAACTTAAATTTCCCGGTTGACCGTATCCTCTATTTTTGATACTTAAGCGATTCTGCTTTCAGTTTTACGGTGTCCAGTACTTCTTCAATCTTGTCTTCAGCAAGGTTTTCGAGTTGATCGGCTTTAGCGCGCAAACTGGTTACTTCGTCCTGCATCTTTTGTTTCAAATCTTCCACGGTATCTTTTGCTTTGCTGATTAATTTGCAGCGGGTATAACTACCTCTGCATGGCGCAAACAAAACGCCTAAAGAGGCTCCTACCGCTGCACCCAAAAGCATTACGCCAATGAGTTGTACTGTGTTTTTGGTTGTTTCCATTTTAGTGTGAATTAAAAGTGTATATTACAGATATTCTTAACGATAACTCTTTTTAGTACGGTTACCCTCAGGATGGCAAACTCTTAAAGTTTAAATCCTATTGTGAGTTGATACCACATGTTTTTGTAACGTGGGGTTGTTGAGGTACCGTCGCCATTGTTTTGTTGAAAATCCCATCCTACTCTTGCACCGATTACTATGGGGTTTAGATTTATATCTACACCACCTGTAGCACATAAGGTGTTTTTGCGGATATTGTCATTGTCAAATTGCTGTTCCTGAGATCCGCTCAAAATTGCATTGTCGAATGAATCTTTTTGTTTCAACAGGTAAGAGTATTGAGGTCCTACCAGTATTGTGAGCATCGGAATTGGTTTTATAGCCAATAAGATAGGAATATCAATATAGCTTGTGGTACGTGTAAAAGAGTAGGAGCTTCCCAAAATTGTTCCCGAACCTTTAAATCCTTTTTGCGAAAACAGTAACTCGGGTTGTATTCCGATATACTTTCCGATAGGCAGCGCTAGAAATACACCACCTGCTACACCTATTTTACTGTCAGCAACAAAATCCTGACCCTGGCTGTCGTACACATTGGAAAGATTTGCACCGATTTTTGCGCCAAATTGAATTTGATCGCGGGTATCACTACTGGTTCCCTGTGCATTACTCCCATTCGCTATGAAGGCAATTGCGGCCATCATTAAAATTAATTTTTTCATCTTTTTTTATTTATACGATTGATAAATTATTATGATACAAAGGTGGGGTGAAGCAGGGTGAGAAGTGTTACACATATAAAAGAATAAGTATCATAATTCACTCTTTATTCAATAATTCAATAATAAATATTTGTTTTTCAATTATTTAGCAAAAGTGCTGCTGTGAGGGAGACTATGTGTATTCCTGGTTCACTAATAAAAAATTATTATGTCAGCGCTATTAAGGTACGCGTATAACGTATTTAATAAATGTGAATTTATGAGAGAAGGAAAAGGGGGTGGATACTTTTTGAAAAACGTGCTTTTAGAGGAAAAATAAACAGAGCGTGCCCGATAAAATAGTAGAAGACCAGATTTTAAAACGACTTTCTATTACAATCCGGCTTCATAAAATCGCAACCGGTTTTTGAGTGCAATAAGTTCATTCTGCATATCTATAATTTGTTCCAGCAGATGCGAGATACTGTCAATTCCTTCGGGATTTATTTCTAAGTCGTAGTGTAGGCGGACAAATTTCTCCAATTGTGTGAGTTGGCTTACATGCAAGTAATCTTTGTCCAGAATAGTGGTAATTTCTATCAATCCGGTTTCTTGCAGGGAGTTGATAAATGAAATTTCAATATGATGATTTGTACAAAAGTCATTG
>Ga0302286_10000948_pt1 | contig 22314 bp, 17 predicted proteins | sample III_Fen_E2_3_FD_198765 | JGI IMG/M metagenome (GOLD analysis project Ga0302286, IMG submission 198765) | Peat permafrost microbial communities from Stordalen Mire near Abisko, Sweden - III_Fen_E2_3 | ecosystem: Environmental > Terrestrial > Soil > Wetlands > Permafrost | place: Sweden: Abisko...
TCGGAGCGCTGGCCGATGCTTTCGGGCTGCGATTCGGAATGCTGTTTAATCTGGTAACATTGACCTATCTTCTAAGCATTTCTTTCTGGGCCAATCCACTGGTAAAAAACAAAACAATTTTTGATAAAAAGTAGCAAAATTGACTTGACTCTAAACCTAAATAAACCACTATATGAAAAGACTAACCACATTTTTATTCCGGAGTATACTACTACAAGCTTCCGGAGTTTTACTACTCATGTCAGCATGTTCGCCAAAAGATTTCACCGCTTATATCGATCCAAATATAGGAAGTGTAGCAACCCTACTAACCACCAAAAATCCGACAGTCCACCGGCCACACAGTATGGTTCGGGTCTTTCCGCTTACTCGCCCCCAGTTAAATGACCGCTACCTTTCGGATAAAATCTACGGTTTTGCCTTTAACATGCCGGCCTACCGCATGGGTGCAGTTACCGAACTTATGCCTACGCAGGGGAAGATAAACCTTAACCGGGAAGCCAACGCAGCCGTTTATGATCATGATCTGGAAGAAGTACATCCCTGGTTCCATCAGGTGTTTCTTGAAGATCACGAAATAACGGCAGGATGGACAACCACCGAAAGAACGGCCTTGTACCGTATCGATTTCAAACAAAAAGATTCCTGCAATGTAATTTTACGCTCCTCAAGCCAAGCCTCATTTCAGATTGTAAATGAAAAAGCAATCTCCGGATGGGAAGAATTTAAAGAAACCAAACAATATTTTTACGCTGAGTTTAGCCAGCCCTTCTCCGAAAGTGGCACCTTTACGCAGAACCAACTGCTAACCAATGCAAAAAAACAAACCGGACTTAAGGTTGGAGCATTTGTTAACTATTCGAAAGTCATTAATCCGGTTACCATTAAAATCGGAATTTCTTATATCAGCGAAGATCAGGCTAAAGAAAACCTGCATAACGAAACCAACGGAAAAAACTTCGAGCAGGTCAAAAACGAGAGCTATCAAATCTGGAAATCAACGATTAATCGTATCAAAATTGAAGGCGGTACTGAACGCCAAAAACGAATTTTCTACACCTGTCTCTACCGGGCTTCCGAGCGAATGGTCGATATTTCCGAATCGGGGAAATACTACAGCGGGTACGACCATCAAGTTCACGAAACCAACGGACGATCGTTCTTTGTCGACGATTGGCTTTGGGATACTTTCCGCTGTCTGCATCCGCTGTGGCTTATTCTGGATCCAAAGCAACAGTCAGACATGGTTCAATCCTACGTCGACATGTACCAGCAAAGCGGCTGGATGCCTACATTTCCACAGTTTTATGGCGATTTTCCGGCAATGATAGGCTTTCATACTGCACCATTAATCTGGGATACCTACAAAAAAGGAATTCGTAATTTCGACGTCGAAAAAGCTTACGAAGGGTTAAAAAAGAATGCCATGCAAGCCACTATGCTTCCCTGGCGTTCTGGCCCAATGTGTTCATTAGACAGCTTCTACATAGAACACGGCTGGTATCCGGCGCTCAAAGAAGGCGAACCGGAAACCGTCAAAATGGTCGACGGATTTGAGAAACGTCAGGCGGTAGCACTATCGCTCGAACACAGCTATGACGACTGGTGCCTGGCACATTTAGCTCAGGCATTGAATAAACCAGATGACTATGCTTACTTCATGAAACGATCGGCCAATTACCAAAAAGTGTATAATCCAAAAACCGGTTATATGTCACCCCGACAGGCCAACGGTGAATGGGTTGAACCTTTCGATCCACAGCTTTCGGGAGGCATAGGTAGCCGTATGTACTTTGCGGAAAACAACTCCTGTATCTGGACTTTCAGCGTAATGCACGACATTCCGGGCTTAATCAAACTAATGGGCGGAAATGAAAAGTTCGTCGCTCGACTGGATAACCTTTTCAATGAACCAACACGCATTTCAAAATGGCAATTTATGGGACAATTTCCGGATGCAACCGGATTAAACGGAATGTTCCCAGCCGGTAATGAACCTTCGTTTCACGTTCCCTACCTATACAACTATGCAGGTCAACCCTGGAAAACCCAACGACGCATCCGCGAAATTATGGATATGTGGTTCGACGATGCTCCAATCGGACTGGCAGGCGACGAAGATGGAGGTGCTCTTTGTTCATGGTACGTTTTCTCTGCCATGGGATTTTATCCGGTAACTCCGGGATCCAACCTATATGCCATTGGAAGTCCTTTTTTCAACAAGATTACCATTGATCTACCCGACGCAAAAATTTTCACCGTTGATGCCCGCAACTGTTCCAAAAAGAACAAATACATTCAATCCGCCCGTCTAAACGGGGAAAGCATAAATCGAGCCTGGCTAACGCACGCTGAAATCATGAGCGGAGGAATCCTGAAACTGGTTATGGGCGAACGTCCTAATAAACAATGGGGAACGGATATTGCGTGGTACAATCAATTCACCGCAGAAAAACAATAGAACCAAAATACTGAAATTGAAATACTTCTTGAGATTTTCTTTAGATTTATGTTTTTAATTCAAGGTATAAAAGCAAATACTTAAACCAACTATAACTGATTAAAAACGATCCCATACGTTAATCGTAAATTATAGAAATCACAGATAAGAGATATATGCACCACAACTTTGAAAAACGAACGAATGAAAATCTTAATCATAGAAGACGAATCTGAATTATTGACTGAAATAAGTCTATTTCTGAATGACGCAGGTTTTACCTGCGAATTGGCCAACCAATTTCAGGTAGCTCTCGAGAAGATTTCACTTTATGAATACGACATCATCCTTCTCGATATTGGATTACCTGACGGAAATGGACTCGAATTAATCAATTCAATCAAAAGAAAAGACCGCCGTACTGGAGTAATCATTATCTCAGCTAAAGATTCGCTCAACGATAAGATATCTGGACTTGACCTTGGAGCTGATGACTATATTACCAAGCCCTTTCAGCTTTCTGAACTAAACTCCAGAATTAAAGCTATTTTAAGAAGACAACGTTTCGAGGGCACCGAATTACTGCAATTCAATGAGATAACAATATCAACAGATCAGAAAACAGTAATGATATCAGGAGTTCCTATTGTATTGACTAAAAAGGAATATGATCTACTGCTATTTTTTCTGGTGAATAGGAATCGTTTATTGACCAAAGAAACCATCGCCGAACATTTATGGGGAGACAATATTGATCTTGCGGACAACTTCGATTTCATATACACACACATCAATAACCTGAGGAAAAAGATTCTGTTACACAGCAGTAATGACTATATCAAAACAGTCTACGGAATGGGTTATAAATTCATGGAATAATGAAATTACTTTCGAAATTAAACACCCGGTATATTTCGTTTTCATTGTCAGCAATGGTGGCTTCAGGAGTCCTGATGTTTGTAATCATTACACATGTCGTAAATCAAGAACTTGATGAAGAACTAACAGGGATATCTCATCGAATTAGTAAAATGCTTACAGCCAGCAATGAAACCAATAACATTGAACCATTCCTCCGAATTTATCGAGTTAAAAATGCAACTGAATCAAGTAGCTTTTCCGATACACTTGTCAGGAATGAAGCAGAAAATGAGATGGAAGAATTTCGACAACTAACAGTCACAAAAAAAATCAATTCCGCATACTATAAAATCGTTATACGAGAATCAAAACTTGAATCAAAAGACCTGATCGAAACACTTGCAGGTATTACCTTACTGGCCATTCTATTTCTGACTACCACCTTGATCTTCATTAACAAAAAAGTTGCAAACTCAATCTGGAAACCCTTCTTCAAAAACCTTAAAATAATCGGAAAATTTTCTGTAGCTGAGCAATCTTCGGTTAATCTTGAACAAACTGGGATCACTGAATTCGATACATTAAATGATGTTCTGACCAGACTAACAGGCCAAATCATCTCAGACTTTCAAAATCTCAAGCAATTTTCGGAGAACGCTTCGCACGAGATTCAAACACCATTGGCAATTATATCGGCCAAGCTTGAAAACCTACAAAATGATCCATCACTAACCGAAAAACAGTTCACTATAATTCGTTCAATTCAGAATTCGGTTTTGCGACTTTCAAAATTGAATCAGGGATTAATCTTATTGTCAAAAATCGAAAACAATCAATTTTTCGAGGTTGAACCAATTAATCTACAAAAAATCATCCAGGGAAAATTAGCAGAATTTCAGGAACTGCTCGAACTACAGAAAATCACTGTTGAGACTCAATGGTCTGATGATTTCACTATTAAAAGTAACCTTATGCTAGCAGAACTATTAATTAACAACCTGATATCTAACAGCATCAATCACAACTCGCCAGACGGATTGATCCGAATTATTCAAAAAGAGAATAGTCTGGAGATATACAATACTGGTCGAACTGAGATAATGCATCCGGAACGACTTTTTTCCAGATTCTACAAAGAAAATGTATCATCAAAGTCTGTTGGACTTGGATTAGCTATTGTTCACAAAATATGTGAAATGCAAAAATGGCAAATCTCCTATGCAAGGCTGGACGATTCCCATTGTTTTCGGATAGTTTTTAATGCTTAACGAATAAAATAACGCAAATTGGCAAGCACAAAAAAAACGAAATGGTGGATTCTATTGGTTATGACCTTAACGCTAGGTTCACCAAAAAATTCATCCGGACAAAGCTCGTTGGAATTATTTCTGGATAGCGCATTAATCAGCAATCCAGAGGCTATTAGTATTCAGTCACAGGTTCGTTCCTATCAGTTCGACAATCAAATGATTTCAGCAGAACTTCTATCACCCAAAGCTTTTATTAGCTCTGAAATATTAGTTTCACCATTTCTCAATAATCAAGGCAAGCTAATCGACACAAACCCTACCAGCAAAGCTATTGGCTACGATATCGGCATTTCTAATGGGGGTTTGTATTCGCTGCTTTTCAATCTTGAACTACCATTATTGAAAAAACAACAGGTTACTCATCTTCAACAACAAAACCAGATCGAAGTGGAAAAACTAAAAACACGTTTATCCATGATCAAAAATGAGTTAAGAAGATCGATAGGAAATATGTATTTTGATGCATTGAACCAACAAGTTACACTTGAAAACAACAGGCAAAACGCTACCCTTCTGAATGAAGAATTTCAACTAATTCAGAGTCTTACCAACAAAGGGCTTTATCGAATTTCAGACTATAAACTGATAGAGCTGGAATTGAAAACGGATTCCATCAGTTTAAGCACTTCTGTCAATGATTTTGAGTTGGCGATCCGGCAATTAAAAGCAGCCTGCGGCATCCAAAACCGGAAAATATCAAAGCTGGAAAGTACACCGATTGAAATGGGAAAGGCCTGGACAACATCTTCGCTATTCATTCGCTCATTTATGCACGATAGTATATCGACCATTGCCCAACAAAAGACCTTCGATGATCGATATCTTCCACAACTCAGAGTTTATGCCAATTCCGGATTAAATTCAACATCAATACCGCTAATGGAAAGGCACATTGGGGCCAGCGCAGGAATACAGTTAAGCTACACCTTATTCGACGGACATCAAAAAAAAATCAATCACGAGCAACAATTGGTACGTATGAATGAAACGTCATCACAAAAGGAGCTCAAACTTAATGAAGTAAAAACTCAGATTGATGCATATCAACACTCGATTGATAAAACAAGAACCGAATTGGTAAAACAGAGACAAATTCAGACTGAATATAAAGACTTACTGATGCTCTATCAAAATGAGGTTCGAAGTGCCCAAATCAGCGTAATTGACTTAATTGCTTTCCTGAAAAAATATAGTGAAATCAACCTTGCTGTCTGTTTAAAAGAAATAACGCTTAACAAACTTATCAATGAATATAACTACTGGAATCAATAATTTCAAGACAAAAATTGAAACGCAAAAAGCCAAAGTAAAATCCATAAACAAATGGATGCAATTACCATTGGTTATTGTATTCAGTGCAACATTAGGCGCATGTGCGCCACAACAACAGTCAAGCGAAAAAACAGCTAAAAGTGATGTTAAAATTAGTTCACCTATCATTTGTCCGGCAAACCGACAAATCTGTTTTCAGTGCATTACCCGTTACATGCAGACCAATGATATCCGTTCTCAGATAACCGGAACCATTACTCAGGTTAATTGCACAGTTGCCGGCAATATCACTGTAAACCAGTCATTGTTTACCATTCAACCTCAGGAAGCAGCAGCACTGCAAAAATCAAAATTTCACAATCCAATTCTGAATGGACTTTCAGATACCGTTTTTTCCCACCAAAACGGACAATTAAAAAACCTAAATGTGCAGATTGGCGATTTTGTTCAGGCTGGCGATATTCTGGCTAGTTGTATCCGGACCAATTCGATGCGGGTAATAGCTTACATTCCGGTAGAACAGGTTTCTAAAATTGAAAAGATAAAAGATTGTCTGGTCTTTTTACCTGATGGATCGACCGTCAATGGTCAGATTTCGGGAAAACTACCAACTGCAGAAACACAAGATCAAACAGTAGCCTATATCGTAGATATAAAAACGGCTATATCATTGGCTGAAAATATTAATCTAACCGTACAGTTTAACACAGAACAGATACAAAATGCTGTATTTGTGCCCGGAAGTGCAGTCCTTGGCAATGAGGAACAAACCTGTTTTTGGATCATGAAGCTGGTGAACGATTCCACTTGCATCAAAGTGCCAATTGAAAAGGGCATAAAAAAAGATAGTCTTATACAACTTATTGGATCGAATCTAACGATCAACGACCGTATTATTTCTGAAGGCGGATACGGTTTGCCCGACAGTGCACGGATTCAAACAAACAGTAAAAAATAGCCAACATGCTTACAGAAAGCTTCCACCATAAATTCAAGCATCCTTTCGGTATAGTGCTCCTTATACTGGTTACTGCCGGCATTTATGCCTACACTCAAATGAAAGTGGAGTTACTACCCAACGTCACTTTTCCCAAAGTAAAAATTATTGCAGATAATGGTGAACAACCCATAGACATCATGCTTGTCAGAGTCACCCGACCACTGGAAGCAGCAATTAAAAAAAGTGAAAACCTTAAGATCATCCAAAGCAAAACGTCTCGGGGTAGCTGCGAAATATCCGCTTTTTTTAACTGGGATACCGATATCGATCTTGCACGCCAGCAAATAGAAGCCCGAATCAGTGAAGGAAGCCCAAACCTTCCTTCAGGATTGAAAGTTACCATTGAAAAAATGAACCCCTCAATTCTGGCTGTTGCGGGTTATTCTTTGGAAGGAAAACTCAGCCCGGTTGAGCTAAAAATACTTGCTCAATATACCGTAAAACCTTATCTGGAACAAATAAGCGGAGTACGCGAAGTCGCAGTTATGGGCGGCAGAAATAAAGAATACCAATTGGTACTCGATGCTGCAAAAATGAGCAAATTAGGTATTACACCAAACCTTCTGGGCGAAGTATTGGCTCAAATCAATTCGATACGATCGAATGGCTATTTGAATGATAACAATCGGTTGTACCTAACCCTTACCGATGCTTCTGTAAAGAATATTGAGCAACTCGAAAATACGGTGATCAAAAGCACCGCAACCAGCACCATCCGGATCAAAGATGTAGCTAAAGTTCAGATTTCCGGACAAATTGAATATGTAAAAATAAAGGCAAACGGGAAAGATGTTCCACTAATTGCCATTATGAAACAACCCGAAGCAAACCTTTCGGATATTGATAAACAATTACAGGTTCGGATCAAAGAGTTAAACGATCACATGCTACCTCAAGGAGTAAAAATGGTTTCATACTACAATCAGGCTGATTTTGTAGATGATGCCATTCGAAGCATTCGTGATGTACTCTGGGTCGGACTGTTGCTGGCGATTCTGGTTACCATTATGTTTCTTCGATCATTTAAAAGCAGTCTGGCCATTTTAATTACGGTGCCAGTTTCGCTATTACTCACCGTTATCGTTCTGCTAAGCCTTGGATACAATTTCAACATCATGACACTTGGAGCCATCGCTGCAGCAATTGGACTGGTTATTGACGATGCAGTTGTGGTGGTAGAGCAAATTCACCGAACACACGAAGAACATCCGGAGGAAAACTTTCATTCGGTGGTTCCTCAGGCCATCAAATATCTTCTACCTGCCATGATTGGATCTTCGCTCAGCACCATTGTTATCTTTCTTCCATTCAGCCTGATGACTGGTATTGCAGGAGCCTATTTCAACATCATGGCCAAAACGATGATCATTACTCTTACTGCTTCGTTTTTTGTCACCTGGCTAATACTCCCAATTATTTATATCCTTTTCTTCGGTCATCAGCAGGAAAAAAACTTAAAACCAATCACCGTACAAACGCAAAACTGGGTTCTTTTTTTTCTGAAAAGACCTATCATTGCCATTATACTGGTTGTAGCTATGCTCATCAGCATTTTCATCATTTTTCCTATATTACCTTCCGGTTTTTTGCCTGAAATGGATGAAGGAGCAATTGTTCTGGACTTTGTAAGTCCTCCCGGAACTTCTTTAGAGGAAACGGAAGTCATGCTCAAAAAAGTTGACCGGATTGTTGAAAATACGTCGGAAGTACAAACCTATTCCCGCCGTACTGGAACACAGATGGGCTTTTTCATTACCGAACCCAATACCGGTGATTACCTTATCCGACTAAAGGATAAACACGATAAAACCACAGCGGAAGTAATCGACAACATCCGACAACAGGTTGAAACTCAAATACCCGTTTTGCAAACCGACTTTGGACAAGTCGTTGGCGATATGTTGGGTGATCTGATGAGTTCAGTACAACCCATTGAAATTAAACTTTTTGGCAATGACATCGAACAAATTCATCAATATGCAAAAAAGATAGCAACGGTCGTAGAGAATGTTCCTGGAACTGCTGATGTTTTTGACGGTATTGTGATTGCAGGACCTTCGATATCTGTAAATCCCGATTTCGCCCGATTAAACCAATATCAGCTGACTCCTGATATTTTTCAATACCAGCTACAAACGAGAATTGGAGGTACTGTTGCCGGTAGTGTTCAGGAAGCCTTACAAAACTGCGATGTACGGATGATTTATCCGGACAGGGAACATATTGGTGTTGATCTGTTAAAGCAATCACAGATTTTTTTGAATGATGGACAATTAATGCCTTTAACCCGTTTCTCCACCGTGAATATCGCTAAAGGAGAAGCTGAAGTTAATCGGGAAAACCTTAAAAATGTTGACTATATAACAGCCCGATTGAGCAATCGTGACTTAGGCAGTACGCTGACAGATATTCGAAAAGCTATTCATACAAAAATTAATCTTCCTCCCGGACTTCACGTAGAATATGGAGGTGCTTACAAAGAGCAACAGCAAGCATTTCGTGAATTGATGCTCATTCTAATTCTAGCTAGTTTACTTGTATTTGCGGTTATCCTCTTTCTTTTCCGAAAAATTAAAGTTGCACTGCTGCTTATTTTTATGGTATTGCTGGCTCCTGCCGGAAGTGGACTTTTACTCTACTTACTCCATATTCCACTCAATGTAGGAAGTTACATTGGAATAATCATGATCATTGGAATCGTTGGCGAAGCCTCTATTTTCACCTACCTGCAATTCATCGAAGAACGTAAAAAAGGAACAGCAGTTACTGATGCAATTGTCTATACCATCTCAATCCGGTTACGCCCCAAATTAATGACTGTTCTGAGTGCTATTATTGCATTATCGCCTTTGGCATTAGGAATCGGATCCGGTGCACAAATGCACCAATCACTGGCAATTTCTGTCATCGGAGGTCTGATTTTTGCACTTCCGGTATTACTAATCGCATTACCCACATCCCTTAAAATGATAGAAAAATAAGATTGCTACCAAGCACTCTTTTATCTTTAGAATTCCTTTAGAATTGGCTGTTACGTTTGGCTGTCAGGTTTGGTTATATTAAAAAAAATAAAGATGAAAACAACAATTCTATTACTCTGCTTCTTACTGGCAAGCTTTTTAATAATGGCACAAAAAACACCTCCAACAGCTATAGCTCAGGCATTTGCCCAAAGATTCAAAAATATCGAAAAAGTAAAATGGAATATAGAAGAAGCAAATGAATGGGAAGCGGAATTCAAGATTAACGGGAAAGAACTTTCATCCTCATTTGATCTTTCAGAAAAATGGCTCGAAACGGAAACAAAAATTGACAAAAAAGAACTTCCGCAAGCCATAAAAACTGCTTTAAACAAACAATTTGCAGATTATAAAATTGGCGAGTCTGAATCAATAGAATCACCAAGCTTTACCGGCTACGAAATAGCACTGAAAAAGAAAGGACAAGAAATAGAATTACGAGCTACTATAGATGGAAAGCTGACAATAAAAAAACAATTCAAAGAAAAGAAGGACTAGCATTACTCAAAAAAAATTGGACTTAATTAGATCACTAACAAATTCTACAATGAAGATTCTGCTATCCTTCTTTATTCTCATTTTATGCCTTTCATCAGGATTCGCTCAAAATGATAGCATAAACTTAAAAAAAACAAAAGCAAGTCAATTCATGCGACAAGAGGTCGTGCCTCTTAGTCTAATTGCTAGTGGAGCATTACTTAACATTGGAAGCATTAAGAAAAAAATTCAGGATCAAATACCAAGAACCAATACTTCCTTGGAAAACTATTTGCAATACACTCCTACCATTCAGATGTATCTATTTGATGCTTTAGGCTTTAAGCACCAAAATAATGTTTTTGATCAAACTAAATATTTGTTGATTTCCCAAATTGCATCAGGTTTATTAGTTCATACATTGAAGAACACGACTCAAATTGCCCGTCCCAACAATGAAAAACACTCTTTCCCTTCAGGACATACAGCAACCGCATTTGTCAATGCAGATGTGCTATATCAGGAATTTAAAGATGCCGATCCATGGCTTGCCTATAGTGGTTTTGCTGTAGCAACTGCAACCGGTGTTTTACGTATGACAAACAATGCACATTGGTTGCCGGATGTTTTAGTCAGTGCGGGAATTGGCATTTTAACCGTAAATGTGGTGTACAATTTAAAACCTTTGAAGAAGCTACAATTTTCATCAAAAGATAAAAAAGTATCTTTTACACCTATGGTTGGATACAAATCAGTTGCTCTTACCTGTAATTTTTAAAACAAGTCGACTGCTGTTTGTCTTAAGTCAAAATATAAAACTTTCATGAGGAAAATATTTTTAAAATCCAGCCACAAACACCTGATTCTTTTCACATTAATGTTTTTTGCTGTATTTCAACTAAAAGCTGAATTAAAAATAGACACATTAATCACCGAGGTTCAAAAAAATACTATTCGTAATCGGAAAGCTCAAATTTTTGATACTGATTCGAATTATTCGGTCGTATATTTCCGACCAAAACCATTTCAATTTGCAAAAAATGTACCGTCCGATTTATACCGTCTGGGAAAAACAGCTTTTGTAAAGAAAAATCTATCGACATTTGGCGCAATTTTGGCTGGTACAGCACTTCTCATCACAATTGACCAACCAATTACAAATGCGGCAAAACAATTTGGTCGATATATTAATCTGGATGCTACCGAAAAATCAAAGACTTTGTTAAAAGCAAATCTTGGTGGCTTGAAAGTTGACATTTTAGATATTCCACAAAATTTAAACTCCGCATTTTATTTTATTGGAGAAGGATCTCCCAGCATGATGATTGCCTGTGGATTATACAGCTATGGGCTAATAGCTAATGATTACCGGGCACTTCAAACAACATCACAGTTAACTGAAATGTTTCTCACTCTGGGAATAGCCACTCAATTTTTGAAACGTATTTCCGGCCGACAAAGCCCTTTTCAGGCAATGGATGCCAACGGGGTTCCGGGAGGCGACTGGCATCCATTACCGAATCCAGCTAAATATCAAAAGAAAGTATCAAATTATGATGCGTTTCCTTCAGGACATCTAGCGACTGTAATGGCAACAATTACTATTCTTTCAGGTAATTATCCAGACAATAAATACATAAAACCTGTTGGCTATTCTCTTATGGGACTTCTCGGATATTCAATGCTCAATAACGGAGTTCACTGGATCAGCGATTATCCATTAGCTATTGCAATTGGTTATTCCTGCGGGAAAATAGCTCTGTCGCGTGGACATCAGACAATTCAAAAAAGAAAAACGAACTATCGAACATCTTCATCTTTTACTCCTAAATATCTGGAACATGGAGTATGGGGATTATCTTACCGAGCAACATTTTAATCTACACGTTTAATTTGCATTCTATTTTATTCAGGAATCTGATAAACCCGTTTCATTTCTACCCATTCGAGCTTACGTCCAGGCAATGCCTGTTGAAATTTGCTCATAAGTGCGCCCCATTCGGTTTGTCGTTCATAGGTTCCCATTTTTTGCCAGGCCTGTTCAAAATCGACTTCCACAGGCATTTCGCAGATCATAAAAAGCCGGTTATCACAATGGTAGATGTCCATAATAGCTATACCCGATTTTTTAATCCCTTCGCTAATTTCCTTCCATATGTGTTCTGGTGAATGGTATTGAAGATACTCTTTAATTAATTCCGGATCATTTTTTAGGTCAAGAGCCAAGCAATAGCGTTTGTATACTGAGGGATAAACCCTTACCAGTTCTTCGTTCATAAATTTATGTTTTTGTATTTGTTGGTATTACGATTCAATCTCACAACAGAATAATCTCACGGATGGCAACAGCGGCCGTAAAAGATTTAAAAACTACCCTCACCTGCTGTGCTGTAACTTTGTTAAAATTCATTTCTGAACTTTCACCAATAGTCGTCCCTTTATAGAAACGCACCCATTTGTCTCCAGATTTATACTGCAATTCAAATGATTTTATTGAATTCCCATTTTCAAAAAGTATAGCTTTCGATATTTTTATTGGTTTTCCAAGGTCAAATTCGAGCCATGGCGCTTTATCTTCCTGATCTGCCAACCAGCCAAATCCAATCAGGTCACCGTTATTCACCCATTGTACATTGCTATTCCAGGTAACTTTCTGGTTGCTTGAAGCGGTTACTTTTTTCTGGTATGAAAGAGAACAGGCTAAAGGATCAATTGCTTTAACCGTAGCAGCATCACCGGATACTTCTAACTCAACAATTGTATCAATCGGTTTTATACTGTTTTTGGGTACTTCAATCGAATAAGTTCCGTTCTGATGTGTGAATTTAAGCTTTTCACCACCAAACAATTTGCAATTCAGAATATCGAGTCCAAAATCAGGAAGCATCAATTTAGGTGAATCACCAAACCATTTCAGCAGATGCAGGTAAATCTTATTTCCCTTAAAAGTACTTACACCCCAATCTGTTGGTTTGAAAGGGCCTCCGCGGGTACCATAAACTGTTGATCCGTATAACTTCATCCAATCGCCCATTTGTTTCAAGCGTTCAACCTGAAGTGGTTCAATAACACCTTCTGAATTTGGGCCAACATTGAAGAGAAAATTTCCGTCTCCGCCAACCGTACGAATCAACCCATGCAAACATTGTTCAAGCGATTTCACCTTGTCGTTTGGTTTCCATGCCCACTGGTCTGCGATGGTCATACAGGTTTCCCAAGGACGATCATTCTGAAAACCTCCAATACGTTGCTCGGGATTATCAAAATCGCCTTTAGCCCCGGTTCGGCTATTTATGATAATATCGGGTTGAATCTGATGCGCAAAATCAATCACCCCCTGTCCTCTGACCTTATCAAATTTCTGAGGAACATCAAACCACAATTCATACAACGGGCCGTAGTTAAGCAAAAGCTCAGCCACCTGCTTTTTCAGATACGTGGTATAGGCATCCAGATTGCTTGTTGGTCGTTCTTTGTTTCCACCCGGACTTGTCAACGGAAAATCGGGATTATACCAGTCGCAGGTCGAATAGTATGCTCCAAAGGCAATGCCTTGTTTCCGGCATGCTTCCGACAGCTCTTTCACGACATCACGACCAAAGGGCGAATTCATAATATTATGGTCGGTCTGACGGGTGTTCCACAAACAAAAACCATCGTGATGTTTGGCGGTTAGCACAATGTATTTCATCCCGGCAGCCTTAGCTACACTTACCCATTCGTCGGCATTAAATTTTACCGGATTGAACCGTTTATAAAGGTTATCGTACTCTTCCACCGGAATTTCATTTCCCCTGGACCAGCCAATTTCTGTCCCTTTCAGCGTAACCGGTCCCCAGTGAATAAACATTCCAAAACGAGCATCTTTCCACTCTTCGATTTTGTTTTCATTTCCTATTGTTTTTTTGCTTGCGTCTGACTGGGCAAACAAATTAACCGTAATACCCAACAACAATAAAAAAACCAATACACCTAATAATTTAGACTTCATTTTTCAGGATCTTTAAAATATTTTTACCGCTGATTAAATTCCCTCACCGCATCGAACATCGCAATAATATTCTGCGGCGGAACATCGGGCAGAATGTTGTGAACCGTATTAAACACAAAACCTCCGCCTTTCGAGAATATTTCGAGGCGTTCGAACACCTGATCGCGTATCTGCTGAGGAGTTCCAACGTTTAGTGTGCCGACAGTTTCGATACCACCGCCCCAGAAAGTACAGTCCTGCCCAAATTCTTTCTTTAAAAAATCGGGTGCCATATTCCACGAATTGGTTTGTACCGGATTGAAAATTTCAATACCCGCGTCAATCAGATCGGGCATCAACAATGAAATAGAGCCACACGAATGAATAAACGTGTGCATTTTACTGTGTGTTTTCACATAATCACACAGTATTTTATGACGTGGTTTAAACAAGGTACGGTAGGTATCCGTGTCCATAAACGGGCCGAAACTCATACCCAAATCATCGCCAAAACGGATAATATCGACGATATCACCAACGGCATTACATACCTTTTCGAGTGAAGCCAAATGACGGATCATCAACTGATCGAGCAACTTTTCAACCTGATCAGGATCACACATCAAATCCATCAGGAAATTGTCCATCCGTCGAAGAAAAGTTCCCCATTCAAACAGGTTACATCCACATACTACCAACAGCGCTTTGTCTGTAGTTTGACGCAGTTTCAGTGCGTTTTTACGTAACTTGAGCCAGAAATCCGATTCTCCGGAATGATCCCAAGGGCTGTGAACGTCGCGCGCCCACATAATTCTGCCCATTTCAGCATCCAGATTTTCATACGAATCAGGATAACCATCAACATAAGGAAAATAAGTCTGATCAAAAAAAGTAGCACCGATGGGCATCCGCGAAAGCATTCGTTTTCCGTCATCGTCGTAAGTCTGGTAAGAACCATCGGACATCCGGGTTGGCTGAAACCATTTCGGATAAAAAGCAGCGCCACCATTAGCCATTGTTACCGGACTCCAATCCGACGGCAGAGCATTAAACGTACGACCAATATCCAACACATCTACGCCAAACTGATTCAGAATGTCCATGTCGGGTTGAGCCAATTGTTGAACAACATCGTAAATCTTAACCGGCAACTCAGGCCGACCGATGTGTTTTACCAAATTACCATAGGCAATAGCCGAAATCCCTGAACTTGGCGTGGCACTTAAGTCAATAGGCACACGATCAGGTTGCTTGTGACTGATAGCCGCTAAAACTCGTTCTCTTGAGCTTGTCATATCTTTAATATTTTAGTCGTCAACGATTTTACTTTTTAATGTATACCCGTTTTTTCAAACTGGAAAGTACTTCGATGTCTTTCTCTCTGATTTTGCCTTCACGGTTAGGCGGACAATTCAGAATTAGAATATTATTCTGAGCTGTAGCTATCTTATATAAATCGGCCAATTCTTCAATCGATTTGTAAGTAGTGTCGGTTGTATTGTAAAACCAACGTTTACTGATGCAAATGGTCGATTCCCAAGGCATATAGTATTTTTTTCCTTCGTGAGTAAATATTTTTGGATCTTGTTTAACCGGAAGACAAGGATCACCTAAACGAAAATCGCTTGGAAAATAACGTATCGGATAACCTTCTTTTTGATCTTTCGGCAAAACCTTGTGGTAATCGGGATTATCGGGCAAACCAATACTCCAGTTAATTCCGATCTGACATTGAGGTTCTCTCGATTTTATCGTCTGATAAATCTCATTTACTGGCCAGCGATAGTTTTCTTTTTCCCATCCGCCATCAAACCAAAATTCCACAATCCGGGTATGCTTTTCAGTAATATCTATCAATTCGTTGAGTTGATTAATCAGATACGAGTTATATGATTTGTCAAGCATTTTGTCTTTCACATCGCCATTTATATTCCTGTCCCACAGCGAATAATACAACCCTAATCCTATGTTATATTTCTCACAAGCCTTAGCTACAGCTTCAACAACATTGGTAGTATTTCCGGAATTGGCAACATCGTATTCGGTATACTTGCTATCCCACAAACAAAAACCATCGTGGTGTTTGGTTACCAGAATAACGTATTTCATACCGGCATTCTTTGCTGTTTGAATCCATTGTTCGGCATCAATGGTCGTCGGACGATAAGACGATGCAGGCTTTGATCCGTCCGTCCATTCCATATCCTGAAACGTATTGATTCCGAAATGTATAAACATGCCATACTTTCGTTCAATCTGCTTCATTTGAGCTCTGGTAGCTTTGCCTGAAGATTTGGGAAGAATCTCTTTGGCTGATGCCTGACTGTCCAAACAAAACAAAATCAGGATAATAAAAACCGAAAATAATTTAGTCATAGTCTGTTGGTTTGTTATTAGAAATATCAATATTCGAAATTAATCATCTCCATGGGAATTTACTCCGATCCACTAATGCCAATCATAAACGAAGAAACAATAATAATAACCAGAGACAGGATCATCAGGACATATACTTTCGTTGGAGCGCCTTTCCATTCTTTTCGTATCAGTCCCCAAACCGTAGCAAACACAATGGTCAAAGCCATCAGAATTCCCCAGGAAGTGAAAGTAAAAGGCCCCATTTTACTCTTGCCCATTCCGTACAAAATAAACTGACTAAACCACAGTAAGCCAGCAAGCAAACCGCACAGATAATTGAGACTTAATATTTTGGGCGATCCGGCGGTAGAATAGTCTTTTAACGATTTATTTTTGTAGCCCAGATAAACACACCAAACAATAGTTGTAACAAAGGTTCCTGAAAGCAAGACCAACATTACAGGCATCATGGTAAACAATGGATCAACTCCCTGCCGAGCTGCCATTTCAGCAATTGGCAAACCTTGCTCAAAACCGAGTGCCATAGCCGAACCGGTAATTCCGACCAACACCGCAGCCATAATACCTTTAATCAGGTTAAATTCGCCTATACTCTCCTGTTTCTTAGCATCCGAAACCGACTTATCTTTCAGGATACCCGACCAGGCCGAAAGTGCAATACCCACACAGGCAACCACCACCCCCATAATTAACAGCATTCCTCCGGATTTTTGTATCATCAACTGAAGCCGCCCATCAATCATTGGTGGAATCAGGGTGCCAATAGCCAGCATTAAGCCCAGCGACAGAGCATAACCCAGCGACAAGCCCAGATAACGTAACGAAAGACCAAATGAAAGATTACCAACACCATAAACAGCACCAAGAAGAAAAACCGTCAGATTAGTTGACGAAGATGTTGACTGAATGATTTGAACAAAATCAGGAGTAAAAAGCAAACAGGTCGTCAAAGGAAACAAAACATAAGCACCAATACTGAAAACCATCCAATAGCTTTCCCATTGCCAGCCTTTAATTTTCCCAAACGGTACAGAAAAGCTACCGGATGAAAATGCACCAATGGCAATCAATAAAATTCCAAGTAAAACACTTGCATTCATAAGGATTTGTGTTATTGCTAGTTAAAAGTTGAGTCGTTGAAAATATTTTTTCGCTGTCAGGTGAAAATGTAAAGTTAGCAGCTCCTAATCGCTTACATTTGAATAAAAAAGCTGATTAGTTGCACAATTTCGGCATTTCTTATTTTCTTTGCCTTGTCAGCCATTCAAATTACCCGATCTAGTATTTTAAAAAACAGCACAATGCAATACGAAGATATTGGTTATTCGATCCGATTTGATTTAAGAAGTATTGACTTATTACGTTTTGATGTGGATCGTGAGTATTTAAGGGTAATTAGCCCGTTTACGCGTTTATATCTTATAACCGAAGGATATGGATGGATAAAAATTGAAGGAGAAAAAATCACGCTCGAACCCGGATATTTATATCTGATCCCTTCGTTTCGGTCATGTTCGTACCATTTCGCCCAAAATCTGGAACATTACTACATACATTTCAGCACCTTGTTAATTAACGGATTGAATGTGTATAGTTTATATAAAACCATTCGAAAGGTAAAAGCAACTGAATTGGACTACAAATTATTTGAACGATTGCTGTACTTGAACCCAGGCATCGAAATTCCACATCACGATCCGAATGTATATCAGAATAAAGAATGGATGAACCGAAAGCTTAACTTTCATTCAGCCTCACATTACAATGAAAACCGGGGGATACTCGACCAGCTATTTTCAAGATTCATAACCGACGAAGAAAATATATCCCAAAATGAATTAGTCAGATACAACTTTAACCGGATACTGAAACACATACAAAATAACCTTACAGAATCTATCTCAGTCGACTCCCTGGCCGAAATTGCATGCCTATCGCGCGACCATTTCATTAAAGTATTCAAAAAAGCAACGGCACTTCCGCCCTGTGCTTTTATTATTAGTAAACGAATTGAAAAAGCTCAGTTTTTATTGCTGACAACCGATTTGCCAATCAAAAAAATCATCGAAGAAACCGGATTTAAAAGCTTTTCCTATTTCTCACGGATATTTAAAACACACACGTCATTTTCGCCTATTGAGTACCGGAAATTCAGGCAATGAATGTTGTACGAATAACGGGAAATAAAAAATCAAACCTCTAATTATCAGACTATTTGATTTCCATTGGTGACCCAGCTGGATTTTGAACTTACTCTTATTCAAAACTTATAATCAATATTTTACAAAACGATTTAATCAATAAAAAGTAATTAATTCTCCTCTAGTACTAAACATCTGCAAATATGTAAAGTAACTCGTAGTCATGTGTGAATGATGTAATTCTTTATTCAAATTGTGTAAGGACATTTTCTTCCAAAGAGATGACCTTTGAAAAATATATTTACAAATAAAATTATCATTCATGAAAAAGCTATTTTGGTACTTAATTACCGCATTACTGTTTGTTTCTATTCCAACGACAATGCTAAATGCAGAATCCAAAACAAATACCGTTTCTATTACTTCAACGACTACCACAAAAACAACCGATGCGTTGATGGTTCAGCTGAACGAAATCAAATCGATGGATATATCAACCTTGAGCAGATCAGAAAAAAAGGAATTAAGAAAAGAAGTTCAATCGATAAATAACAAGTTAAAATCAGCAGGAGACAACCAGTCTGCCGAGAAACAAAAAGGGGGGTTATACCTTTCGGCTGGAGCTATAATAATTATAGTTCTGCTTCTAATTTTACTGCTTTAAGCTATTAAATTTTTCATTGTCCTCGAAATCCGATTTATTGAAAAACAAACAATGTTTTGCATGGATAATGCGAAGCGATTAGTGCATTTTAGTGGTTAAACAAGAGCTAAAAATGTGTGAATTATGTAACTTAATTACAGATTTATATAACTTTTTGTGGTTTTAGTTGCGCACCTTTGTCTATATCCCAAAAACAACAAACCCAGTTGAAGTTATATATCAAATACATGATTAGCAACCGTTGCAAATTAACGGTGAAAGAAGAGTTAAAAAAACTTGGACTACATTTTATTGTGGTTGATTTGGGCGAAGTTGAGATTATGGAAAATATAACTCCGGAACAAAGAGAACTCGTGAAAGCTGCATTATTTAATTCGGGTTTCGAATTAATGGACAACAAACGAGCCGTGTTGATTGAGAAAATCAAGAATACGGTCATTGAAATGGTTCATCATTCCGATGAAATCATCAAAACAAACTTTTCGAATTATTTAAGCGAGAAACTAAATCACGATTACACTTATCTGGCGAACTTATTTTCCGAAGTTCAGGGAACTACCATTGAACAGTTTATTATTGCCCATAAAATTGAACGGATCAAAGAATTGATCATTTATGGGGAACAAAACATTACTGAAATTGCCTGGAAAATGAATTACAGCAGTGTCGCTCACCTATCCAATCAATTTAAGAAAGTGACAGGACTTTCTCCTTCTCATTTTAAACAATTAAAAGATAAAAGAAGAAGTCCGATTGAAGAGCTTGGATATATTAAAAGTGTCAACTAAAAAAAGATGTTCCGGAGTTTTATCCGAAACATTGGCGTTATAAAAAAAGATGGAAAGAACAATGTCGCATGAATCTCATTACGCCAGCAGTTTAATTGAAGCCAGTCTGGATCCTTTGATTACGATCAGTACCGAAGGTAAGATTACGGATATGAATCAGGCAAAGGTGACCATTACCGGTATTGAAAGGGAACAGTTGATTGGTTCTAATTTCTTTGATTATTTCACTGACCCTATTAAAGCACGCGATGTTTATAAGCAAGTCTTTGCAAATGGATCAATTACTAATTTACCACTAACATTTCGGCATAAGAATGGTAAGCTTACCGATGTATTATTCAACGGTTCGGTTTACAAAAATGAAGAAGGGAATGTGGTTGGTGCTGTGGTTGTTGCAAGAGACATTGCTGAACAAAAATGGGTAAAAGAACTGCAAATCGCCAATAAAGAGCTTGCCTTTCAGAATGATGAAAAGGAGAAGCGCGCCGCCGAGTTAATTATTGCCAATAATGAACTGGTTTTTCAAAATGATGAAAAAGAAAAGCGTGCCGCAGAGTTAATTCTTGCAAACAAAGAACTGGTTTTTCAAAATATAGAAAAGGAAAAGAGAGCTGCAGAGTTAATTCTTGCTAATAAAGAATTGGTTTTTCAGAATGTTGAAAAAGAAAAACGTGCAGCAGAACTGGTTATTGCCGATAAAGAACTTGTTTTTCAAACCAAAGAGAAAGGTAAACGAGCTGCCGAGTTAGTTATTGCTGATAAAGAACTCGATTTCCAAAATGAAGAAAAGGAAAAGCGAGCTGCTGAACTAATTTTAGCCAACAAAGAACTGGTTATTCAGAATAAAGAAAGAGAAAAGCGTGAAATAGCCAACAAAGAACTGGAAGCGTTCAGCTATTCATTAAAATTAGCCTCACAATACTCACTAAGTCTTATTGAAGCCAGTCTTGATCCATTGGTAACCATTAGTATTCTGGGGAAAATTACTGACATGAACGAGGCTTTAGCAAATATAACAGGCATGTCGCGTCAGGAACTTACCGGTACCGATTTTTTAGATTATTTCACTGAACCACAAAAGGCGCGGGAAGTTTATCTGGAAGTATTTGCCAATGGATCGGTTGCCGATTCTCCCCTTACACTTCGCCACAAAGACGGTAAGTTGACTGACGTATTATTTAACGGATCGGTATATAAAGACGATAGCGGTAATGTTTTGGGTGTAGTAATTGTTGCGCGGGATGTGACCGAACAAAAAAGAATTGCAACTGAATTGACCGAAGCAATTGTTTTTGCCGAACTCGCGGTTGGAATAGCCGAGGAAGCAAAGATCAAAGCCGAAAGTGCTACCTTAATTGCTGAAAATGCGGTTAAAGCGAAACAACAGTTTTTATCGAATATGAGTCATGAGATTCGCACACCAATGAATGCGATCATCGGATTCACGAAAGTTTTATTAAAGACCGAAGTTACAGCCAAACAAAAAGAATACCTACAGGCCATAAAAATGAGTGGCGATGCTTTAATTGTACTTATTAATGACATTCTTGATCTGGCCAAAGTGGATGCCGGAAAGATGACATTTCAACAGGTGCCTTTCAAGTTATCGTTATCCATTGCAGCCATGCTGCATTTGTTTGAGACTAAAATCTGGGAAAAGAATTTAGTATTGGTAAAAGAATACGATGACCATATTCCGGATGTATTAATTGGCGATCCGGTGCGTTTACATCAAATTATTTTAAATCTGGTGAGCAATGCTGTAAAGTTTACCTCTTCAGGAAAAATCACAGTAAGTGTTCGGTTAATCGATGAAGACGAGGATAAAGCTACTGTTGAATTTTCGATTTCCGATACCGGAATTGGAATACCTGAAGATAAAATTGGTCGTATTTTCGAAAATTTCCAGCAAGCTTCAAGCGGTACATCCAGATTATATGGAGGAACAGGATTAGGGCTTGCCATTGTAAAACAACTGGTTGAACCTCAAGG
>Ga0302286_10000950_pt1 | contig 22295 bp, 19 predicted proteins | sample III_Fen_E2_3_FD_198765 | JGI IMG/M metagenome (GOLD analysis project Ga0302286, IMG submission 198765) | Peat permafrost microbial communities from Stordalen Mire near Abisko, Sweden - III_Fen_E2_3 | ecosystem: Environmental > Terrestrial > Soil > Wetlands > Permafrost | place: Sweden: Abisko...
CCGGCCATATTGGCTCCTGTGATTATAACTATTTGCTCGCTACCGATGATCTGGAATGAATTACGTACACAACGTGCTTCATCGATCAGGGGGTGACCCATATTATCGGCCTTAAATTGAAATTCGGAACCGTAGAGCGTTGGTATAGTCCAGTCGGGATGGTTGTAATTGCAGTTGGACAGGCTGATCAGGGCATCCATTTCGGCAATAACTTCGAACCAGCGGGGTAGATCGGTTTTGTAGTTTTGCTGCCAGCGGTAGAGTTTGGACAGGCAGCGGATATCCCAGAGCATAACTGAATTAAGTACGAATCCGACAAGAATGTTTTGCCTGTAATCAAACTGATTAAGAATGACCTGTAGTTCTGAGGTGATTAAATCGGCTGTTTTTCCCTTACTGGAGAGTTTTTCTTTTAAGGCAACCAAATAACTGTTTTCAAATTTTCTATTCGCAATTTGCTGAAGCATTTGGACATAACGGCCCAATAGGTTAGCCTGACTTTCAAATTGTCGGTGGAACCTGGAAATTGTTTTGCTGTAAAGGATGAAAAGAATCCACTGCAAGAAAACGGCCGGGAGATAAATTGCACTTTCCACTATTCCTATGGCATAAAGGCTGATGAGCAGAAGGGTCAGCGGGGGAAGCGTAAGGAGCAGGAATTGAAGGGTCTTCGCAGAGTTGAGAATTATTTGCTGCCCGATGGAATCATCAATCTGTATCTTGTTTTTTTCATCTTCGGTCTCCTGTCCATAAGCAATGAAATGTTGACGCCAGGTCAATTCCTTGGCGAGTTCATCAATGGCGCCCTGCCTGTTTACGATTTGGTCGGCCGGGCGAAGGCTTTGATTCAGGAGATTCGAGAGTTGGGTTTTACCACGGTTAGTTATCGTGCGGTTCAGGAACTGAAAGAATGAACCCGCTCCGTAAAGGTCCAGATCGTAGCTGTAATCGTGATGGGGATCGATAAATTCGTTGCCGGGATCAAAAGCTGTAAGGTTTCGATTAAGAGCTTCAATCTCATTCCGATTGATCTCAACCAACTGCTGATTGAACAACTGTTTTTTTTCGGTCTGAATGAATGTCTTAATCAGGGTTAAAAATGCGATCAGCAGGAGGAGAGCAACAAGGATAGCCATCAGGCTGCTGACGGGATTTAAGTAATAATAAGCAGGGAAAATGCCGATAAAACAAATAAAGCGTGCGAGAGACAGGAGTTTTAACTGTTTCTTTTTTGTATCGGAAATCGCCTTGTACTGGTCGGCAAGTTGACTGTAATGGTGGATGATTTCAGTGTTCATGAACTAAAAAACTGATAGATAGTAAGCCGGTCGATGGTTATCAGTATGGTAGCCACATAGGTTATGACAAAGAACATCAGGCGTATCAGGTTTTCACGGGATACTGATGTCGAGGCAATTTTAGGAGAGATGAAAGCAAAATAACGTTTCTGAACATATACCATCAACTGGTAAAAGACCAGACCGGTAAGAAGTCCCCAAATCCAACCGGTAAGAATATCGCCGGGGTAATGGAGCCCGATATAGATGCGTGTATACGAAACCAAGACGGCCCAGGTGAAAATGAGGATGGTATAGATCTGATTTTTAAACAGTCTGGCGGTAATGATTGCCATAGTAAAGGAGTTGGCGGCATGTGCTGAAAAGAACCCGTAAGCACCGCCACGGTTGTATACATTATGGACCAGACTGCCCAATAAAGGATCCTGTGTGGGACGCCAACGTTGTACCGTATTTTTTATTAACCCTGAAAACTGATCACTCACCACAATGGCAAGCACTATGCCGATCAGGATGTAAACAGAATTCTTCTTGTATGTTTTGATGATGACATAAATGATCAGGGCATAGAACGGAATCCAGATTTCGATGCTTGTAAACAGGGTGACTGCCTTGTCCCAAAAATCGTTATGGAAACTGTTCAGAAACAGAAGCAGTGATTGATCTATTTGTTTGAGTTCGTCCATAAGTTAAGTGCCTAAAGTTAAATGAAATATTTACTATTAGACCATTTACTATTTACTATTTACATTCACCATTTACTATTTCATATTTACATGCCGGGTTTACGCCAGAGAAGCTGAAAAGAAAGAATGCCACCAATTCTTCAAGACACAAAATTACATCCCGAAGACTCGGGAAAATACAAGCAGTATTTTTGGTGTGACTTAGTGTCTTGTCGTCTTTGTGGCAAGAAAGATCTTTTAAAATGGACTTAACGTTTGAATGAGCCCGATTACTGTAAATAGTCAATTGCTGACTGTTCAGTCATTCGACACTTCATTTGCCGAAGTCGGGTTGTTCAGTATCTGCCAGATTTTATCCTTTAATTGCGTAATACCCTGCCCAGTGATTGATGAGATAAACATATGAGGAATGCCTTTGAGTTCTTCGCTGATTTCAACTTTCAATTCCTCATCGATAAAATCACTTTTGCTGATCACCAGGAAACGTTCCTTGTCGAGCAACTCAGGATTATACTGTTGCAGTTCATTCATCAGAATATTATATTCCTTGCGGTAATCCTTCGTGTCAGCAGGCACCATAAACAAAAGCATTGAATTGCGCTCAATATGACGAAGAAAGCGGAGTCCAAGACCTTTTCCCTCGTGTGCTCCTTCAATAATCCCGGGAATATCGGCCATTACAAACGATTGATTATCGCGGTAGCTCACAATTCCCAGGTTTGGTACCAGGGTGGTAAAGGGATAGTCTGCAATTTTTGGTTTTGCAGCAGAAACCACCGATAGCAGGGTGGATTTACCTGCGCTGGGGAAACCTACCAGACCTACATCGGCCAGTATCTTTAATTCGAGGGTAAACCAACCTTCAGTGAATTCTTCACCTGGCTGAGCAAAGCGTGGAGTTTGCTGGGTTGCCGATTTGAAATGCACGTTACCCTGACCACCTCTGCCTCCCTGGGCAATAATCCTGGATTCACCTTCTTTTGTAATCTCAAACAGGAATTCACCGGTTTCGGCATCTTTAGCCACCGTACCGAGCGGAACGTCCAGATAAACATCTTCACCGTCGGAGCCACTGCTGCATTGTTTGCCTCCTGATTCACCATGGCCTGCAAATACATGTCTGCGGTATTTTAAATGGAGCAAGGTCCACATTTGGGGATTACCCTGGAGGATAACATGCCCTCCGCGACCTCCGTCGCCACCATCAGGCCCGCCTTTGGGCTCGGATTTTTCTCTGCGGAAATGGGCAGATCCAGGGCCTCCATTGCCTGATCTGCAATATATCTTAACGTAATCAACAAAATTAGTATCTGCCATTTAAAAAAGTTTCAAGTTCAAAATTTCAAGTTTCAAGTTCAAAGTTTCAGGTTTCTGTTGGGGTGTGAAGTTCCTGGATATTGAATATTGATTATTGGATATTATTCCAGGTTTAAAGATTCAGGTTCAAAGTATAAAGTTTCAGGTTCAACGCTCCTCCCGGGAACAATTTCCAACTATTTGGGGGCGCAATATACGCAAAAAAAGACGAATGGTCAGTCAACCACCCGTCTTTTGTCTTTATTATCAGAATCTTATAACCTTGATGCCGTATCGCTCAATCGTTGAGCAATTTCTTTAACCGTACCGGTGCCATCAATTTTATAATATTTGTTTTGTGCGATATAATATTCCCTCAAAGGCTCTGTTTTTTCATTGTAAATCTTTATTCGATTCTCAATTATCGATACATCCTGATCATCAGGGCGGCATGAAGTTTCTCCCCGGTTGAGCAATCGTTTGATGAGTTCTTCCTTCTCGACGATGAGACAAAGCATTCCTGAAACTGGCGTATAGTATTCGTCGAGTAACTGATCGAGAGCCCTGGCCTGTTCAACAGTGCGGGGAAATCCGTCAAAGACATATCCGTTGGCCCCCATATTTTCCTGAAGTTTGGCTTTGATCATCCCAATAACGATGGAATCAGAAGCCAGGAAACCTTTGTCGATATATCGTTGAGCTTCCAATCCAAGGGGTGTTTTGGCCGCAATCTGGCTTCTTAACAAATCACCGGTGGACAGATGGATCAAAGAGAATTTTTCAACAAGGAATCTTGCCTGAGTGCCTTTCCCTGCTCCAGGAGGGCCAAATAGAACGATGTTTAACATTGGGGATGGAGGGATTACTGTTCAATTACTTTATAAATATCAATCAAATTGCGACCCCTGCCATTGTAATCCAGACCATAGCCGACAATAAAGTCATTTGGAATTTCGATTCCGACATAGTCCAGCTGAACTTTAGTTTTGAGTGCATCGGGCTTGAGCAGTAAAGTTGCGATTTTTATTTCTGCAGGGTTTTTGGTCTTTATTTGTTCAATCGTGTCGGCAATGGTAATCCCCGAATCGACGATATCTTCTAGCACCACAATGAGACGACCTGAAAGATTCTCGTTGAGTCCGATCAGCTCTTTAACAGTACCTGTAGTGTTTAGGCCTGAATAAGATGCCAGTTTAATGAATGATATTTCAGCATCGAGCAAAGAAATACGTTTAAATATTTCGGCGGCAAACATGAATGAACCGTTCAGAATACAGATAAACAATGGATTTCTGTCTTTGAAATCAGCATTCATCTTTTCAGCCATTTCCTCCACAACGGATTTGATCTTTTCATAAGGAATGAATAGTTCAAAATCTCTGTCAATAATCGTTACGTTTTTCATTAAGCTATTCAGTTGAAAATATTCAAGGATTAGGATAATTTTGATCTAAGTATTTTTCAATTAATTTTGGCTTGAAAAATTAAGCGACAAAGTAACAAAACAAATTTATATTGGAAAATTAAATTTTAAGACATGGAACCAAAGGTAAGCATCATTATGGGAAGTACTTCCGATTATAGTGTCATGGAAGCGGCCGCTAAGATACTGGATGAGTTTGAGATCCCTTTCGAAATCAACGCTTTGTCGGCTCATCGTACACCGGAAGCGGTGGAGTCGTTTGCCAAAGGAGCCAAAGCCCGGGGAATACAGGTCATTATTGCTGCTGCAGGAATGGCCGCTCATTTGCCGGGGGTAATAGCTGCGATGACCACTCTTCCCGTAATCGGAGTGCCTATAAATGCCACCCTGAGCGGAATAGATTCACTTTTAGCCATCGTACAGATGCCTCCCGGGATTCCCGTGGCTACAGTAGGTGTAAACGGATCGCAAAATGCTGGTATACTTGCAGTTCAAATGATGGCCCTGGGAAATACCGAATTGTCGGTTAAACTTGAAACGTTTAAGGAAACCCTGAAAACAAAAATCGAAAAGGCAAATAAAGACCTAGCTGAAATAAAATTCAGATTTAAGACAAACTAGACTTGTCCAATTAAAAGAATAGTCGTAACTTATATGCAATGAATGAGTTCCTTTATTTATTAGGGACTTTGACAGCATCTATGTTATGAAATTGTTACCGGCATTTGGCTTGTTGGTTTTCGTTCAGTTTTTTGCCTTTGAAGACAATGCACAGGAGGTCTTTTCTCCCGTATCGCGGTTTCAGGCCTTAGCTGATGCATCCGTTGCCTTGACAGGTTGCTGGTCAGTTTATGGAAACCAGGCTGGACTTGCCGGTATCAATCGAGCTGAACTTGCAGGATCGTTTCAGAACCAGTTTTTAATCCCTGAGTTATCGACCCGTTCGGGTTTGATTGTTTTTCCAGTTCAATCCTCGGTATTAGCTGTATCCGTATATCAGTTTGGAAAAAATCCATTCCGTCAGGATAAATTTGGTATTGCCTATGCCCGTCAGTTATTTCCACAGTTAAATGTTGGGGTTCAATTTAATTATTTTCAGCTCTACATGGCGGAGGACAACCGTTCGGTGGGCACCTCTGGCCTGGAATTGGGTTTTCAGTACCGAATTATTAGAAAGCTTCTACTGGGGATACACGTCCTGAATCCATATAAAACAGCACTAAAAACATATTACGGCGTCTATAGGTATCCTTCAAGAATTAACTTCGGAGCGAGTTATCGTCTTTCGGATTATTTCAGCTTAACGACACAACTGGATAATGATTTTAACCGTCAACTCATCCTAAGGACGGGGCTGGAATACATAATTCTGGATAGGCTTGTTTTACGCACGGGCATCTCGGGTATGCCTTACCATCTTTCAGTAGGTATTGGTTTCCAGGTAAACAGACTGATCATGGATTTGGCAACCAATTACAGTCAATATTTGGGTAACTCCCCGTCGGTATCCTTTAATTATCTATTCTGATGATTAAGCAAGGGCTGGTCATACTGTTAATCCTTGGAATTGCCTTCTTTTCAGAGGCACAGGAACCTGAGATGCAGCAAACGATTGAAGATTTACTTGAGTCGGAGGGCGAAATCACGAGTGATGATTTGAATTTCCAGGAGATACTTGATGATCTGGAGAGTTACAGGCAAAATCCAATACAAATAAATCAGGCGACCAGCGATGAACTTAACAGATTGCACCTATTGTCAGAGCTTCAAATCCATAATCTGCTCAGCTACAGGGAAAAAACAGGGACCCTGTTAAGTATTTATGAAATGGCTTCAATCGATGGATTTACACCTGATCTTCTTCAAAAGATTAAACCATTTATCACCTTTAAAGATCAGGGTGAAACTTACAGAGCAAAAAGATCTTCAGGATATTTGTTTGTCAAATCAATACGTACATTTCCAAAGGATATTCAATCAGGTTATGAAGGTTCACCTGAGCGATATTATTTGCGTCTGAAGCAAACAACAGACCTTTATGAATATGGACTTGTCGCAGAAAAAGATCCGGGGGAAGCATTTTTTAGTCAGTCAAATCGACAGGGATTCGACTACATGAGTGGTTATGCAAATTTCAGAATTGGCAAAAAAGGAGGTCAACTGTTCGTCGGTGATTATCATATCAGTTTTGGTCAGGGCCTTGTTGCCTGGCAGGGTTTTTCGATTGGAAAATCAGCTGAAGCCAGCAGGATATTCAAATCGGGGCCAGGTATCAGGTCGTATTCTTCAACTGACGAAAATTTGTTCTTCAGAGGGTTAGCCAGTCAGTTCACTTACGGGCATTTTTCATTTTACCCTTTTATTTCGACCCGCCAACTGGATGCCCATGTGGATACACTGAACAACATGCCCTTTTTTAGTGCATTTCAGACGAGTGGTTATCATCGCACGATTTCGGAGATTGCAAGTGAGAACTCACTGAATCAACTGGTCGAAGGAGGACATGTTTCGTATGCCAGCAATCGCTGGTCTTTTGGACTCACCTCTGTATATACTCGTTTTGATGCAGAGATGAAACGGGGAGATGAACCCTATGATAGGTTTTTACCAGAAGGTAAAGAAAACACTGTGGCTGGAATAGACTGGAAAGGAACTGTAAATGATGTATTTCTTTTTGGAGAGGTTGCCCTAAGCGCAAATTCAGGGAAAGCTTTGCTGGCAGGATGTATGTTGAAACCTGCACCAAATGCTGAATTATCGATGCTCTACCGAAATATAAATAAAACCTACTTCAGCTATTTCTCGAATGCATTTACCGAATCTTCCAGGGTTAACGATGAACACGCCCTCTATCTGGGATTTAAGTTTTATCCCGCTCCAGGATGGATTATCAATGTATATTCAGATGTTTTCAGGTTCGAGTGGATTAAATATACTACAGCAGCGCCTTCATCAGGAACTGAATTTTTCGCCCAGGCGGCATACAATCCTACCCTATATACCCATTTTTATCTTAGGTTCTTTCAGGAGGACAAAGAACTGCGGCAAATAACCGGGAACCTAAACTACAATGATTTGCAGCGGATCAACCGTATCAGATTCAATTTCACCTATGATCTGAACCAACGATTTAGCATTAAAAGCAGGTTCGAGTTTTCTTATTATTCAAAACAAGGGAGCGAAAGAGGACTTTTGATCTGCCAGGATGTTTTTTACAAACCAATTGACAAGCCTTTTAAACTGAACGGCAGAATAGCTTATTTTAATACTGAGGGATATGACTCACGAATTTATTCTTACGAAAACGATTTATTGTATTCTTTTTCAATCCCCGCACTCTATGGAAACGGGATTCGCAGTTATTTAAATATCCAGCATAAGTTAAGCGATAAATTTACGCTTTGGCTTAAATTGGCCACCCTCTTTCCATTTGCAAGGCTGGAGAGTCAGCAGACAGATGATTCCAGAACGAGATATGAAATTAAAATACAGATTCGTTATCAGTTTTGAACTGGCATTAATGCTTTGCGACTATAAACCCGATCAATTGGTTGGTTTGACGGAAATCAGAATTAATCCATTCATTACTATAAATGGCAGACCATCAGTGTCATGTGGGGAGTATCAACCGATAAAATAATGATTAAAAGTGTTTTAAGTTTGATCTCAATTGTTATCTTTGCGCTTCAATACAGAAAAAGGTATGGTTCATAAAATAAATTTTGACGATATCCGTCCCTATAATGATTCTGAGGTGAATCATTACCTTAGATTACTTTTCAAGGATGAAAATTTTCAACACATTTTGCAATTCATATTTAATGATCAGGAAAAGATAGAGCAAATAAAGTTGATGATTGAACATATTCATTCGGTTAAAGATTTACAGCACAAAATTGTTTATCAGTTGGTTGACGATCTGATTCTGAAAAGATCATCCGATGGATTAACCTCCAGCGGATTGGAAAACCTTGATAAAAACACGAGCTACCTTTTCATTTCGAACCATCGGGATATTATCCTCGATTCAGCCATTATGAATTATCTGATCGTACTCGAAGGCATGAATACGACTGAAATTGCGATTGGCAACAATCTTATGATTGAAAAATGGATTGAATATGCCGTAAAACTAAACCGTGCGTTTGTTGTCTTCCGCAATCTTCCGGTTCGGGAGTTGTTAATGGCTTCCAAAAAACTTTCTGAATTTATCCGTCGTAACATTACCCTTAAAAACAATTCGGTGTGGATTGCCCAACGCGAAGGCAGAACCAAGGATGGTAACGATAAAACACAACAAGCTTTGCTTAAGATGTTGAATCTAAGCAATATAAAAGAATTTGGCGATGGGTTTAGGGAACTCAGGATCGTCCCCCTTTCTATTTCGTATGAGATAGAACCTTGCGGTTTTTCGAAAGTAGCTGAATTGTATAAAAAACAAACTGATGGTTTTGAAAAAACTCAGGAAGATGACCTGAGAAGCATGGGTGAAGGATTGGTCAGACCCAAAGGACGTATTCATTTTGGATTTGGCGAACCAATTACCCATCAGATTGATATCATTGCCCGGGAAGAAACCGTATCCGCTCAGATTGAAAAGCTTGCCATTCACATCGATCAACAGATTTACAGTAATTTTCAACTGTGGCCCAATAATTATATAGCCGAAGATATTCTTAATAATACCAGCCTGAACACAAAACAGTATACTTCAGAGCAGTTCAAGAAGTTTGTTTCGATGCTGATTGAAGCTGTTTCGCTTATCCCTGGTGATGCTGAAACAATTCGTACCATGTTCCTTCAGATGTATGTAAATCCATTACTAAACAAGCGGAAAACGACCGAATAAAGCAAGGATGAATCGAATTGATGGAATCATCTGGGACTGGAACGGCACGCTGCTGAACGACATTGAATTATGTGTTCTTACCATAAACGAAATGTTGGGAAGACGTAAGCTTGATTTGCTGTCGGTGGATGATTACAGGGAGGTGTTTTCTTTCCCGGTAAGGAATTATTATCAGAAGATCGGATTCGATTTTAAAACTGAACCTTTTGAAATACCTGCCCTTGAATTTATAAATCGCTACAATGAACAAATGAACGGATGCAGTTTGCATCAGGATGCATTCAGAGTACTTAATCATTTTCATTGTCAGGGCAACAGACAATTTATACTTTCGGCAATGGAGCAGAATGCTTTGGAAGACTGTCTGAAGCACCAGCAAATAAACCATTTTTTCGAACATGTTTCAGGATTGGATAATCATTACGCGGTGTCCAAGATGGAAAATGGTCATCGTTTAATTTCGGACTGGAACCTTAATCCTGCTGATTTGGTTTTAATAGGCGACACGGTTCATGACTATGAAGTTGCCGTTGGATTGGGCTGCCGATGCATTCTGGTCGCCAATGGCCATCAGTCCAGAGAAGTCCTTAACTCCACAGGGGCATTGGTTATCGATCGTTTGGAACAATTGTTAGACTCATAAATAAAATTATGGATCAGGATAGAATACCCGTTTCCATAATCACAGGTTTTTTGGGAGCGGGGAAAACCAGCTTGCTTAATAATCTCATCCGCAAACATCCGGAGAAGAAATTTGCCATCATTGAGAACGAGTTTGGAGAAACCGGGATTGACGGAGGCCTCATTGCCGCTGCCCCGGAAGCGATATTTGAGCTCAATAATGGCTGTATCTGCTGTACCCTGGGTGATGATTTCATCTTTACTCTTGAGAACTTATTAGGCAGTTCTTACGAATTCGATCACCTGCTTGTTGAGACAACCGGGATTGCTGATCCATCAGGCATTGTTGATGCATTCGTTTCGGGAACAACCATTCAGCAAAGATTTCGCATCGACAGTGTTCTGTGTGTTGCCGATGCCGTGAACATGGAAGATTTGTTTGACAAACGGCCTGAAGTAAGAAAACAGATTGCCCTGGCTGATATCGTTCTATTGAATAAAACTGATTGTGTGGATCCTTCCAAAATAATGGAACTAAGCCAGATGATTAAAGGGATTAATCCAATGGCAAAGATACTTCCGACTACCTTCGGTTCTGTTGATGGGATTGAAGTTCTGAATATCCATTCTTTTTCGGGTGAAGCGGTCGGGAAATCAACACTTGCCTTTTGCAGAATTGATCATCCAGATCATAACCCGATGCAAAAATCATATGTGCACAATACTCAGAAACCGAACCAAAATCACCAACACGATATCTCATCGGTTGGTTTTACATTTATGGGAAGTTTTGATGTCAATAAATTCGGTGTGTGGATGCAGAACTACCTGTATTTTAATCAGGACACCGTTTTCAGGGCCAAAGGAATCATGAGTTTTGGACAAACCGAAGATCAGTTTATCTTTCACGCCGTACGAAGCTCCTTCATGTTTGAAGTAGGCAAGCCCTGGGGTGATGAAGAACGGTTTAGCAAGCTGGTTTTTATCGGGAAAGACATCTCAGAAAAAGAACTGGAAGCCAATTTGCTGCAATTGCTGGTGAAGGAAGACAAACCTTGATTTCATCAAAAGTCTACCATCACCTGATCCAAATTTTATTGGCCTCGTCGATAATTTCCCTGGTTCGAAATAAAATCCGTATTACATCTACCTTAATTGGCTCATTGGGATTCCTGCCATTAAGCTTTAGCTGATCAACTTTTACCCTGAAAATGTAATTCTTGTCAACCTTGATCTCAGGGTTGTTTGAGATGATTTCTTCCTTGTTTCCCAATTGATTATTCAAAACATAAATACATTCATTGGATGAAGACCTGGTGTATTTCTGTTTAATCTCTGAAAGTGACATCAAATGCACAGGAATACTGTCATGCGTTTTGACATGCAACTGATGACTATAATTCAGACCATTTATGACCGTATCTCTTTTAATGATTTTTAAATCCTTTATGGCATTCGGATTAATCCAAAGTACGCTGTTCTGATCAATCAAATCCTTGTCAATAAAGCAGGCAATTGTTTTATCTTCAGGTTTTATATCCTGATAAACGACATCGATTGTAGTGTCGTTTAACGTAAATCTGGGAATGCGTTCAGTTTCTATTCTTTCCTGAACCATGATTTTTTTATCCCGAACCTGCCCCAAAGTTGTCAGAGTGTAACATATGAAAATCACGATTACTAAATGTTTCATAATTTAGTCCATAGTCTAGTAACGATTGGCTTGTTTGCAGAGTCCTAATCGTCCAGAATTTGAAATATAATGATTTTTATTGAAATTAAAAAACTTTGGAGAGACGTTTTTCTTCTTCAATCATACCAACCCTTAGCTCCTGTTGCTAACAATTTTTGTGAATATCTATTTTCCGGCCTCTATTACCCTTCTGAAAACTATTGCTATTTTCATCCGGTTTTAAATTTAACCTTTAAGCCTGTATCTAACAAAACTTAAACTTAAATCGAAGGAGAACTTCAAATGGCGAGACGAATTATCGGTATTCATGAGAAACTGCCTATTTTAGAGAGCTTACCGCTCAGCTTTCAGCATCTGACGGCAATGTTCGGTGCAACAATCCTGGTTCCTATACTTTTGGGTGTTGATCCCGCAATTGCATTGCTGATGAACGGCCTGGGTACGCTGATTTATACATGGATCACCAAAGGGGGTATTCCTGCCTACCTGGGATCCAGTTTTGCCTTTATCGCACCGGCGATGTTGGTGATTAGTACTTATGGCGGTTTTGCTCATGCACAGTCTGGGTTCATCTTTTTTGGATTGTTCTTTATCCTGATTTCATTTGTAGTTAAATACTGGGGAATTAAGTGGATTGATATTGTTATGCCTCCTGCAGTAATGGGTGCTGTGGTTGCCATTATTGGTCTTGAACTTGCTCCCGTTGCTGCCCAGATGTCTGGGCTTGCTCCATGGCCTACAGCTGTTGGACAAGTCGTTCAACCCTTTGTGGTTGCTCCGAATGTATTAATGATTTCGATGTTTACCCTAATTATCGGTATGATAGGCTCAGTTCTTTTCAGAGGTTTCATGCAGGTTATTCCCATTCTATTTGCAGTTGTCACAGGCTATTTGCTGGCTTTGGCCACAGGCATGGTTAATACCGCCGCCATAAGCAATGCGGCTTGGTTTGCACTGCCTAAATTTCAAACCCCCGTTTTTGACCTGAATGCTATTGTCATCATTGCCCCGGCGTGTATCGTGGTTCTTGCCGAACACATCAGTCACCTGATTGTGACAGGAAAAATTACCAATTCTAATCTGATGGAAAATCCAGGTCTGCACAAATCATTGCTTGGGGATGGAATCAGTAACGTTTTATCTGGTTTTGCCGGTTCACCGCCAAATACTACCTATGGCGAAAATATTGGAGTAATGGCCATTACCCGTGTTTACTCAGTGTGGGTTATTCGTGGTGCTGCTCTTTTGGCAATTGCATTTTCATGCATTGGTAAGGTTTCGGCAGCCATATCCACAATCCCGAATGCAGTAATGGGTGGAATTACTATGTTATTGTATGGAGTAATAGCCGTGCAGGGATTCAGAATGTTTGTCGAACAAAAGGTCGATTTCAGTAAAAACAGCAACATGGTTCTGGGAGCAATCACCTTTGTGATCGGGGTCAGCGGTGCAAGCATTAATATTGGATCCGTACAGTTGAAAGGAATGGCTTTCGCTGCCATCGTTGGTGTAATTTTGTCCTTAATCTTTTGGTCGCTGGGCAAATTAAAGATGATGAACAAGGAATAACTGTTCCTGATAAGTCTCTTTGTGCCTTTCAAAATACTTTTTTGTGTGACAACCATCCATTAAAGTGATTGATTGCTTATACAAGGATGAGATTGAGCAAGGTTACAATAGGGAACGGGCTGGTATTCCTTCGTGTTACATGTATGGTAAGAGTATTGTAACTGTATTAAAATCGGGTTTTTAGTACAGTTACAAATCAATTACTTATCAACTTATAAAGCGCAAACCCTGCCCGTTCCCTTTCCATATACCTTCCGTGCAGGTCGAAAGCAAGCCTGCTGCTTTTCTGAATAAAATTTGAATGGATAGAGAATTGGTATCAGGAGCCAACGGATTCATTTCTAAATCAAATCCTCAGACTCTGGATAGTGGACATACCTCCTGATTGGTGATCAGTAGGATTTAGACTTGATGTCGCGGATGTAAAGCTGGAGGCTGGTTTTTCCCTTGAAATCATTTTCGGCAATTGAATAGCAGATGTCGAAGGGCAATCCCTGGCTAATGGCCTCAAAATGATGTGCCTGGTTGAAGGCTATTGCTGAAAACTTGGAGGAGTTGCTGGTTGGCTCTATCAAATCAAGCTTTAGATGTTCCTGGTTTTTACCAACAGGACGGCTTGTCCCGCTGTCGAGAACATTTTCGGTGATGAAAACCGGGACCATGTTGTGTGGCCCAAATGGTGCAAATTGCTTGAGAATCCGATAAAACTTTGGGGTAATATCAGAAAGAAGAATCCTTGCCTCCGCTTCTATGGATTCGGTTTGTTGCTGGTTGGTGATCTGCCTGGTGACAATTTCCTCAAACCGGCGCGAGAACTCGTAGATGTTTTCAATCTTGAGGGTTAAACCTGCTGCATACATATGACCTCCGTACGATTCAAGTAAATCACTGCAGGCACCAATGGCTTCATATAAATCGAAATCACGGATCGAACGTGCAGAACCTGTGGCAAGGCCATTTGATTCGGTCAGAACCACTGTAGGCCTGTAAAAGTATTCAGTTAGCCTTGAGGCAACAATACCCACAACTCCTTTGTGCCAGTCGCGGTTATACAGAACGGTGGCATTTTTGGCCTCATGCCCCGGATCGCGTTTAATCATTTCCAGGGCTTCCTGGGTGATGTCCCGATCAAGGGTTTTGCGGATCTCGTTATACGAATTAATCTCGTCGCCAAGCAGCAGGGCTTCCTGTTCGTTGGTCGCCGTTAAAATGGCCACAGATTTCTTACCATGTTCAATTCTTCCCGAGGCATTTAAGCGTGGTCCGATCTTGAATACAATGTCACTGACTGATTTTTCTTCCGTATTTAAGCCCGAATACTGCATGATTGTTTTAAGACCTATACTTGGGGAGGTATTGAGTTTTTTGAGCCCGAAATGAGCTAAAACACGGTTTTCCCCAGTCACAGGAACAATATCGGAAGCGATACTGACTACTAACAGATCGAGAAGCTCAGCAAGTTCCGAAAATGGAATATTGTTTTTTTTTGAAAAGGCCTGAAGGAATTTAAATCCCACACCACAACCCGAAAGTTCCTTAAACGGATAGGAACAATCGAGCCTTTTGGGATCGAGCACGGCAACTGCATCAGGAATGGTATCTGCCGGATTATGATGGTCGCAAATGATAAAATCGATGCCCAGATCCTTGGCCATCTTTATTTTTTCGATGGCCTTTATTCCGCAGTCAAGAACGATAACCAGTGTTATTTTTTGTTCCGCAGCATATAAAATGCTGGTCCTGGAAATACCGTATCCTTCGGAATAGCGATCGGGAATATAATAGTCGAGATTAATGAGGCGGGTTCGGAGAAACTGGTACATCATTGCGACCGAAGTGGTGCCATCCACATCGTAATCTCCATAAATCAATACTTTCTCCTGGTTATCGATGGCCCTTTCCAGGCGATCCACTGCCTTGTCCATATCTTTCATCAGGAATGGATCGTGGAGATCGGATAGTTTAGGTCTGAAAAAAGCCTGGGCTTCGGCATATGAAGAAATGCCTCTTTGAGCTAAAAGGTTGGCAATTATCATGTTCACATTTAACGCGACCGATAAATGTTTAATGATGTTAATATCGCCTTCCTTTTTAATATTCCAGACTTTATCCATTCGTAGTGTTTCAGAACAATTTTGACAAAAATTTCTCAAAGATAAAAAAATGAACTCAGAACTGGAAGGTAATTTGAATACATTAATTCACATTTTGTTAACAAAATATGCTATTGAATTCTTTTGGAAACTACCTGTCAAAAGATTGGCCCATTAAATATTTTAAACCTTTTGTTCAGGTGTCTATTTGTGAATCCTGATAGTTATTCAGATCATAAGGCAGTAGAGTCTGATGCCTTTAACCGAAGGAATTTTTATTCGGGGTTAGAATTCATGGAGTGATATGAATTATATCGTTAGCCTGAATTTGCCTGATTGACAGTCATATACTGTTTGGGGTGCAAGTTGTTGGAAAACCCGAAGAGGACGATTACTTCTAATCCGCAATAGTTTACTATCTTTGCGGGAAATTTTTTTTGAATTTAAATAGTTCCTATCCGATGAGCATAATTGATTTGAGCGAACAGGAAATTGTCAGAAGAACCTCCATGCAAAAGATGAAGGAAATGGGCATTGATCCTTATCCCGCGGCCCAATTCCCGGTAAATGTTTCAACTTCTGAAATTAAAGAAAACTATTATACTGAACTGAATAATTACCAAGATGTTGTTCTGGCGGGACGAATTATGAGTCGACGTATTATGGGAAAAGCTTCTTTTGCAGAAATTCAGGATGCTTCGGGAAGAATTCAACTTTATATCAATCGCGACGAAATATGTCCTGATGAGGATAAAAGCCTGTATAATGATGTCTTTAAGAAATTACTCGACATAGGCGATATTATTGGAGTCAAAGGCTTTGCATTTATCACCCAGGTTGGAGAGCTTTCAGTGCATGTCAAAGAATTTTGCATCCTGAGCAAATCGCTGAGACCATTGCCGATTGTGAAAGAAAAGGATGGACAACTGTTTGATGCAGTAACCGATCCTGAATTGAGGTATCGGCAGCGTTATGTCGACCTGATTGTCAATCCGCAGGTAAAAGATACTTTCATCAAGCGTACGAAGATCATTAATACCATGCGCCAATATTTCAACGAACAAGGTTATCTTGAAGTTGAAACACCGATTTTACAGTCCATTCCAGGTGGCGCTACAGCCCGTCCGTTTATCACGCATCATAATGCCCTCAATATTCCACTCTATTTAAGGGTGGCCAATGAACTTTATCTGAAACGCCTTATTGTTGGAGGTTTTGATGGGGTATACGAGTTTTCGAAAGACTTCCGCAATGAAGGCATGGACCGTACCCACAACCCTGAGTTTACGGTAATGGAAATTTATGTAGCCTATAAGGACTACCTCTGGATGATGAATTTTACGGAAGAAATGATTGAACGGATTGCAATCGCGTTACACGGCACAACCACTGTTCAGCTTGGCGAAGTGGAGCTAAACTTCAAACGTCCGTTCAAACGGGTCACCATGTACGATTCAATTAAAGAGCACACAGGCTTTGAGATTGCAGGTAAAACTGAAGATGAGCTTCGCGATATTTGCCGCCAGCTTGGGATTGAGACTGATAAAACGATGGGAAAAGGGAAAATGATTGATGAAATCTTCGGAGAGAAATGCGAGCATCATTACGTACAGCCCACATTCATCATCGATTATCCCGTCGAAATGTCTCCGCTGACCAAGAAACACCGTTCGGTTGAAGGATTGACCGAGCGTTTTGAATTGATGGTGAACGGGAAAGAATTGGCCAATGCCTATTCTGAATTGAATGATCCGATCGACCAGCGTGAACGGTTTGAAGATCAGATGAAGTTGTCGGAAAAGGGTGACGACGAAGCAATGTTCATTGACCAGGATTTTTTACGAGCACTGGAATACGGTATGCCGCCAACTTCAGGAATGGGGATTGGAATTGATCGTCTGACGATGTTCATGACGAATAATTTGTCGATTCAGGATGTACTTTTCTTTCCACAAATGAAACCAGAGAAGGTTGCAGAAGCTGCCGATACCGATGAAAAGTTCCTTGAACTTGGAATTCCAGTTCAATGGATAGAGGTCATTCGAATGCTAGGGTTAAAAAAAGTTAAAGAATTAAAAGAAATAAAAGCTGGCAAATTTTTTAACGACATTTGTGGATTAAACAAAAAAAACAAACTGGGTTTAGACAACCCATCGATTGAAGACGTGAATAAATGGTTGTCATAACTCTGAACTTACAATAATGTTTGAAAACTCAAAAATAGCAATAATCGGAAGTGGAAGTTGGGCTACCGCATTGGCAAAAATACTTTTGCACAATGTTCCCAGCATCAACTGGTATTTCCGTAATCCTGACAATATTGAACAATTCAACCGTTTTAAGCATAATCCCAGCTATCTTAGGGGGGTCGAGTTTGATGTAAGCCGGATTAATTTCTTTACCGACATTAACAAGGCTGTTGAAGGTGTTGAAATTGTGATACTGGCTATCCCTTCGGCATTCCTGAAGGAAGCCATGACCAATGTTACGGCCGACTTTGCCCAAAAATTTGTGGTTTCGGCAATTAAAGGGATTGTTCCAGAAGATAACCTGATCGTTGGGCAATATCTTCACCAGTATTTCAATATTCCCTACGAGAGAATTGGAGTTATTGCAGGTCCATGTCATGCAGAAGAAGTGGCTCTGGAGAGATTGTCATACCTTACGATTGCCTGTCCAGATGTGAAAAAGGCCAGGGCATTTGCCTTTAAGCTCGAATGTCCCTACATCCGCACTCATGTCTCAGATGATATTTACGGAACAGAATATGCCTCGGTACTGAAGAATGTTGTGGCGATTGCCTCAGGAATTGTTCACGGTCTTCGCTACGGTGATAATTTCCAGGCAGTGCTTATTTCCAATGCCATACAGGAGATTAAACGATTCGTCGATAAAGTTCATCCCATAACCCGTGACATAAAAAGTTCGGCATACCTGGGGGACTTGTTGGTGACTGCTTATTCCCAATTTTCGCGGAACCGTACTTTTGGAACCATGATTGGAAAGGGTTATTCGGTACGTTCTGCACAACTCGAAATGCATATGGTTGCCGAAGGTTATTATGCGGCCAAATCAATCAAGGAAATCAATGAAGAGTTCAGGGTAAACATGCCCATCGCCGAAGCAGTTTACAATATTTTATACGAAAACATATCTCCTGCAATCGAAATCAGATTGTTAACAGAAAACCTTAGATAATAGTAAAATGGAAAGAATTTCATTAAATCTGAATAAGACTTTTGATTTTATATCAAAAGACTCGTTTTTATCATACAAAAAAGAAATTGAGAGACATAACCTGGCACTGGTTAATAAAACTGGAAAGGGAAGTGACTTTTTGGGCTGGACAAATTTGCCTTCCTCAATTTCTGAAGAGGAGTTGACTGATTACGAAGCGACAGCGGCCAAGTTGATCGCAAAAAATATCGACATTTTTGTTGTCATTGGTATTGGTGGATCCTATCTTGGTACCAAAGCAGTGGTTGATGCACTCACCGATAGTTTTGCCCACCTGAAAGTAAGGAAGAATCCATTCATCCTTTTTGCCGGCCAGAACATCAGTGAAGACTACCTCTTTGAACTACGCGAATTGCTGAAAACAAAAGAATATGCGATTGCTGTGATTTCCAAATCAGGAACAACCACAGAACCGGCATTGGCTTTCAGACTGCTTAAACAGGATATCGAAGACAAATACGGCAAGGCTGAGGCCAATGAACGTATTGTGGCCATCACGGATGCAAGTAAAGGTGCTTTACGCTCATTGGCAACCATTAAAGGATATAAGACATTTGTAATACCTGATGATATAGGTGGACGTTATTCAGTACTGACTCCGGTTGGCCTGCTGGCTATTGCTGTTGCAGGATTTGATATACGTGCATTGGTAAAAGGTGCTGTCGATATGGAAAATTCAACAGGTGTTGATGTTCCTTTTGAAGAAAACCTTGCAGGCCAGTATGCAGCAGTCCGTAACGAACTCTATAAAAGTGGGAAAAAGGTTGAGATATTAGTCAACTTCAATCCAAAGCTACATTTCCTTGCCGAATGGTGGAAACAGCTTTACGGGGAAAGCGAAGGAAAGGAAGGCAAAGGTATTTTCCCTGCTGCCGTTGATTTTTCTTCCGATCTCCATTCAATGGGTCAATACATACAGGAGGGAGAACGTACTTTATTCGAAACCGTTATTTCAATTGCCTGCCCTGATCGCGAAGTTCGCATTCCGACTGATGCCGATAACCTCGATGGCCTGAATTTCCTTGCAGGGAAACGAGTTGATGAGGTAAATAAAATGGCTGAGTTGGGCACTATGCTGGCTCATGTTGACGGTGGTGTTCCGAATATCCAGATCGTTCTGCCAAAACTGAACGAGTATTTTCTTGGACAATTGATTCAGTTCTTCGAAGTGGCTTGCGGATTAAGCGGATATACTTTGGGTGTCAATCCTTTCGATCAGCCTGGTGTTGAAGCCTATAAAAAGAATATGTTTGCCCTGCTTGAAAAACCAGGTTTTGAAGAAGCTACACAAGACATCAAAAAACGCCTGTAATTTAAGTCATAAAATAACTTGCAAAAGAGAAACTTCAGGCTTGACGTTTCTCTTTTTTTTCTTTTAAAAGAATAAGGATGAAATCAGAAGAGTGGAAAGGGTATGTTTATGCGTTGGTTGGCACAATTGCCTTTTCGAGCTTGTATGTTTTTAGCAAGGCTGGACTGAATCAGGTTGAACTGGCCCAATTTGGGCTGTACTATTTTGGAATAGGGTTTCTTCTTAATCTGATTTTTTTTATTTCCTCAGGAAAGATCAGTGAAGTAAAGTCATTTCCCCGAAAAGTATTTGGCTTGTTGTTGATTCTGGCAGTCCTAGATCTTGCTTCAAATATCACCTTCTTCATGGCAATTCGAGCCATTTCTGATCCTTCAGTAACATCATTTTTAGGTAATTTATTCCCGGTTTTTCTGACTTCGTTGGGCATATTCTTCCTGAATGATCGGTTTTCCTTATTGGAAGCTTTGGGCGGAATCATGGCAATAACCGGCGCATTTGTTATTAGTTACACCGGTGAACTCAACTGGCAGAAACTCTTCATTCCAGGAACAGGATTGGTGGTCATTAATACCTTCCTGGCTGCCACTTTCTCGGTAATTGTTAAAAAAAATGTGGACAAAGCGAGTCCTGTGGTTTTCAATCTGAATTCATTGTGCTGGATTTTTCTATCTTTCCTGGGCTATTTTATCTGGAGTGGACTACCATTAGCTATACCTGCTAAAGCACTGCTGAATATTGCATTAGGTGCATTCTTCGGTTCATTTATCGGTCTGCTGTCATTCTTCTATTCCTACCGTTACATATCAGCTTCCCGATCCTCCATTATACAGAGTTTAAAAGGAATCTTTGTTCTAACCATTGCCTATTTTTATTTGGATAAATTCCCTTTAGTAATACAGTTATGGGGTGGTGGAATTACCATTGCAGGAGTAATGATGATGACCCTGGCCCAGGCAGGAATAATCCAGATTGGGAAAAAGAAGAATTAATCAATGGTGTTGGGCTTTTCATTATTTACTCCATCCATTTGACCTGATAATCCGAATTACAATATTGATTCCACCGAATTTCTCGGGCGAGGATCAAGCATGAAATTTAGAATGCTATTCTTTCTGATTGGCAATGTAGCTCCGATAGTCGTTGCCACCAGCGCCCCTGCAGCATTGCCGAAACGAAGAGCCTCGGTAATTGTACTTCCATTCATATAATAGTGAACAAATCCGGCTGAAAAGGCATCTCCTGAGCCAACCGTGTCACCAAGTATTATCTGGTATCCGGGATCGTAATGGAACATACCATCCTGAGTCAGACAAAATGCCCCATTTTGACCAAGGGTACAGAGAATAATATCAAGTTTATATGTTTTAATTGTTTCCTGAGCTAATTGTTTCAGATTTGTATTTTTCAAACCTAATAATTGTCCCGTAATTAATAATTCTTCGTCATTGGTCTTCAGAATATTTGTCATTCGAAGGCTATCTTCTATGATCGCAGCATTATAGCATTTATTTCGCAGATTAATGTCCAGAAATTTAACTACATCAGTCGATTCATGAATCAATTCACGCAAAGTATTTTTTGAGATTCCATATCGTTGTACAAGGGTACCAAAACAAACACAATCGGCTTCACGAAAAGCATCCATCATTTCCGAGTTAATCTCAATATGGTCATAGGCCACCTCAGTGATTATATTGAAGTCGGGATTCCCCTTACTGTCAATCTTTACTTTTACAGTTCCTGTCGGAAATTCATAATCAGTTTGTACGTTTTCATCAGAAACCCCCAGATTACGAAGGGTTTCTCTGGCCTCTCTTCCTGCTTTGTCATTACCAACCTTACTGAGTAAGGTTCCTTGATCCCCGAAGGAATTAATACGGTATATAAAATTTGCAGGTGCTCCACCAAGTACTTTCCCATTAGGAAGTAAGTCCCACAGCAGTTCACCAAAAGCAGCTATCTTTTTCGACATAATGTCAATTAAAATCAGGTGGCAAGATAGGAAAAAATCAAAATATGTTCTTCATGAAACAATTTAAGTTCTAAGCCAACAATATATGCCTTTTAGTGCTTCTGTTTTGATATTCACTGGGGGTAATGCTATCTTTCGGGCGGAAAACAATCATTTAAAATGAATATATTTCATGAATTATCTTGCTCATTTATACTTGTCAGGCGAATCTGACGAAATCAAGCTTGGCAATTTTATTGGCGATTT
>Ga0302286_10000952_pt1 | contig 22208 bp, 20 predicted proteins | sample III_Fen_E2_3_FD_198765 | JGI IMG/M metagenome (GOLD analysis project Ga0302286, IMG submission 198765) | Peat permafrost microbial communities from Stordalen Mire near Abisko, Sweden - III_Fen_E2_3 | ecosystem: Environmental > Terrestrial > Soil > Wetlands > Permafrost | place: Sweden: Abisko...
TTGGTGAATTGCTTGATTCGGTTTTGGCTAAATATCTAAAGGGTAATTTGGTATTGGTTGAATTGGAAGGTTCAGACTAAACGGTAGTCAAGTACTCCAGGGAATTGATTATTCCCTCATTTCACCCATGAAACTATGAACTATTGAACCAATCAACTAATTTCCCTAAAGGGGCTGCAAATATACAAAGAAACATGGAAACGTGGATTGTATATCTTCCGAAAAATAATGGAATGTAAACCTGCGTTTTTTTTATTTTTTTTTATTTGCCTTTACTTACCGGCATTGAATCGAGTCTATAAGAAAAATAAAAGCATGGTAAATAATATCCCTGCCCCAGCAATGATAATACCCCTGCGAAATAATTTGGTTCCCTTTTTAAACATCCACATGGATGATATGGCTAAGAATAGAAGCAGTACCCCGAAAATAGTGGTGATCCAATGAACCGGGTTTTGTGAGTTAGACTTGTGAATGTCGCTGAATTTCTTGAGTAAAAAAGGTAATTCCTGGCTGCTGTAACTGGCTGCTCCGGTTGCAGTGTTATACGATCCGTTTTTAAAATATAGGGTTTCTCCTGCTGTTCTTGTAATCTTTAAGTCTTTAATTTTGAGTGCTGCACCAAGGTCTGAGGGTTTTATATTGGGCGATACCGTTTTCTCAATCCGGGTTTCCTGTTTTAAAAAGTCCTGATCCCGATAGATGAAGACTATTCCACTTAAAGTAAAAATAAAGATTAATCCAATGATAAAAAATCCAACATCCCGGTGCAAGCCACGCATGATCTGGTTGATTGTTTTTGTTCTTTTTTGTTCCATGATTGTTTTATTATGTTGTAAATTCATTAACCCCCTAACCTTAAACGTTAGCTGAATATCTATTGCTTTAATTTTTCTTTGTTTTAATCCGGAACTGTTTTATCCATAAACAATGGTTTACGGTTCATGCTGGCGGAGAAGGAATGTCCGGTGCATCCGTTCTGTCTGCACCGGAAGTCTCTGTATAAAAAAAATACACAAAAAGCACCTTACTCTGTACCTTGTTTTGGGACAAAGTCCTATGCTGTTTGTATAACCTGGATGAACACTGGACAAAAAAGGTGCCAGGCATCTGCTTTGTCAGTCTGTCCCCGGTAATATCTGTCAGTCAGCTTCCGGGAACTCCTGTTGTTTTAATTGCCCGAGCCCTGTTTTCAGTTCAGGTCAAGAACAGGAATATGTTTTAGGTAATTCAGGATAAACTCTACCGTTCTATCAATACCCAATTTGCCGGTATCTACCGAAAGGTCATAATTCCGGGCATCTGCCCATTCTTTTCCGGTAAAAGACTTGCAATAAGCGGCTCTTTGCTTATCACTTTTTGCAATCATTTTCCCGGCACTTTCCTCCGTGAGTGAATACAACTTTTGAATCCTGTCGTTCCGAAATTCATTGTTGGCGTGCATAAAGATGCTGACATGATTCGGATGGTTTCGCAGTATCTCAAACCCGCACCGTCCAATGATTACTGCCGGGCCTTCGCCGGCAATCTGTTTTATGATCTCCGATTCTACATCAAACAGTTCATTATCCGTAAACTCAATGATCGGAGGGATCGGAGCCATATAGACCCCCCTGGGTTGAGGAGTGGAGTTCATGAACGAATGCCAGAAAGAGAGCTTCTTCTCTTCCCGTGATTCTAAATTTTCTTCCAGTGTTGAGAGCTGTTTGGCTGCCTTGGCAATAATCTCACGGTCGGCAAAAAAGATATCCAGGCTTTTTGCCAGTTGTTTCCCAATGGTGGCACCTCCACTGCCTAACTGGCGGCTGATGGTAATCACAAATGATTTAGTCTGTTCCATTTTAATACCTCCTATATTTAAATGCAGTTCTAACCGATAGTTGGTACTATAAATAACAGAATGGACTGTGCAATTGTTGAAACATGGGCGTACATTCCTCCGAAAATCTATTTCTGAAATAGAAAGAGGCATTTCCGTTTAGTTCAGGCTTAACACTCAAACCTGATTATTACCTCTCTTACTCTTTCCTTAATTTCTTCCGGTGTCGGATTTAATTCTCCAGTTGTAAATGTACCTTTTTCAATATCAATCCGTTCAAAAACCATAAGGTAGAGATCAAAGATAATCTCCAGGCTCAGCTGGCTGCGTGGCTCCAATTGTGGCTGTATGATCCGGATCATCTCCAGTGTCTTCTTACGGTATTCATCAGCAACCACATACAGTTCCCGTATCATATTCCGAAATCCCGGAGTGATTGTACTTCCTGTAGCCATATTCAACAATTCCTTGCGATCCAGCCCATATTTGCTCATCAGGTCTTTCGGAAAATAATTCAGGTTATGGGTGTGGTCCTTTACAAAGTCGCGGATAATATGCACCAGGTAGCTGAAAATGGCGCAGGGTGTCGCTGCTTGTTTTACGTCAAAAGCCGGAGGTGTATATTTCCCATCTTCTCGGGTTAATCCGCATAAGTGCACAAAGATAGAAGCGGGAGCTACGGATGCTCCCCCGGCATACTCCAGGTAATCCTTCAGAGTAGGGAATCCATCGTGGTATATGTCGTAAATCATTGCCCTTGCAAATGCCTCGAGAGGCCATGATGGAATGCCGAATGTATGGACAGTCTGTATCAGTTCAGATGGCTCCTGATTCTGTTGCGATGCCAGTAGAATCGTGTTTATCCAGGTGTTCACATCCTTTTCCAACTCGCCCTTTTCGATGAGTGCAATGGTCTGGTGTTCGGCTTTGTAATTATCAATCAAATCATCGATGGAACGCATGAACTTATAACATGCTTTTGCAGCTTCATACCGTTCTGGTTCCCAGAAATGGGCAGCAATCAGGATATTTGGATGATCAATGATTTTATCAAAATCTATTGAGTGAAATACATCCCAATAAATGCTGTTTTTGGTTTCTGTTTGCGTTCTCATTATTTATTCAAAATTTAATATTTCAGGCTTATCATTAAAAATATACTTTCGAACGGAATTGTCTTCATTATGAATTATGCATTCTAAATTCTGAATTATTTAAAATCCTTTCACTGGTTAGTTTTGCCGATAAAAGTACCAGGGGTATTCCATTTCCCGGATGGGTGCTTCCCCCTGCAAAATACAAATTCTTATACTTGTTGTGCCTGTTGTGAGGCCTGAAATATCCCATCTGAAAAATAGTATGACTCAGGCTTCCAAAAACTGAACCGTTAGTCACATGGCAATAACTTTCCCAGGTTTTAGGGAGGTAACAAGTTTCAAATTTAATATGTTCTTCCAGGTCGGTCAACCCGGCTTCTTTTAAACGTCGTATCACTCCGTCGCGGGCAGTTTGTTTCAGCTCTTGCCAGTCCTGGCTCGCTTTTTCATCTAGATGTCCCACCGGCACAATTACCGAAAGTGTATCCTGGTTTTCGGGGGCTGCGCTTTTATCCGTGCGAACCGGTGCATGAATATAAAAACTTGGATTGACAGATAAGGATTTCTCATTGAAAATCTTTTCCATCCCTTCCTGGTACGGTTCGTTCAGAAAAATGCTGTGATGATTCAGTTGAGGATACACTTTGTCAACGCCCCAATGAAAAACAATGGCCGAGCAGGAGTATTCCTTTTTCTTTAGCCTGCGTGACATCCTGCTCTCAGGCAATAACCGGCTATAAACATACGGTAAATCGGCATTGGCAATTACCAGGTCGGCTTTTATCGTAGTTCCATTTTCCAGTTGAATGCCCTCAGCCTTATTGTTTGATAGGATGATTTTGGATACCGGGTGTGAATAGTGAAACTGAACCCCTAGTTCCAGGGCTTTTGACAGAAGTGTTTCAACTACCCTGTGCATTCCACCCTTCGGGAATAACGCCCCTTCAGCAATCTCGGCACCCGGTAGCATGGAAAAGAATGCGGGTTGTTTATACGGATTCTGCCCGACATAAATGTTCTGAAAAGTAAAAGCCATCTGTAAATGCGGATCTTTGAAAAACCGTTTTACGTAATTGGTGTGCCTGATCCAGGTCTTTAGTCTGATCAGCAACCCCACGTTTTTAAAATTGAGAAACTGGAATATATGATAGAAATTTCGACCCAGCAACCCTAGTTTCGCCATATTGAAAAAATCATACCCCTCTTTCACATAGCGTTCATAGTGATCAAAACTTCCGGGTTCTATCCCTTCCAGTTGTGATTTCATAAGTCTTTTATCCCGGGTAAACGCAAAGTCAGTTCCGTCGCCAAAAAATAATTTATAAACAGGTTCCAGTGAACTGGTTTCCAATTCCCGATCCATGTCGAGTCCCAGGCTGGCAAATACATCCCGGTAGATGGAGGGCATCAGTAAAATCGTTGCCCCCAGGTCGAAACGATGCCCATTCTGGATCATTTGTCCGCAGCGGCCGCCCGGATTGGCATTCTTTTCATACACTTCAACCGAAATTCCTTTCTGTGCCAGGAAAACCGCCGTGGCAATTCCTGCAACGCCTGCCCCGATAATAACTGCCTTTTTTGATTTACTCATACTCTGAAATTATTTCAACAATAGACTTTTAATCCCCAAACTGCAAAGATACAAAAAAGCATGAATGTGAAAAGAAGAAATAAAGAGTTATAATCGGGTCGGATAAAAGTAATGTCCGTATTTTTTTTAATTTAATCCCGCCGAGTATTCTTCAAATTCCCCGATATGTATATTCCCTGGATGTGTAATATGATACCGACATGATGTCACCATGATGTCGCTTCTAATTTAAATGTGACGAAGTCGTAATCCATAAGTGTTCCATAGATGTTCCATCTCTTTATAAGTATGGAATATATATGGAACATATATGGAACATATATGGAATATATATGGAACATCTAAGACATCGTGACGACATCAAGGCGATATCATGGTAACATGTTGAAGTGGGAAAAGAACCGAAGGGTGGATTTTAATCAGTTCTATGTGTAAGAAAAATTGGACTTTGAAGGAACACAATATTTACTATAATTTCAGGGTGAAATCGTAGTAAATGTTTTTCAAAAGACAGAGAAAATCTTCGATTTATTTTTTGTTTTTAAGAAACACTTTCAGCATTAAAAAACACAGCACTATCACTGCAAATCCGGCCAGAAAGCTTAACGCTGAATTCATTGAATAATTCCGGATAAATAATCTGCGGGATAAAACAGCCAACAGGATAAGCGTTATTCCAATTATCGGAACCAGTGATTTAGACAAGGGTTTTTTCATACGCAGGGTCAGGAAAGGGTTGATTTGAAATGGCTGTTGAACGGGATTACTGCCCAAAGGGTTTCTGATTATCACAACTCACATTCTCGCCGGGAGATACCTGAAAGTAATGACAGAAATACTCATAATACCTGTATCGGTTTCCTGTTTTGGCCATCTCGATTCCGTTTCCGCATTCCACACCTCCATTGATCACATTTACGGTAGCCCCAAAACCAGGTGTCCGTCCTTTCAACAGTTCGTTGGCAGTAGGTTTCCATCTGCCGGACATGATGTCGTGGCACGATGGTTTTGGAAACTGAGGGGTCATCCAGAACCAGATAGCGGAGGCAAACGAAAGCACGGGTTCATGAGCCAGTCGCTCAGGGTGATTCAGCAGGGTATCCTTCGAACCGTACCAGGCCTGGCTGAACTGTCCATAATTGTAGTTCCAGCTTAATTGCTTGGGTCCCCTCCCCATATAACTTTTCCCTGCAACCGCTGGATAGTTTCTTTTGGTGGAGTCGACATATTTATTCCTGGTATTATCCTCTTTTTCTTCTACAAAATAGAGTCCCCATTTGAAGTATCCCCCCGGGGCTTCGTTCCATCCCCCACTTGTTTCCTGGGCAATATTGGCCAGGAAAGCGGCCAGTTCTCGTTTTTGTGTCACCACATCACCGGTTATAAATTCAGGAAAATAACGGGCAGCTGCCACAAAGGATTTAAAGGAATAGAAGTCCCCTGATTTTTTAGTTCCCGGCTTTGCAATCCGACCATGCCTGTTTGGAAAAAGATTATTCCACTTAGCTTCGGTCAGGAAGCGGGTTAATGTTGTTTTTCCAGGTCTTTGCACCGATATCTTTAGTGGAGTGGGGGTACTTTCCTGGGGCTGTGAAAAACACTGGAGGGAAAAAACAATAAGAAAAACGATGATGCAGGGTTTCATTATACGTGGACTGGAGTTAACAGGCAGGTTTCAATTACAATTTTCTATCAATTTTAAAATGATCGGCAGGTGCATTTACCACCCAGTTGGAGAAAACATTGATGTAATTCCAAAAGGAGAATACTGCCTCCCCGGGAATGTTGAGCTCGAGCAAGGCTTGTTTGTAGCAGGTAAGCCATACAATCCGGCCTTTGGGTGAAATGGTAAAGGGGGCATGACGTTCGGCCATGATAGGTCTTCCTCTATGTTGGTTGTAATAATCGGGGCCTCCACAGATCTGAATCATAAAATCGGCCGAATGTTGCTTTGCTAATTCAAATGCAGCATCTTCAACAGGGAATAAGTCCTTGATGGGGCTCAACCGGAGCAGGTCGTAGTGACGGCTCACCAGTTTTCGAATACCCTCGTCACCGAGCAGGTTGTAAAATTCAGGATCAGGCTTCTTAACTTCGGGGTGTTCGCCATACTGATACGTGTTTATATTTAAATCCATTCTCTATAAGTTTAATTGGTTTTATTGATTCCCTCAACGTAGGTGTTGGCGGGAATCATCTTAATAACCTTATCCGGTCGGCATTTGTTCTTCCCGGAAACACAAAAGCCACAGATAATAGCTGCGGCTTCGGGGTCTTCAGCTTGAATATTCTGTTTTATACCTCAAACTTTTCAAACCTCAGGCTCTTTGAACTTTCCAGGCATTCCGCTATACTTTTGGTTATTCCATCTGTATCCAGTCCCAGCATGGTGTACAGTTCGTCCGGAGTGCCATGTTCGATAAAGCTGTCGGGTATTCCGAGACGTTTTACCGGAATGGTGTAATTGTGATCGGACATGAATTCGAGTACTGCGCTGCCAAATCCTCCGCGTATCACGCCATCCTCGATGGTGATGATTTGTTTGAATTTCCTCCCGATCTCGTGCAACATTTCTTCATCCATTGGTTTCAGGAAACGAATATCGTAATGCGCCACCGAAGTGTTGAATTCCTTATCAATTTTTTCTATGGCCGGTTGGGCATGGCTGGCCATGGTACCTATGGTTATCACCGCCACGTCTTTTCCTTCTTTGAGACATTCGCCCTTGCCAATTTCCAAGGCTTTCATGGGTTGGCGCCAATCGACGATAGTGCCTTTACCCCGTGGATAACGGATTACGAAAGGTCCCATGTCAGGTTGTTGACCGGTAAACATCAGGTTACGAAGTTCTATTTCATTCCGGGGAGCGGAAATAGTCATGTGCGGGATACAGCGCATATACGCCAGATCAAAAAGCCCGTGATGAGTGGCCCCATCGGAACCGACAATACCGGCACGGTCAAGACAAATAACTACATTCAGTTCTTGAAGCGCTACGTCGTGAATCACGTTGTCGTAGGCACGTTGTATAAATGAGGAGTAAATGTTGCAGAACGGAATCAGACCTTCTTTAGCCATACCGGCCGAGAAAGTTATGGCATGACCTTCGGCAATGCCAACATCGAATACCCGCTTTGGAAGTACTTTCTGCATGATAATCATGGAACAGCCCGAAGGCATGGCCGGGGTTACCGCTACTATCTTATCATTTCTCAATGCCAGCTCGAGCAATGTCTCTCCAAATACTTCCTGAAAGAGTGGGGGAGTTGCCAACGAATTATTCGTCTTATTACGCTCTCCGGTTTCTACATCGAAAATCCCGGGAGCATGCCACAGGGTGGCGGACTTTTCGGCAGGTTCATATCCTTTGCCTTTCTTGGTGATGCAATGCAGTACCTTAGGACCTTTGAAATCTTTAATCTCCGATAAAATACGTACCAATCCTTCGACATCATGGCCATCTACAGGACCGAAATACCGGATGTTTAATCCTTCAAAGATATTGTTGTGATTGGTTAAGGTAGCTTTTACACTGGTATTGAATTGTGTGATCCGCTTTTTATTATTCTCGGTGATAATATGAAACTTATTCAACAGTTTAAAAGCTTTGAACCGGATCTTATTATAGGTGCGTGAGGTAGTAATGTCAACCAGATACTGCGTAAATCCACCCTGTACCGGGTCAATAGCCATCTGATTGTCGTTGAGAATAATCAACAGGTTATTCTTATCCACCGAGGTATTATTCAATCCTTCGAATGCCAGGCCGCCTGTCATGGCACCATCGCCAATCACAGCCACCACATTCCGGTTATTCTCTTCTTTTAGCAAGGAAGCCACCGACATACCCAAGGCAGCGGAAATGGATGTAGACGAATGACCTACTCCAAAGGCATCATATTCACTTTCCTTGGGAGAGGGAAATCCACACAATCCTTTAAACTGGCGATTGGTATGGAAGCGATCCCGACGACCTGTCAGTATTTTATGGCCGTAGGCCTGATGACCAACATCCCATACAATCCGATCGTAAGGGGTATTGAAGACATAGTGCAAAGCTACCGTAAGTTCCACTACGCCTAGGCTGGAGCCTAAATGACCGGGGTTTTTGGAGACTTCATCGATAATAAATTGCCGTAATTCATCACAAACTTTAGGAAGATTTATTCTGTTAACTGCTTTTAAGTCAATCGGGGAGTTGATATTATTGATATATTGATAGGTTCTTTTTTCCATGATATTAACGATATTGCCTGCAAAAATAATACATTTTTGCTGTCATTTGTCATTTTATACAGCTTATCTTATGCTGTGGTATGATTATTATATAACACTTTTAAAGCCAAATTGATCAAATAGTATTGAATTATGATTTTCTCGCATAAAACACCCCTGATTTCTTACAGTTTGAATAAAAATTACAATTTATTCTTCCAAACTATTTGAAAATACAATTTCTTACTGTATCTTTGCTGCCGAAAATAATAACAATATGAATTCTCAACGCATTTATACAACTCTCGTGCTCGTCGTGCTTCTTTTGGTCAAAAATCAGAGGTGAGATGGTAACGTGTATACATGTATTTGAAATACAAAAAACCTTTCTCACCATAACGGAGAAAGGTTTTTTATTTAATCAGCAATAGGCAATAAAACAACAGATATGAAACATGAATTAAGAAGTACCACCACCACTGCCGGAAGGAAAATGGCAGGAGCACGTTCGCTTTGGCGTGCCAATGGAATGACGGATGCCCAGATGGGAAAACCGATCATAGCCATTGTCAATTCATTTACACAATTTGTTCCGGGTCATGTTCACTTACATGAAATCGGTCAACAAGTAAAAGCAGAGATAGAAAAACTGGGTTGTTTTGCAGCCGAATTCAATACGATTGCCATCGATGATGGGATTGCCATGGGACACGAAGGTATGCTTTATTCACTGCCTTCACGCGACATTATTGCCGACAGTGTGGAATATATGGTGAATGCCCACAGGGCGGATGCCATGATCTGTATCAGCAATTGCGACAAGATTACCCCGGGTATGCTGATGGCAGCCATGCGGTTGAATATACCTACTGTCTTTGTCTCCGGAGGTCCCATGGAAGCCGGAGAACTGGACGGCAAACAGTTGGATCTGGTTGACGCCATGGTTCAATCGGCAGACGAAAGTGTGTCCGATGAACAGGTGAAGAAAATTGAAAATGCTGCTTGCCCTACCTGCGGATCATGTTCGGGTATGTTTACCGCCAACTCCATGAATTGCCTGAATGAAGCAATCGGATTGGCATTACCGGGAAACGGAACCATTGTTGCCACACATGTGAACCGCGAAAGACTTTTTATCGATGCTGCCAAGCTAATCGTTGAGAATGCAAACAAGTATTATTTTGAAGGCAACGAAACCATTTTACCGCGTTCGGTAGCCACCCGTGCTGCCTTTAATAATGCCATGATCCTGGATATTGCCATGGGAGGGTCTACCAATACGGTCCTTCACATATTAGCTATTGCCCATGAAGCGGAAGTTGAGTTCACCATGGATGATATCGATTCCTTATCACGCCATACCCCTTGTCTGTGCAAGGTAGCCCCGAATTCACAGAAGTACCATATCCAGGATGTAAACCGTGCAGGTGGTATCCTGGGCATTCTGTCCGAACTCAGTAAAGGAGGGTTGCTCGATACGTCAGTGTATCGTGCCGACGGGATGACATTGGGCGAGGCCATCGATAAATTTGATATTACAAGTCCGGCAGTTTCAGCAGAAGCTGTTGAAAAATATAAAAGTGCCCCGGCTCATAAATTCAACCGGGTTATGGGATCGCAACACACTCAATATGAACAATTAGATACCGATCGGAAAACGGGTTGTATCCGCAATATTGCCCATGCCTATACCAAAGATGGCGGCCTGGGAATCCTGAAAGGGAACATTGCACAGGATGGATGCGTTATTAAAACCGCCGGTGTTGATGAAAGCATCTGGAAATTCAGTGGACCGGCAAAAGTATTTACTTCGCAGGATACTGCCTGCCTGGGCATTCTAAGCGGGAAAGTGGTCTCCGGCGATGTGGTGGTAATCACCCACGAAGGTCCTAAAGGCGGGCCGGGCATGCAGGAAATGCTGTATCCTACTTCGTATATTAAATCGAAACATCTGGGAGCAGCCTGTGCGCTGATTACGGATGGTCGTTTCTCAGGAGGTACTTCAGGGCTGTCGATAGGACATGTATCCCCGGAAGCAGCAGCCGGAGGTAATATTGGATTAATCGAAGATGGAGATATTATTGAAATAGATATTCCAAATCGTTCGATAAATGTAAACCTGAGCGAGGCTGAATTGCTGAAACGTAGGCAGGCAGAGGAAGCCCGCGGGAAAGATGCTTTTAAACCCAAAGACCGGAATCGAGTCGTCTCAAAAGCCTTACGGGCTTATGCCAGCCTGGTCAGTTCGGCTGACAAAGGAGCTGTAAGACTGATTGATTAAGAACCCCCTGCCCTTTAAAAGAAAGGGTTGGAAAGGTTGGATTTATTTATATATTTTTAATTTACTAATTTGTTGCACTCTTTAGATCCTATGGTTGGATTTAGGGGATATACGAAATATATGGAAACAAAAACTAAAATAACAGGAGCCCAGGCTTTTATGCACTCGATAGTGAATGAAGGTGTTGATACCATTTTCGGTTATCCAGGTGGAGCTATCATGCCCGTTTTCGATGCATTATTCGATTTCGACAAACAAATAAATCATATACTTACCCGTCATGAACAAGGTGCCACACATGCTGCACAAGGCTACGCACGTGTGTCCGGGAAAGTAGGAGTATGCCTGGTAACATCAGGTCCGGCAGCTACCAATGCCATCACCGGAATAGGTGATGCCCTGATGGATAGTACCCCGCTGGTGGTTATTACCGGACAGGTGGGTGCAGCCTTGCTGGGAACGGATGCCTTTCAGGAAATAGATGTAGTGGGCATTACCCAACCGATCACTAAATGGGCTTATCAGATTCGTCGTGCCGAGGATATTGCGTGGGCTGTTGCCCGTGCCTTTTATATTGCCCGTAGTGGACGCCCGGGACCGGTAGTGCTTGATTTTGCCAAGAACGCACAACTGGAAGAAGTAGAATTCGAATACAAGCCATGTACCTATATACGAAGTTACAATCCTGTTCCGGAAGTAAACCCGGATCAGATAGCATTAGCAGCACAACTCATCAATCAGGCCAAAAGACCTTTTGCGCTGGTTGGACAAGGCGTGATCCTGTCGAATGCTGAAAAAGAACTGAAAGCATTCCTGGAGAAAGCGGATATTCCTGCTGCCTGGACATTGCTGGGTGCTTCGGCTATGCCTTCTGATTTTCGATTAAACAAAGGATTTTTGGGAATGCATGGTAATGTAGCCCCCAATATGAAAACGAACGAATGTGACGTCCTGATCGCTATTGGAATGCGTTTTGATGATAGGGTGACAGGCGATTTGAAAACCTATGCCAAACAAGCCCGGATAGTCCATTTAGATATCGATCCTTCCGAAATAGGTAAGAACATAAAACCGGATGCCCCGGTATTGGGTTCAGCCGTAGAAACACTCCCTGCCATCACAGAATTGCTCCATAAAGCTACCCATACTGAATGGATAGATTCATTTAAGGAATATGAGAAAATTGAATTTGAGAAAGTCATCCAACGTGAAGTTCACCCGACTACGGGTGAGATAACCATGGGTGAAGTGATTCATAAAGTCTCTGAAGCTACACAAAATAAAGCCATCCTGGTCACCGATGTCGGACAGAACCAAATGATGGCTGCCCGTTATTTTAAGTATTCTGAAACCCGTAGCATGGTTACCTCCGGTGGATTAGGCACCATGGGATTTGGTCTTCCGGCTGCCATTGGGGCTAAAATGGGTGCTCCTCACCGGACTGTCTGTACTTTCTGTGGTGATGGGGGGTTTCAAATGACTATCCAGGAATTGGGTACTATCATGCAGGAGCAAATTGGTGTCAAGATGATTATTCTGAACAATCATTTCCTGGGCATGGTACGCCAGTGGCAGGAAATGTTCTTCGAAGAACGGTATTCATTTACTGAAATGCAAAACCCTGATTTTATTGCTATTGCTAAGGCTTATCGAATAGATGGCAGCGAAGTCCATACACGCCAAGAGCTGGATGGTGCCATTGCCGATATGTTGAAAGACGACAAGCCCTATTTGCTGGTTGTCAATGTAGAGAAAAAAGGAATGGTATTCCCTATGATTCCATCCGGAACATGCGTTACTAACATTTTATTGGGAGACTAAACATTTACAATTTAACTATTTACAATTGAAATAACACAAGTATTTTAGAAATTGCAGTATAAATAGATTCACTAATATGGAAAATACATTATATACAATTACCGTTTTTTCTGAAAATACTGTTGGCTTGTTGAATCAAATCACCATTATTTTCACCCGCAGGGCGTTGAATATTGAAACACTTTCGGTTTCACCTTCAGCTATTAAGGGAATACACAAGTTTACAATTACTCTCTATACAACACACGATATGGTTGTCAAGGTAGTACAACAAATTGATAAACGGGTTGATATTTTAAAATCTTATTACAATACCGATGAAGGCCTTGTATTTCAGGAAATTGCTTTATACAAGGTGGCTACTGATAAATTGCTGGGGCTGGGGTCTATTGAAAGTTTGATTCGAAATCATCATATCCATATCCTTGAAATGAACGAAAACTTCGTGGTATTTGAGAAGACTGGGCATTACGATGAGACGCAACAACTTTTCAAAGAATTAAGCGATTCGGTGGGTGTATTGCAGTTTATCCGTTCAGGTAGGGTGGCAATAACCAAATCGAAGGTAGAACGATTGAGTGACATGCTCGAGAGTATGCGTAAATTTGAAAAAAACGAATAAATAATAATGCATAAGAAACGAGCTTATTCTTTTCTGATTCAGCCACAGTATGTCGATTTTCAGTTTCGGGTGACCATGGCAGCTTTGGGTGATATTTTACTGACAACAGCAGGCATGAATGCCGATGATAACGGTTTCGGATTACGGGTGTTGCATGAGACTGAAAGTGCTTGGGTGCTCTCCAGGATGGCCATAGAGATGAAACGATTCCCGGATCAATATGAAACAATCGAAGTGGAAACCTGGGTGGAAGAAGTAGGGCGGGCTACCACTATACGTAATTTCTGTATACGTGATGAAAAAAAAGACATCGTTGGGAATGCCTGTTCGGTATGGGTTCTGTTTGATATGAAAACCCGTCGTGCCAAAGATTTACAAACCCTGGAGGGGATACATGAATTTGCTACCGGAGAGGTCAGTCTGATTGAAAAGCCTATTAGGCTTGGTTCGGTTGAAGGGGAAGATTACGATGGGTTTAAAGTGAAATACAGTGACATCGACATTAACGGACATGTCAACAGCATTCGTTATATCCAATGGATCAGTGATTGTTTCTCCTTGGATTGCTATCGTAAGTGCTCGGTAAAACGATTTGAGATTAATTATATACATGAAATGCTCTTTGATGATTTTGTTGATATTGTAGGTCAACAATCAGATCCGGGAGATTTCCGTTTTGAAATAAGGAAAGAGAATAAGATTGCCTGCAGGGCAAGAGTGGTATTCTGAAAATCTGACTTTCCCAACGTTTAAAGCGTGGGGGAATTTATATAGAAATTAAATAACTATTATAAACCAACTAAATAGTGCTTACGAACAAACTCTTTTGTTTATTCGTGGAACTTTAAAATTTAAAAAAATGGCAAATTATTTTAGCTCACTTCCACATCGCCTGAAAGTACAGGAATTAGGAAAATGTGATTTTATGCAAAGCAGCGAATTCGCTGATGGTGTCAAAAAACTGATTGGTAAGAAAATCGTAATCATAGGTTGCGGTGCCCAAGGATTGGCACAGGGCCAAAATATGCGCGACAGTGGCCTTCATGTTGCTTATGCATTACGTCAGGAAGCTATTGATTCAAAAAGGGCCTCTTATCAGAATGCAATTGAAAATGGATTTGAAGTTGGAACTTTCGAGGAAATGGTACCAACGGCTGATCTGGTTTCCAATTTAGCACCCGATAAACAACACACTCCTGTAATCAACAAAATTATTCCTTTAATGAAAAAAGGATCATGTTTGTCCTATTCACATGGGTTCAACATTGTCGAAGAAGGTACTCAGATCCGTAAGGATATTACGGTAGTCATGATTGCCCCTAAATCGCCGGCCTCTGAAGTACGTGCTGAATACCTTCGTGGTTTCGGTGTTCCTACATTAATTGCAGTACATGCTGATAATAACCCGAATGGTGATGGACTTGAAATCGCAAAAGCCTATTGCGTAGGCACTGGTGGAAATAAAGCCGGAGTCTTGCTGTCTTCATTTGTTGCCGAAGTAAAATCGGATTTAATGGGTGAACAAACGATCCTGTGTGGTCTGTTGCAGACCGGTTCTATCCTTAGCTTCAACAAAATGGTTGAAAAAGGAATTGATAAAGGCTATGCTTCCAAGTTGGTTCAATACGGTTGGGAAGTAATTACAGAAGCCTTAAAGATTGGCGGTATCACCAATATGATGGACCGTCTGTCAAATCCTGCAAAGGTGGAAGCTTATAAACTGGCTGATGAATTGAAAGAGATCATGCGTCCATTGTTTATCAAACATATGGATGATATCTTGTCAGGTGAATTTTCTAAAACCATGATGGAAGACTGGGCTAATGGTGACAAAAACCTCTTAACATGGCGTGCTGCCACCGGTGAAACTGCATTTGAAAAGACTCCGGCAGGTGACGTGGAAATCTCAGAACAAGAATACTTTGATAATGCTACCCTGATGGTTGCTTTTATTAAAGCAGGTGTTGAATCAGCTTATGAAACCATGACCTGCTCGGGCATTAAGAATGAATCGGCTTACTACGAATCATTGCACGAAACACCGCTTATCGCGAACACCATTGCCCGGAAGAAACTGTTCGAAATGAACCGTGTTATCTCCGATACTGCTGAATACGGATGTTACTTATTCGATCATGCCTGTAAACCTCTCTTGGCTGATTTCATGAAGAAGGTGGACACTAACGTTATTGGTAAAAACTTCAACGAAGGTAAGGATGGACATGTTGATAACTTTGAATTAGTGAAGATTAACGCCGAAATCCGAAACCATTCTATTGAAGTTTGTGGAGCCGAATTACGTGCTGCCATGACTGCCATGAAAAAGGTAGTGGAATAACGAACAAGTATATTCTAAATACATAACAAGAGCCACTTCCTTTTGGAGGTGGCTCTTGTTGTGTGTTGCGAAAGATTGAAAACTATTTATCCTTCATTCTGCCAAGGTATATCATAACCACCAGAGACATTACACCGCTCAGGATAAACAGGTATTTTGCCCCCAGGGTATACCAGATAACTCCTGCCATTGAACTTGCTACCATGGTACAGAGACTTTGTAATGCTGAGAAAGTGCCGATGGCCGTTGCAGTGTCTTTTTTGTCGGTGATATTGCTGATCCAGGCTTTTGATACTCCTTCGGTTGCAGAAGCGTACAATCCGTATAAAAAGAATAATACAAGAAATATGTATAGATTGGTGTTTAGTGAAAAACCCAAGTAAACGATGGAGAACAATGCTAATCCAATGATAAACATGTGTTTCAATCCTATTTTGTCAGCCAGTGAGCCAACCGGAAAGGCAAAGAATGCATAAACCAGGTTATAGAAAATATAAATTCCAATGACATGCGTGTCGTTCAACCCTGCATCTTTGGCCTTCAACAATAAAAATACATCTGAACTGTTGAATAAAGTGAACAGCAGCAACCCAATCAATAATTGCCGGTATGCAGCAGGGCTTTGTTTCCAGTATCTCAAAAAGGAAAAGAATGATACTTTCTCATGAGTAGGAGCGAGGGCTGTTTTCTTTTCCTTCAGCAACAGGGTAGTGATAATTGCCAATACTCCCGGAATAAAGGCTATGTAGAAAAGTGATACATAATCTTTCGGATAGAAATATAAATATACCAATGCCAATGCAGGTCCAATAGCAGCACCAACAGTATCCATGGCACGGTGGAATCCAAAAACGGTTCCTTTGGTTTCAGGAGTAGCTTCGTCGGATAGGATGGCATCACGGGCTCCTGTACGGATCCCCTTTGCAAAGCGATCGGTGGTACGGACAAAGAAAATCCAGAGGGGGTACGTGAAGAAAACAGTGATGGGTTTAGCAATAGCACTCAGAATGTATCCAACCTGAACAAATGGTAATCGTTTGCCTGTTGCATCTGATAACTTCCCGAAATATCCTTTGCTCAATCCGGCAGTTGCTTCTGCCACACCTTCCAGGATTCCAATAATCAGAATTGAGAAACCTATGCTTTTCAGGTAAATAGGCATTACCGGATAAAGCATTTCGCTTGCTACATCGGTAAATAAACTGACTACCGACAATATCCAGACTACCCGGCTGATTTTCTTAAACATAATTTAATTAATTCTCAAATCATAATTCTCAATTCATAATTCATAATTCATAATTCATAATTCATAATGCACAATTCATAATTCTTAATTATTGCGGATTTTCTTTATAAACGACAGTTCACAATCTGTCTTTCTAATTAGGAATTATGCATTCTTAATTATGAATTAATTAGTCTATTTCCAATCCTAATCCATTCTTAAGTTTATCCAGTGCCGGATTCTGATCAGCCATGATCCTGTAACGATCTTCAGGTGAATTGGCACGTTGTATTGCAGTCTCTTCTGCAATTTTCAGGGACATCCTTACGGCTGAATTTTGAAGTCTTTGCTGCATGAATTCTACAATATCCGTTTGCAGGCGTATTAATTCTTTTTCCTGTAATATATTACTTACGGTTAACTCAAAAGTAGTATCGGAGATCAGTTTTGGTCTTGTGTTTTTAATAAAGCTGGTAATACGTCCTTGTTCTGGAATGGTATCTGCAAATTGTTGCCAGGCTTTATCGAGTTCCTCATAGGTAAACGGATTGTTTTGAATGGACTTTACTACAATCTTTTCTTCGGTAGTAGTTCCTTCCTGAGATACTACTGTGTTAGTCGCAGAAATAGAAATACTTCCGGGCCTTTTAAAGGTTGGTTTGGAATCTGCAACTACTTCCCTTGACTTTTGAACAGGTTGAGAAACCGGTTTCTCACGAAGGGTGGCTGTTGCAGTTGGAGAGGATACCGTCTTTACTACCGGTCTGTTTTCGTTGGCAGCAGGCACATTGACTGTTATTTTTTTTATGGGTTCGGCAACAGTATCAATTAGTAGGGATTTTTTTTTTTCATCCGTCAGTTGGCACAGACGAATTAAAGTAAGCTCAATAAGGAGCCGTTTATTTTTACTTAGCCGGTAATCAATATCACAATCATTACAGATTTTCAATCCCTGAAACAAAAACTCTGATGAGCAGTGTTGTGCTTGTGTTTTATATCGTTCCCCAATATCAGCTCCTACTTCCAGTAGTGATATGGTATCAGGATCCTTACTCACCAGTACATCCCTTAAGTGGGAACTGAGTCCGGTAATAAAATGATGTCCATCGAACCCGTTGTTCAATATCTCATTAAAAATCAATAAGGATTGACTTACTTCACCTTTTAGAAATCCTTCTACCAATCTGAAATAATACTCATAATCCAGTACATTCAGGTTTTCAATTACTCCCTGATAGGTGATATTATTTCCGCAAAAACTGACCAGCTGGTCAAATATAGACAAGGCATCACGCATTCCGCCCTCACTTTTCTGGGCAACAATGTTCAATGCATTCACATCGGCTGTTACACCTTCCTGAAGGGCTACATATTGCAAATGTTTTACCGTGTCGGATACCGTGATACGGTTAAAATCGTATATCTGGCAACGCGAAAGAATCGTTGGAATAATCTTATGCTTTTCGGTAGTGGCCAGTATGAATATGGCATGTGCTGGCGGCTCTTCCAATGTCTTTAGAAATGCATTAAAAGCACCCTGGGAGAGCATGTGTACTTCATCAATGATATAGACGCTGTATTTGCCTATTTGTGGGGGGATACGAACCTGATCGGTTAATGAACGGATATCATCCACTCCATTGTTCGAGGCAGCATCCAGTTCATGGATATTATAGGAACGCTGTTCGTTAAACGAAACGCACGATTCACATTCATTGCAGGCTTCGGCTTCTGATGTTAGGTTCTGGCAGTTTATGGTTTTTGCAAATATGCGGGCGCAGGTTGTTTTACCAACTCCTCTTGGTCCGCAAAACAAATAAGCATGTGCCAAATGATTGCTTTTAATAGCATTTTTCAGGGTAGTTGTCAATGCTGTCTGACCAACAACCGAGTTAAATGAAGACGGACGATATTTGCGAGCCGAAACAATGAAATTATCCATAAATTGAAACCTTTTTCTGCTTTTGCCTGCAAATATACTGAAAAAATCAGCTATCATTCAATAAAAAAAAAGATTTCTCAAAAAAAAGAATGAACCTAAAAATTGCTTACCTTTGTCTCCGAAACCTGAGTTGTATTATTATTTTGTCTGATCACTCATAACTTTTTATTCCGGCAACTTGTAATTTGAATTATCATGGCATTATCTAAAAGTACAGGGAAGAAACTTGGAAAGATACTTTTGAATAAGTACCTGATTGTTTTCCTGGCCTACACAGTTTTTGTTACTTTCTTCGATCAGCACAGTCTGATTTATCGATGGCAGACACACCGTAAGATAACTGAACTGGAGAAGGAGTATCACTTCTATCAGGGTGAGATTAAGTCCAACAACCAAAAGAAATTTGAGCTTCAATCAAGCAATGCAAACCTGGAAAAGTTTGCACGTGAACACTATTATATGAAAAAAGAAAACGAAGATATATTTATTATTAAAGAATGAAAGATAAAAAACCCTCCCAGATCCTCTTTATTATTGCCGGTACTATTCTTATTTTAGGCGCTTTTGCCAAACTTTTTGATATTGCTTATGCTCCCTATATTTTTTCTGTTGGCGCTGCATTCTTGATCTTTATTCAAGGTAAAAATGCTTTTGACAGTAAGAAACTGGACAGTCGTCAACAACGCTTAGTGCGAATTGGTTTGCTCACAAGCCTTCTGTTGGGCATAGCTGCTTACTTGATGTTTAATAATTCTAATACCTGGGTGGTAGCTGTCTTAATTTATGCCCTTTCCTCTTTTTTTCTATCCTTTCGCGGAAACTCATAGTATCTTCATTCAACACTTTTACCACTAGGCATAAAAAAAAACGCAACTTTTAGGTTGCGCTTTTTTTTTATCCTTCGGATAAGGTATCGTTTATTTCTTTGCTGCGTAGCGTTCGTTGAGTAACTGTGTAACTTCAGCAGTAATATCATACGATTTATCTGCATAAAGTATATTATCGCTTGATGTGTTGCTGATGATCATTTGATATTTTTTATCTTTATTGAACTGTTTCATGAACGAATTAATCGTATCACGCAGTTGTTCGCTCATTTTCTGTTGAACCTGAACCAACTGTTTGCTCAAATCGCCATCCAATACTTGCAAGTCCTGTTGTTTCTTCTGTAATCGTGCCTGCTCTTGTTCTGCACGTTCGCGGCTTAGGAATGCATTGTTTTCCAGCTTGCGTTGAAACTCGCCCATCTCTGTCTGCAATTGACGTGCCTTCGTGTTAATCGTCAGACGTGAATCCTCTTGTTTCTTGATTAATGATTCGTTTGCTTCTTTCGCAAACTGATAATGCAACAACAAGGAGTCGATATTAATGTAAGCAATTGGTAATTTCCCTTTCGTGATTGTGTCTTTGCCGGGAGCTGCTTGTTTGGCGGTTGTACTTGTTTTGTTGCCAAGTACCAACACAAACAGAATAACAATTGCAATCGCCAAAATGGCATTAATAATGAGTGATACGTTTTTCATCCGCTTAGTTTGTTAATTTGTTTAGGTGGTTATTTCCCATACTTAGTGGAAAATATACTTTAAGTGAGTGCAAAGATAATTTTTTTAGAACACTTCAATACAATGACCCTACATTTTTTAGGAAAATGAATGTTTCATTGTGTTTTTTAACATGGCTTTCGCTTTTAAGGCCTCCTCAGGGGTCAATTCTTGATTGTCCGGGATGAAAAAAGCCGGATTGTTTTATTTATCCGGCTTATAATCTATTTTTAGTATCAAGTGTTAGAAACGTTCGGAAACTATTTTCCAGTCTACTAAATCCCAGATGGCAGCTACATAGTCTGCACGTCGGTTTTGATAATCCAGGTAATAGGCATGTTCCCATACATCAAATGTCAATAGCGGGGTTAATCCACGGGTGATAGGATTGCCTGCATTGCTTTCTTTTACGATCGACAGCTTTCCGGCTGCATCTTTTACCAACCAGGCCCATCCCGATCCAAATACCGATACGGCAGCTTTATTGAATTCTGTTTTAAAGTTATCCAATGATTCCCATTCACTGTTTATTGCTTTCAGTAACTTATCGCTTGGAACGCTTCCTTTATTCGGAGTCAGTGACAAAAAATAGAAAGTATGGTTCCAGATTTGAGCTGCATTGTTAAAGATAGGACCTTCTGATTTCTTGACAATCGCTTCCAGATCAGAGTTCTCAAATTCGGTACCTATCACCAACCCATTGAGGTTATTTACATACGTTTGATGATGTTTTCCATAATGGAAACTAATGGTTTTTTCACTGATAATTGGTTCCAATGCATTGTGAGCATAAGGTAATTCGGGCAATGTAAATTTCATAATTTTTATTGTTTTGTGAGTTAATAATTCTCTTGACTTTTGCGATTACTTATTCTAAACGTCTGGGAGAGCCATTTTGTTTGAACAATTCAGTATTTTTTATTTAAAATATAGACCGAGTATTTGTATAACTCCTTTTTTCTTGTCATCTTTGTACTGTGTTTGAAAAACTTAATGTCAAACGTACAAAGTCAACTGGTATCCAGGTAGGGCTTTACATATTATAAAATGGATATTCGCATATAATTTAATCATATAATTTAAAAAAACATGAACAAAACAATCAGATTAACCCTTGCTTTAGCTGTTGTAATGTTAGCAACATCTGCCTGTAAAACCAAACAAAAAATTGCTGAAATCCCTGCTGGTGCCAATGTTGAAGCAACTGCCCCCAGGCCTGCTGTTACCAATCCAACCCCTGAAGCAGCTGCACCTGCTGAGAACCGCGTTGTGTCTAGCGAAAATGAAGTAACCCGCAATGAGAATTTCAGTTTAGCTGAAGGCGAAACCAATACCGATGCGTTGAGATTTAAATATCACGTGGTAGTCGGTAGTTTTACAAAACAAGCCAATGCCAAAGGTCTGCAAAGTACTCTTAATAAAGAAGGCCGCAGAGCTGTCGTAGTTGTCAACGAAAAAGGAATGTTTCGTGTCTTGATTACTTCTGTCAACGACTATAATAAAGCACATGCTTTTATTAAGGATATTTCTAACCGTTTCCCGGATGCATGGGTATTGGTTCAAAAATAAAAAATCAATTTTAGTATAACATAAAGAAAGGAGAAGGTCTATGGATTTTCTCCTTTCTTTATAATTTACTTATTTGAATAGCATTGCCCTGAAATTTGTTTCTTTTTGTTTTTTCCTTTTTTCCTTCTGAATTTTGCTTACTCC
>Ga0302286_10000954_pt1 | contig 22192 bp, 17 predicted proteins | sample III_Fen_E2_3_FD_198765 | JGI IMG/M metagenome (GOLD analysis project Ga0302286, IMG submission 198765) | Peat permafrost microbial communities from Stordalen Mire near Abisko, Sweden - III_Fen_E2_3 | ecosystem: Environmental > Terrestrial > Soil > Wetlands > Permafrost | place: Sweden: Abisko...
TTATAAAATTGAACCCCCCCTGATTTAAATAATAATAAATAAGATATAATGAACACAAAAGGGCTATTGATAGCTTTTGTTTTAGGCTTCTTGACAACTATTGTCTTTTCACAGACTGTCCCAACCCAAAATTGTACTGTAAAAGGCATGGTACTGGATTCAGTATCGAGGGAATCCATCCCCTATGTTACCATATCCATAGCTTCTGTTGAAAAACCGGAACTATATCTGAAACGCATCGCTTCGGGGGTAAAAGGGGATTTTGAATTGGCGATGACTAAGACGGGGAATTACCGGATTAGTTTTGAGTCGGTGGGTATGACAAAACAGACCCGTAGCATCACCATCGCTCCGGAACAGAAGATACTGAGCCTGGGTAAAATTGCGATGGCTGCCGGGAATAAGAACCTGGGTGAAGTGACGGTTACAGCTCTCAAACCCCTGATCAAAGTGGATCTGGATAAGATATCGTATGACATGAAGTCTGATCCGGAGGCGCAATCTGCCACTACGCTGGATATGCTTCGGAAGGTGCCATTGGTAACGGTGGACGGGGATGATAAAATTAAGTTGAAGGGCTCGTCGAGCTTTAAAGTCTATATTAACGGGAAACCTTCGGGTATGATGACAAATAATGCTTCGCAGGCACTGAAGAGTATGCCCGCCTCGAGTGTGAAAAGTATTGAGGTAATCACCGAGCCGGGAGCCAAATATGATGCGGAAGGCATAGGTGGCATCATCAATATCGTAACAGATAAAGCATTGAGCGGAATCACTGGAACCCTGCGGGCGGGGGCAGATACCCGGGGCGGTAAGAACGGGGGATTGTACTTTTCTTCGAAAGTAGGTAAGTTCGGGTTGACAGCCAACCTGAATTATTACGCCCAGAATAGCCCTCAAAACATCTTCTACAGTGAAAGGGAGAATCTGAACCCCCAATCAGTAGGTTTTATACGGCAGGATTCTCATTCCAAATCAAAATATACTCAAGGATACGGTTCTGTTGAATCCAGTTATGAATTCGATTCCCTAAACCTGGTCAGTTTCTCCATGAATGGTTATCTGGGAGGAAATACCTCCAACTCAGAAGGTAAAACGTCCATGTTGGGCGTGAACAGGGATACCCTTTCGGCGTATGACCAACTATTGCATTCCAGCGGTGACTGGGGTGGGGTAGATCTGTCGCTTGATTACCAGCGAACCTTTAAAAAGCCCGAACAGCTTTTCACACTTTCCTATCGGTATGGTTATTCGCCCGATAATACGGATAATACATCCACCCTGATCGGATTAATTAACTATGCAGGGTCAAAACAGCACATTCAGAGTGAGGCGCGGGGTGATGAGCATACTTTCCAGGTTGATTATACCGAGCCGTTTAATAAGATCCATGTTATTGAATTCGGCGCGAAATACATTTTGCGGCTGAATGCCAGTACCAATACCTATCTCCAACAAAACCAGACTACCCAGGTGTGGGAACCGATATCAAACCGTCCTGAAAACAATCTGGATCAGACCCAGGATATCCTGGGTGCTTACGGTAGCTATACTTTGAAGCTTAAGAAGCTGAGTATGAAAATGGGAGTCCGTTACGAACAAACCTGGTCGAACGTGGAAGTGAAGGATACTAACTTTCAGGTTAAGTTTCGGAACCTGGTACCTTCGGTGAGCATGTCGTACAAGTTCTCAGAATCCACGAGTCTTCGGTTGAGCTATAACCAACGAATCAGCCGTCCGGGTATCTGGTATTTAAATCCATTTCTTGATAACTCAAATCCGAATGATGTCTCGCAAGGAAATCCTGACTTGAAACCGGAGATTCAAAATTCATTTTCTTTAAACTACAGCAATATAACTCCAAAACTCACTATCAATACCAATTTGTTTACTTCGTTTACCAATAATTCCATTGAACGTGTCAGCAAATCTTTGAACGACAGTGTTGTGTATGCTACCTATAAAAATATAGGGCAGACTAAAAATACCGGAATGTCAATGTCAGTCAATTGGCAGCCCAACAAATTGCTCCGTTTCAATGGAGATGGCGGGGTGGGGTATACAAGCCTTTCGACCAATGATGGGAGCGGATTGAAAAATGATGGTGTTAATTACAATGTCTGGATCGGCTCGCAATACACTTTGCCCTATGAAATCAAATGGATTGTCAACACCGGTTATTACTCCCCTAATATCAGCTTGCAAGGTCAGTCTTCGGGCTTTTATTATTACAATACTACCTTGTCGCACGAATTTTTCAAGAAGAAGCTAACTGTCAATCTCAGGGCCAGTAACTTTATCACGAAAACCAGGGAATTTACCAGTTCTATGACTACTGCCGATTATCGGACTCATTCAGTGTATACGAACGTATTCCGGAACTTTGGGGTTACAGTGGTATATACCTTTGGCAAACTGAAAGAACAGATCAAAAAAGTACAACGGACTATTGAAAATACGGATGTCAAAGGAGGAGGTCAATCGGGAGGGGGAGGACACTAAAAATAAGTGGGAAGACATACGGAAATTATTTTCTTTTATTCAGATCTCCGAATAAAACCTGTTGATCTCAGAAATAGTGCCTGTCAGTGAATATTCAATTGAATTCAGGTTGGTTTTGATTATTCCACCCGTTGTTACAAACCTGATATTGTGTTCCTGGATGCTCTCTTGTAATGGCCTTTGGTTGCGATTTAGAGTTTGGAACTAACACTCTGTAAAAGCCGGATTAGAACTGGATATTTAAGTTCAAAATGGACTTTGCGTTGAAGCCACAAGATTTATTCCTCCTAACGAAGGTGTTTTCCGCTGGTTTTACAAGAATACTATCGCCGTAGCCTAATATCTTTTATTCACCATTACTTTCAATCCATTAGCAATCGTAGTAATCTGAATTTCTTTGCCCTCTACGTACGGTTCACCATCATAATGGAATGGACCTGATTCTTCACGTATCAAGGTTATTTTCTCTGACCGGAGGGTAGTCATGAACAGATCTTTATCAATGGTCTTGGCGAAAAGTTGGAGGGCCAGACCGGGCAGGGCAATGATGGGGAACCTACTCATGATGGAAATGTCCAGTTTCCCGTCCTGTACACTGGCTTGTGGTGCAATGTATGCGTTGTTTCCCCATTGGGAGGCGTTGGCAAAGGTAATGACAAAAGCTTTTGTATTTAAATCAATTCCTTCGCCCAATAAATGGTAGTTCTGTGATTTGTAGGAGAAATATCCGGTAATTATTTTTTCAATGTAACTCATGATACCCCTTTTTTTACCTTTGGCAAATTCGGTGCTTACATACGCATCAAAACCTGTCCCGCAGGTACAAAAGAAAGGACGTTTATTCACCAGTCCATAATCCATCAGTATTGGTTCCGACCGGTTCAACTGTACGATGGCTTTCTTGATACTCATGGGAATGCCAAGGTGACGTGCCAACCCATTCCCGGAGCCAATAGGGACAATGCCCAGGGAGGTGTTGGAATGGATCAGGGAATGACCGACTTCATTTACCGTTCCATCACCACCCACTGCAACCACAATATCGAAATTCTTATCGACAAAAGCCTTTGCCAATTCGGTAGCATGTCCACGTTGTTCGGTAAAAACAATTTCAGGTTCAAATAATGCAGGATCCAATAGCCGTTTAATTAGTGTCGGAATATCTTCTTTCTTTCCGGTACCCGAAAAAGGATTGATTATAAAAGCTATTTTCGATTTCATGTTGTTTCCTGGCCTGATTGTTTTTTTTGATGATTATTTGAGTTGCGAAAGTACAAATAAAAAATCGATAATTAATAATTTAACCATATAAGCCTAAAACACGCATCGTGTCAATGCTTTGTTGTATATTTGCAAATAGTTGATTGTTTGATTAGTTGATTAAGTTAATTAAGTTGATTGAGGTAATTCCGTTGGTTGAGTTAATTGATTCATTTGTGCAATCGACGAATACACACTCAACGCGGAACACTAAACACGAAACCTTTCAAACGTCAAACCTTTCAAACTCCAAACTCTTCAAACTCTCCGAACATAAAACTCGGAACACAAAATATAAATAACATGTCTAAAAAGAAACGACCCTCCGCCCCCAGCACCCGAATACGTAAAACAGAATTGGTGCAAAATATTGTCAATGTATTTAACGAGAATGCAGAGAAGACTTTTAATTATAAACAAATTTCATCGTTGCTCAATATAAAGTCCGAATCCCAACGTGTGTTTGTGAATCAATTGTTGTATGAATTGCTGGAAGAAGATTTTCTGGTGGAGATCTCACGTGGCATGTTTAAAGTTAATTCACGCGGGGGATATATTTCGGGTACGATCGAACGGCAGGGTGTGAAGACCTTCCTGGCTCCGGATGATGGAGGTGAAGTCGTATTCATCCCGGAACGGAAAACCAACCATGCGTTACTGAACGATGTTGTCAAGGTATTCCTGTATGCCCGTCGTAAAGGACAGCAACCCGAAGGGGAAGTTGTGGAAATAGTCAAAAGAGCGAAAGACACCTTCGTGGGTATACTCGATGTGTCGGAAAATTATGCTTTCCTGACCTTGGATAACCGGATTATGACCAATGATATTTTCATTCCAAAGAATAAACTAAAGGGTGGAAAGACCGGACAGAAAGCAGTCGTTAAGTTGCTAGCCTGGGAACCTAATGCCAAGAACCCAATCGGGGAGGTTATTGATATCCTCGGGGATAAAGGTGATAACAATACTGAAATGCATGCTATTCTCGCAGAATTCGGGTTGCCTTACAAATACCCGGAAGATGTGGAAGAAGCGGCAGCTAAAATAGATGCCGGCATTACCCCGGAGGAAGTTGCCAAACGTATTGATATGCGCCAGGTGACCACATTTACGGTTGATCCCCGTGATGCCAAGGATTTTGATGATGCCTTGTCATTGCGAAAGTTGAATAACGGACTTTGGGAAGTCGGCGTCCATATAGCCGATGTTACCCATTATGTCCGCCCGGAGAGCATTATTGAAACAGAAGCTGAGCAACGTGCTACTTCGGTGTATCTGGTGGATCGTACGATCCCTATGTTGCCTGAGCATTTGTCGAATGGCATTTGTTCCCTTCGCCCAAATGAAGATAAGCTGACGTATTCGGTTATTTTCCAACTCAACGATAACGCTGAAATACAGCATTACCGGATTGCCAAGACTGTTACCTGCAGCAATAAAAGATTTGCTTATGAGGATGCCCAGGCAATCATTGAAACAGGGGAGGGTGAGTTGAAGGAAGAAATCCTTACCCTGGATCGCTTGGCTAAGACTCTTCGTGCTAAACGGTTTGCTGATGGTGCCATTGCTTTCGACCGGGTGGAAGTTCGGTTTGAGATCGACGATAAAGGAAAACCTACCTCGGTATACTTCAAAGAACAGAAGGATGCCAATAAAATGATTGAAGAGTTTATGCTACTGGCAAATAAAACAGTGGCTACCCATATTGGCAAACCCGGTAAAGGTATGAAGGCAAAGACATTTGTCTATCGTATCCACGATGTTCCAAATCCGGAGAAACTGAATACATTCTCTGTGTTTATTAAACGTTTTGGATATAACCTCAAGACAAGCGGTAAGCAAACTGCTGTTTCGGCTTCTATCAATGCGTTGCTTGATGAAGTCCAGGGAAAGAAGGAACAGAACCTGATTGAAACACTTGCTATCCGTTCGATGGCAAAAGCTGTCTATTCCACCCATAACCTGGGACATTACGGTTTGGCATTTGATTTCTATACACATTTCACATCTCCTATCCGTCGGTATCCGGATATGATGGTGCACAGGTTGCTTGAAAAATATGCCGAAGGTGACAAGAGTGTCAGTGCTACCGAATATGAAGAGTATTGCCAGCACAGTTCGGATATGGAGCAACTGGCTTCCAATGCCGAACGGGCTTCCATTAAATATAAACAGGTTGAGTTTATGGCCGACCGTCTGGGACAAGTCTTTGATGGAGTCATTTCAGGAGTTACCGAATGGGGTATTTATGTCGAACTGATTGAAAATAAATGTGAGGGTATGATACCAATCCGTGAACTGGATGACGATTATTATACTTTTGATGATAAAAACTATTGTTTGATAGGACGCAAGTTACACAGACGCTACCAGCTGGGCGATACCATTACGGTGAAAGTGGCACGTGCAAACCTGGATAAGAAACAACTGGATTTTGTGATAGCGTAACCTTCCGCGTTCCGTGTTTCGTGTTTGAAGAGTTTGAAAGGTTTGAGGTTTGGTGTTTGAAAGGTTTGGTGTTTTGTGTTTCGCGTTGAATGTGTATTCGTCGATTGCACGAATCAACTCAATTAACTCAATCAACTTAGTCAACATAATCAGCTAATTAACCAATCAACTAAATAATCCGGTCAACTTTTCTCATAAAAGGCTTTGTAGTTTTAAAAAATTGCCTATCTTTGCACTCGCTAAAGAAAACTAATGGCTGCGTAGCTCAACTGAATAGAGTACCACACTACGGATGTGGGGGTTGCAGGTTTGAATCCCGCCGCGGTCACGATAAAAAAACTCAGTAAACATTTTGTTTACTGAGTTTTTTTTATGTCCGGTTTTATGATGAATGGGTTTCAACTCCTATCTAAAGACTACTTGTCCTGGTTTCCCCTATATATAGCGATACACGAATCCAAACATACTTCCTGTCGGATACCCTCGTGTGGCGGTTTAGTCTCTTCAGAAAAGAATTGGTCTATCCTCCATTCTTTTTCTTCGCCAGCCAATCCTGATTTATTTATAATTTCTTAAGTTCCTCTCCGGCATTGTTGTGATCAACCACTTTTACATCATACAGGATTTCCATCTTGTAGGTTTGTCCTTTGATGGCATTATACAGGTTAATGACTCCGTCATGGCCCATGGAGCGAAAATCTTGTTTCATGGTAGCACAGTTCGGATTTTCCTTAATGTATCGTAGGAGTGGTCTGGAAACATCAAAAAACACCGAAACACCTCCATGCTTCATGAATCTGGATAAAGCAGGAATACTGTCAACTCCGTTCAAAATAGGAACACCCCAAAATAACTGTACCCTGTTGATTTTAGTCTTTTGATTTAAATTGTAGGTGACTAATTCATTTCCGTAATCGGGTAGTTCGTACGAATAATCGATATTTGCAATTTCACTGTCGCTGATCACGGAGCGAAATCCGGATATTCTTTCCGTCATATTCAGGGCGCCTACTCCACCACATAGAATGAAAATTTTACCCGGTTTCTTTTTTGTCTTCGAATACAGGGCCATCATGGTTTCGGCACAGACCTTCCCTGCTTTTTTATTGTCGGTTCCTACATAGAAAATCCGATCGCTTTTCGGGCAATCCGAGTCAAAGGTGGCTACTTTTATTCCCGCCTTCATAGCTTTGTTGATCGGGTCTTTGAGCATCTCGGCATCATTGCAACTGATTAAAATCCCATCTACCTTATAGTGAATGAGATTTTCCATCAACTCTTTTTGTTTTATTCCGTCAATGGAAGTCGGAGCTTCCCAGGTTAGCATAATTCCCAGGCCTTTGGCAGCTTCTGTTGCACTTTGTTTTACCTGATCAAAGATAAAATTATCTACTTTGGGTATAATGGCAATGACAATTTCTTTCTTTTCAATCTTTTTCTGGCTGCAGGAAGCAAAAATGACAGCAAAAAGGCAGAGTGCTGTTAGTATAATCCAATTCTTTTTCATAATATTAATATCGTTTAGAGTGAGTTGAAAAACCGATTATTTATATTATACTGCAATCCGATATATGTAAAGAGGTTTGAATGGCGTAAAGAATTTCTATCCTATAAACAAACTCAGGGAATACTTTGTTTTTATTTTTTCATTTAATATTCTCAGAAGAAATATCAACTTTGTTTAGTCTTATATCCGATTCTATTCCATGTTACCCTTTCTCAAATTCAACCCTGCAATTAGTTTTTTCCTTTTTCTGTTTCTAGTCTCTGTTCGGAGGGGGCAAAGTGAGGGCAAAGAGAGGGTAAAGTGAGGGTAAATTGAGGGCAAGGAGAGCTGAACTTCTCCTTGCCCTCAATTTACCCCCTTTGAAGTCTGAATTTAGCCTCTATTTGCAAAGGACCTGTGCCGGATCTAAAGCGAGATCAATTGGGACTAAAAATGAAAAGTGTTGCAAAAAATCATATTTGCGACAGGGGAATCCGTTTTCATCTTGTTTTGTAGGAGAATCAGAGTTATAATTAACAATATTAACAGTTATGCTGTATAAATAGCCAGATTTCTTACAATTCGAATATGGTCAGAAATGGTAGCTAATTGTAAGTTGATGGATTGAAATAGGCGCAATATGCAAAAAAAGTTCTTTAATTGCTATGTTTTTGCTTGAAAAAGCCATCCGAATGGAGGTGAATTGCTCCCATTATGTGTTAAATGTGTGGTTGGATCAAAAAAGATTCTTTTCCGGTGTTTCTTTTTTAATTTGTTGACAAATATTAAAAATGGAATGATTTTAAATCGTAAGCATATTGTAAAAATCAGTATCACAGGTTTATACATTTGTGTTAACAGGTCGTAAAAGTGTTAATGAGGCATTCATGAGGTATTGCAAAATTTGTTTGGCTTCAATCTGACACAAAAAATCTGCATATATTTTCTATTTATCATCAAAAACACTTGTTTTTTAATTATTAATGCTTTATTTTTGCAAACTGATTAAATGAGGTCATTTGAAAAAAACGCAAATTAAAGAAGATTAATAAACAAAATGTTAAATTTATGAGAAAACTAACGTTCTTATTGGCTTGCCTATTATTGGTAGGTGTAGGTTTGGTTAATGCTCAAACAAAATCAATTACGGGAAATGTATTTTCCGCAGATGATGGGCAACCTGTTATTGGAGCTACTATCATGGTAAAAGGTACAACTTTGGGTACCATTACAGATGTAGACGGAAAATTTAAAATCAATTTGCCGGGAAATGCAAAAACACTTGTCATTTCCTATGTTGGAATGAAAACAATTGAAATTGAAGCTAAAAATGGTGTATCCATTAAGCTTGAATCCGACGCCAGGCAAATGGATGAAGTGGTTGTAACTGCCATTGGAATCAAACGTTCTCAGAAGTCATTAGGTTATTCAGCCACCACAGTGACAGCTGAAGACATTACAGCCACCGGAAACCGTAGTGCGTTGAATGCACTGGAAGGTAAGGTTCCCGGAGTTGAAATTTCGTCTGCTTCCGGAGCACCAGGGTCTTCTACCCGTGTGATCATGCGTGGATTCTCTTCCTTAAGCGGAAATAACCAGCCTTTGTATGTTGTGGATGGTGTGTCTATTGATAACGGCCAAGTTGGTTCCACTTCCTTGAATGGCGGTATGGACTTTGGTAACCGTGCCAATGATATTAATCCGGATGATATTGAATCGATGACTATCCTGCAGGGTGGTTCGGCAACAGCCTTATATGGTTCGCGTGCTTCCTCGGGAGCTATTGTCATCACGACAAAAAATGGTGCAAAGTCAAATAACAAAGCACGAGTAGATATTTCGTCGACTACCACTTTCGATAGCCCTCTTCGGTTGCCTTATATGCAGAACGAATTTGGACAAGGCTGGTACGATCGTGGAGGCGGACTTTCCGACTTACAGGAAAATGGTAGCTGGGGTCCACGTTTTGATGGGAAAATCCGCAAGTGGGGTTTTGCCGTTGATAACCAACAACAAATCAAACCTTATGTAGGATTGACAGATAACGTGAAGGATTTCTTCGAAACAGGTACTACGTATAATAATACGATTGCCATTTCGAATGGGGATGATAACAAGAGTTACTATATGTCTTTTGGAAATGTCACTGCAGATGGTATCATGCCCTCAAAAGCAGATGGATTTAAAAAGAACAGTATGAAATTAAGCGGATCGACAAAGTTCCTGAAGATTTTCACGGCAGCTGCTTCGATGAATTACATTAACAAAGAAATGAGTTTCGTACCAACCGGACAACAACAATCTGTTTTGGACGGAATCTGGCAATCAGCCCGCGATATCAGTATTGTTGATCAAAAGGATTACAACAATAAATTTAATAATGTTGATAATTACTTTACTATTTTCGCACAGAACCCTTACTTTGTGTTGAACGAACATGGGAATAAATTCAAGGAAAACCGTATTTTTGGAAATGCATCACTCGATGCAAAGATTTTACCTTGGTTGACAGCTAAATTTAAAGTAGGTGATGACGTTTCAAACAGTTCGTTAAAAGCATGGAGATCCATTGTAAAAGGTACCCGTGCAGCTTACAATGATGATCCTGGACAAGTACTTGAAAATGCGTATTCAAGTTCTGAATTAAGTACCGATTTCCAGTTGTTTATCAATAAGGATTTTAGCGAGGACTTCACCTTTAGCGCTGTATTGGGACATAGTTTTAATCAACGCGACGCAAGATCACAGGGTACTACTGTTATTGGGTTGAGTACTCCGAAATTCTACAACCTGTCAAATAGTCCTTCAACTCCTGACGTATTTGAAACTATTTCAAAACGAAGAATGGTTGGTGTCTACGGTACTGCCAATGTTGGAATCAAGAATATGTTGTTTTTAAATGTTTCAGCCCGTAATGACTGGTCATCAACACTTCCTGCTTCGAACCGATCGTATTTCTATCCAAGTTTTGATGGAAGCTTCCTGTTTACTTCATTGTTAGAGAATAAAGATATCCTTTCGTATGGTAAAATACGTGCCAGTGTAGCCCGTACCGGTAAAGATGCCGATCCATATCAGATCTATAACGTATTGGTGCAAACAGCCCATACTGATGGATACCGTACCTTGAATTATCCATTGGCAGGGGGTATTAACGGCTTTTCAGTTTCGAATCTGATTGGCAACCCATTATTGAAACCTGAGATTGCAACCAATGTGGAATATGGATTGGATTTGAAATTTTTCAATGACCGTATCAATTTAAGTGCTACTCTTTATAATAAATCGATTAAAGACCTTATCTGGACTGCAACCCTTCCTGTAACCACAGGATACACTGCTCAGACACAGAATTTAGGTGAGATTTCCAATAAAGGATTCGAAATCAGTGTAAGCGCGACCCCAATTAAAACAAGGGATTTTGAATGGGAAGTTTCTGCAAACTTTAGTCAGAATAAGAACCTGCTTGTTTCATTGAAGTCAGGTCTGGATGTGATTTCTTTAGGTGGTACCAGTTCGATCGGTTATGTAGCCCGTCCGGGTTCCGAACTAGGATTGTTTGAATGTACAGTGCCTGCATTAAGTCCAGCAGGGCAAACTATTGTGAATGCACAGGGTTTACCGGTATTTAAGGATACCAAAGAAGTCGTTGGATCTTCACAGAATAAATTCCGCATTGGTGGTGGAACATCTCTGACTTATAAAGGATTCAAATTACATGCTACTGTGGATTACCGAAAGGGCGGCCTGATGTATTCACGTACTGCTGAAATGATGTATTTCACCGGTAATGCGCAACAAACTACGTATAATGACCGTCAACCGTTTATTATTCCTAATTCAGTTCAGGCAGTGCTAGTGAATGGTGTAACTACCTATGTGGAAAATACCGTTCCGATTGCCGGATTCACCAACAACCTGAACCTGTATTATAACCAAAGTTACAATGCCGGTATTGGTGGAGCTTATTCTTTAGTTGATAAAACATTCTTCAAGCTGAGGGAAGTTAGTTTATCATATTCATTGCCAAAATCATTGTTAGCTAAGACTTTTATTAACTCTTTAGATTTGGCATTGGTTGGTAGTAACTTGTTAATATGGACACCTAATTCAAACACCTTTATTGATCCTGAATCGACTACTTTTGGTAACGATATGGCTGCTGATTTTGGTGATTACGGTGCTACTCCTTCAACCCGTAGTATTGGATTCAATATCAAATTAGGTTTTTAATCTGTATAATTTAAAAAAAGGAATATATGAAACGAATAAAATATTATTTAGCTGCACTGGTCTCCGGTGTCATATTACTAAGTAGTTGCAGCGATAGCTTTTTCGATATCAATACTGACCCAAACAACCCGGCAGTATCTACCCCAGCTTTGGTTTTACCAAGTGCCATATCCGGTTCGGCATACGTCTTTGGAGGCTACTATCAGGCTCTTGGCGGTTTCTGGTCGCAACAATACGCGCAATCAGCCGGTGCTTCACAATGGGCAGACTGGGAATCTTACAACCTGACTGAAGATGACTTTGATCGTCAATTCTCGACTATTTATGCAGGATCTTTGCAAGATTACGAATATGTACGCAAGAGTGCAGCAGCATCGGGCAATTGGTCTTATTATGCTATTGCAACCTTGATGCAGGCTTATACTTTTCAGGTCATGGCCGATATATATGATCAAATTCCATTTACCGAAGCACTAAAGGGGTTGGATAATCTACAACCTAAATATGACAACGGTTCATTGGTTTATGACAGCTTGTTGGCACGCATTGATTATGCTACCTCTCGCGATTTTACCGCTAAGACTTCAGAAAACGCAGGGACATCAGATTTAGTATTGGGTGGAAAAATGAGCGACTGGGTTAAGTTTGCCAATACCCTGAAACTGAAAATCTACATGCGTTATTCCAAGATCGATGCAGCTGGTGGAAATGGAAACAGGTATAAGACTCAAATTTTGGCTTTATTGGCAGCTGATAATTTTCTGACCAAGGATGTTAAATTCTCTGCGTTTAAAAAGGAAGTTACCGGTGGTAATCCATTCTGGAATACTTTTGGAGACAGATTAACCGGGAATGTAGTCGCAAATAATACTTTAATGAATTATTTGACAACCAACTTGGATCCAAGAATACCAAGCCTTTTCAGAGCTTCAGCAACCGGGAAACTTTATACCGGAATAGATACAGGGGATTCGAAGAATCACTCTACGCTGACTATTAATAATTACGCCACTCCAACTTTGGTGAGCGATACCTTAGCTCCTGTTTATTTCTTCTCAAAAGAAGAAGTGTTGTTTCTACAAGCAGAAGCTCAGGCACGTTATGGTTCAGCTGTTACAGCCGCATCAGTTTATACTGCTGCTATTAATGCTTCGTTGGGAAGTCTTGGATTATTAACAGGCTCAGTAACCTATCAACCTTATGATGGTGTTAAATCGATTTTGATACAAAAATGGATTGCTGCCACGAATAAGCGTTCGCTTGAGTCATTCTTTGATTACAACCGTACAGGTTATCCTGATTTCTTAATGACATCTAAAACATCTGTATTAAACGGAGCAGATAAACCAAAACGTTTGTTTTTCCAAGCCAGTGAACGTAAATCAAATGCCAATACTCCAGCGAAAGTTGCCTTGACGGTGCCTGTTTGGTGGGCTAAATAAATTTAATTTTTAAAATTAATTCAATATGAAAAAGATATTATTAATAACTTTTATTGCAGCTTTCGCCTTGAGCTCTTGCGAAAAAGATACATTAGGAGTGTCGACAGTGACCACCTATCCGACCATACAATTAAAAGGTGATGTTGCTCAGACAATTCTGGTAGGTGGTACTTATACCGAGAGTGGGGTTGTTGCTCTGGAAGGTACTACGGATATATCCAGTTCCGTGAAGATTACAGGAACTGTTGACGCAGCCACAGCCGGTGTATATACCCTTACTTATACGGCTACTAATAAAGATGGTTTCACAATCAGTGCCCGCAGGTATGTGGGAGTGGTAACAGCAGCCGCTGCCGCCCAGGATATCTCAGGTGTCTATAAGAGAAATGCCGGTGCCGGTGGACTTGCTACTATTGTTAAGTATAAAACCTATGCCGGTTTATATGTAAATAACAATCCAGGAGGTATCGCCATTATAACAGGGACAAATGAAATCTATATTTACATGTTCCAAACCGATGTTGCAAAAGTAAGTGCACCGGCCCAGGATTCAAGTGTCGGCGAATTTGCCTGTACCAACGGTTCGTATAATGCTACTGCAAAATCGTACTCGTGGGTATGTATCAATTCAGGTTACGGTACCTCAGCCAGAACATTTATTAAACAATAATTAAAACGGAATGAAAATGAAAAAGATAAAATATTTAATTCTATTGGTAGTCGTTCTGGTTGGAGTATCCTGCGAACCTACCTACACTAAAACATATAGCTGGGCATACCCGGTAGCCGGAGATTGGATGGTAAGCACTTATGATACTGTTACCGGAGAAGTTACCGGAGGTCCGTACGAAATCAAATCCTATAATTCATCATTCGGAAAGGATTCGATCTGGATCGATGATTATGGATTTGCAACTTGGAGTACTGCAACTACACCCAATAAATGGATTGTTACTGCTGGTAACTATTGGACAATGAAATTCAAAGCTGCTGTAAATATGGGGACTAAAACCTTTAGTACTTCTCAATCATATTCTACAATTCCGACATATGAGATCGGAATCAGGGTATCCAATGGAAAAATTATTGGAAATGACAGTATCTCCTTCGATATTAAATTTGAAGATGATGCTACTCCATATGGTTCGACTTATAGAGTGGCCGGACACCGTGAGGTAGGTTACGATGAGTACATGCAGAAATAATACTGTTAGATAAGTTTTATAAAAAAAAAGGAACTGCTCGTTTGAGTAGTTCCTTTTTTATTGTTAGAATTAATTGAATCAGAGAATATCAAATACACCTTCCAGGCTCCTTACCTTGAAAGTTGCCGGATGTGAGTCGTAAGATGTTAAGTTGGGATTAAAATAGATCTGATCGATCCCCGCATGTTGGGCACCCACTATATCCGCTTCGTAGCTATCGCCTATCATGATAGTTTCAGAAGCGCTGGCGTTGTTCAATTGCAGTGCGTAGTCAAAGATCCGTTTGTCAGGCTTCAATGCCTGCGCTGCTTCTGAGAGCACCACATGGGCAAAGTAATGATCAATGTTACAACTGTTCAACTTTTTGTATTGCACTTCAACAAAGCCGTTAGAAACAATCGTCAGGGGGTATTTAGGTGCCAGGTACTCCAATAATTCCTTGGCATGAGGTATCAACATGGTCCTGGAGGGAAGCAATGCCAGATACTCGTCTCCGATTTCTTTCGCTAATGGAGCATTATCAATGCCTACCTGTATTAATGGATGCTGAAAACGTTCCAGTGAAAGTTCCGCTTTTGAGATCGTACCTTTCCCATATTCTTCCCACAGTTCAATGTTGCGTTTGGCATAGAGCGTAAAGTATTGCTCAAAACTATCAAAGTACTGTCCTAAGTTTTTCAAGTCATATAGTTCCTGTAAGGATGACTTTGCATTGGCATGAAAATCCCAGAGGGTATCATCCAGGTCGATAAAGACGCATTTATAATTCATAATTTATAATTCATAATTCATAATTGATTGATAATATCTGTTCAGCACTGCATATTTTTGTATAAAATGAAACCTGAAATTAAAATCATAATAGAAACAACAATGCGCATTCCTTTCTGGAAAGACATATATAATTCAAAATTCATAATTTATAATTGATTGAGAATATCTGTTCAGCATTATCTGATATCTTCTGAATAGAACCCTAATGTTGATATAATGATAGAAACAACAATGCGCTTTCCTACCTGGAAAACGCATTGTTGTTTTGTATTTAATTATGCATTCTGAATTATACATTATGCATTATATGTCTATTCCACTTCAACCACCAGGTATTTACTGATACTCCAGAAATTATCGGTGTCAAGTATTAATAACACAAAGTTCCCGTTTTCCTTTTCGAGTGTGTAGGATGACTTTGGATGAGAAGTTAGAATTTTTGCATGGGTGGAATACAATGGGATTGATTTTGTATTCCGCGCATCGATGCGAACAAAGTAATTCTTATTAAAATCACGTTGCAGAACTTTGGGTGCACTCAGTATTCCATTCGTAGTAACTATTTTCTGTTGTTTTAACTCGCTCATTGTTCCAAATACATACCAGGCGGTGTGGATTGTTTCATCCTGTTCTTTGATTTTTGAATCTTTCGATTGAACATCGGTTGATAAAACATCTATATTTTTACCCAGCTCACTTACTTTGGTATCTAACTTAATAATAATAGAATCTTTTTCAGCTAATTCTACCTGTAAAAGGGCAACTTTACTGGTCTCATCTTCCAATGCTTTCGTAAGTCGTGAAATGGTATGCTCCAGTTGAGATGATTTAAAGGCGCTTTTTTTAATTTGAGATTTTAAACGGGATAGTTCAGCTTTGTTTGCCAGAATCATATCGTTTATATAAATCATATCTTCATTAATCTTCGTACGAATGTCATCGGTCAATTCTTTACCCACCGGTTGAGTCGAGATGACATTTTCAGTACTTTTAATTTTTTCAATGTTTTGCTCAATTTGATTCATTGCCGAGAAATATCCATCTACTTCTTCCTGAAGTTTAAGCTTCGCATTTAGTAAGGAGTCGTTTTGAGCTTTCAGGGATTTATAATCAGAAGATTGCTTCCCGCATGAAGTGAAGAAAATGAGCAGGATGGCAAAAGTAAAAATGTTGGATTTCATGTTGAAATGAGTTGTTATCGAAAGAAACTTTGAATTTGTTGCGAACATTTAGTAATATCTCAATTGATTGAAAAAAATTTAATTGTTTTGTTATACAGCGAATTTAATCCCTGTTTTTACGGGTGCAAAGGTAATGTTATTCTTCTAATCCTGCAACAATTAGCACAATTTCACCTTTGGGATTATGTTCGGTAAAATGCTGTATTAGATCTTGTAAAGTACCCCGGATAGTTTCTTCGAAAAGCTTGGATATCTCGCGTGAAACAGAGGCTTTACGTTCAATTCCGAAGACTTCGGAAAGTTGTGTCAGGGTTTTGAGTAACCGAAAGGGGGATTCATAGAAAATCATCGTTCTCTCTTCGTTGATTAAATTATTTATTTTTGTTTGACGACCTTTCTTTTGAGGCAAGAAACCTTCAAAACAAAACCTGTTATTAGGTAGTCCTGAAGCCACCAGGGCAGGTACAAACGCTGTAGCGCCGGGTAAACATTCAACATCAATACCATTTTCAACACATTGGCGAACGACTAAAAATCCCGGATCGGAAATAGCTGGAGTACCTGCATCAGAAATGAGAGCTATGGTTTGACCGTTTTTTATGCGTTCAACAATGTTTTCAACTGTTTTGTGTTCGTTGAATTTATGATGAGATTGCATGGGGGTTTTAATTTCGAAGTGCTTGAGTAAGAAACCGCTGGTACGGGTATCTTCGGCTAAGATAAGATCAGCATTTTTCAGGACCCGGATAGCACGAAAAGTCATGTCTTCAAGATTACCAACCGGTGTGGGGACTACATATAGTTTCATAAGAAATTGTTGAATAGATTTGCTGATTTATGTGTTATGTTAAAATACTATTGCCTGGAATCTAACTCTGTATTGAAATACCAAACAGCTAATTTGCCGTTTTCTATATTATAAATATTTTTAGAATGAATAAAATAGCAAACAAGATGATGAATTAATAAAGTGATATTTAACTTTCTGTTGATATCTTTTTTTATAAAAACAATTTCCATGCTTTTAATTTTTTTATCTTTGCAGGGTTGAAATCAATTGTAATTTATTGACCTATGTCTGATTTGATTTATGATACATAGAATGGATCCTAGCAAAGGAAATATTTCAAAAAAACCATTCCTGACAGATTGTTCTCAAATTTACATACAATATCACAATTACTATCCGAAGACTTTATAATACTTTTGATTAACTAAAAAATCAGTTTTTGGTTCAGGGGCTGTTAAGTCCTAAATTCTACATTTTAGATTTAGATTTAATTAACGGGTGTAAAGGTACTATAATAGACACATAAACTAAAAAAAGTTGAACTAATTTTCAATAAAATACAATGATTTATTCAGAAAAAAACCATCCGAATCAACAGAGACGTGGTAGTATCGAAGTAATTTGCGGGTCGATGTTTTCAGGGAAAACAGAAGAATTAATCAGACGGTTAAAACGTGCTAAATTTGCAAAACAGCAAGTAGAAATTTTCAAACCCAAAATAGATACTCGTTATTCAGAGGAAGATGTAGTTTCACATGACAAAACAGCCATTCGATCCACACCTGTTGAATCATCGGGAAGTATTTTATTGATGTCAGGGGATGTGGATGTAGTTGCCATTGATGAGGCTCAGTTTTTTGATGATGGTCTAGTAGAAGTTTGTACTCAATTGGCTAATCAGGGGATTCGTGTTATCGTAGCTGGATTGGATATGGACTTTAAGGGCGTTCCTTTTGGACCTATGCCTGCTCTTTGCGCCATAGCTGAAGATGTGTTTAAAGTTCATGCTATTTGTGTCCGTTGCGGTGCATTAGCTTATATTTCGCATCGGTTAGTTGATAGTGATAAGAGAGTCTTGTTGGGGGAAATGAGTGAATATGAACCAATCTGTCGCGATTGCTACAATCAGATACAGCATAAATAAACCAGTGTCCAGCAAAATAAATCCTTTTTAAATTAAAGAACAATATCATGAGTATCACTTCAAGACCTTTCACCTTCGACCGGGTAGTTCGAATGATTATTGGGTTGGCCATTCTGGTATTAATATTCTTTCTGATAAACCGGTTAAGTGGAGCATTATTACCTTTTCTTATCGCCTGGTTATTGGCTTATTTATTACAGCCGATAGTCAAGTTCTTTCGAATCAAGTTGAGATTTCGTAGCCTGTTGTTGTCAATTATTTGTACCTTATTGTTAGTCATAGGTATTTTGACTAGCCTGGTGTGGTTCCTGTCTCCAATTATCACCCTAGAACTCTCAAAACTTTCCGAATTAATTGTCGTATATACAAAAGGAATCAATGTAAATACCCTTTTACCCCAGGAATGGCAAAACCAAATAAGTTATTATCTGACTCATTTGAATCTGCAATCGATCATGCAAGATCAGAATGTAATGGATGTATTCAAAAAACTCACTCCTCAATTATGGGATTTGATAAATAGTTCTTTAAATTTTGTGTTGGGAATGGCGGTTATTCTGATTGTCTTACTGTACCTGGTTTTAATTCTGATGAATTATGATAAACTGGTAGCCGGATTATTTAAAATAATTCCTCCCAATTACAGAACTTTGGTTACCGAAATTATTCTGGATATTGAAAATGGCATGAACCGATATTTCAGGGGACAGGCTCTGATAGCTTTAATTGTAGGAGTTCTTTTTTCGATAGGCTTTAGTATTATTCATTTGCCTCTGGCTATCATTTTAGGCCTGATTATTGGAGTGCTAAATATGGTTCCTTATCTGAAAGTGATAGGAATTATTCCTACTGCTACCATGGGTTTGCTTCAATCGGTTGAAACAGGGCATAGTTATGGTTCCATTTTACTCGGGATTGCCATTGTGTTTCTAGTCATTCAAGCTATTGAAGACCTGATCCTGACTCCAAAAATCATGGGTAAAGTCACGGGATTGAATCCTGCAATCATATTGCTGTCATTATCTGTCTGGGGTTCATTGATGGGCATAGTGGGAATGATTATTGCATTGCCGATGACAACCCTGATCATGTCCTACTATACCCGTTTTGTTCTTGAAGTTGATCAAAATGAGAAATTGAAACAAATTGAAACTGAAGAAACAGTCTCTCCTGATGAAGGGGTCTAAACCTCCCTCTCGATGCTTCTACTTGAGGAGAGGGGCGATCTGGATTTAGATTTAGCTGATTTGGTCAGACTTTGATAGGAATATATTTATAAACAGAAGTCGCCTATTGAACTTTGTTCAATAGGCGGCTTCTGTTTATATTCTAGTGCTATTTTTCGTCAATCTTAATATCCCGAATCATTAGTTGAGTAGATATATTGCCATTGAATGAATTTTCTTCCAGGGTATAACAAATGTCCAATGGATTTAAAGCCTTTAAATGGTCATTGTATTCATGCATCCTAAAGGCAATTCCATTCATTACATTCTCGCAACTAGAATCGACCAGTTCGAGTTTTAAATGTTCCTGTTCTTTTCCTACTAATCGGCTAGTCCCGTAATCAAATACCTTTTTTGATACAAAAATAGGCTTCATATTTCCAGGACCAAAAGGAGCGAATTGTTTTAAGACTCTAAAGAATTTAGGAGTAATGTCTTTGAATTCCAATACGGCATCTATGTCAATTTGTGGATAGGTCTGTTCCAACAGGATGTTCTCAGAAACATATTTCTCAAATCTTTCTGTAAATTCCTCAACGTTTTCTTCCTTCATGGATAAACCTGCGGCATACATATGCCCTCCAAAGTTTTCGAGCAAATCACGACATGAGTCAATAGCTTTGTAGATATCGAATCCTGATACTGAACGGGCTGATCCGGAAGCCAATCCGTTGGAATTGCTCAGTACAATGCTCGGTTTGTAATACTCTTCGGATAATCGGGAAGCAACAATGCCTATCACTCCCTTATGCCAATCGGGTTTATGTACTACAATAGATCTTCTTTCAGCATACCTTTTATCGGCAACAATTAGCGCAATAGCTTCGTCTGTTATGAATTTGTCAAGATCCTTCCGATCGTTGTTATATTCATTAATTGTATCGCTTTTTTCTTTAGCAAAAACGTGATCCGTAGAAACCAACAATTCAACAGCTTCATAAGCAAGCTTCATTCGGCCTGAAGCATTGATTCGCGGACCAATTTTAAAGACAATATCACTGATGGTAATTTCCTTCTCCGCCAGCCCACAAACATCCAGTATTCCTTTGAGTCCTACGCTGGGGTTTGTATTTATTTGCTTGAGACCAAAAAAAGCTAATATTCTGTTTTCACCTGTGATTGGCACTATGTCGGATGCAATACTTAATGCAAGCAAATCGAGTAGGGGGGTGAGTTGAGAAAAATCAATGTTGTTAGTAATGGCGAAAGCCTGCATCAGTTTGAAGCCGACACCGCAACCGGAAAGGTGCTTGTACGGATATTGACAATCAACCCTCTTTGGATCGAGTACCGCAATGGCAGGGGGTAGTTCTGCATCAGGAGTATGGTGATCGCAGATTATAAAATCAACGCCCTTTGCATTTGCATATTTTACTTTCTCGATCGCTTTAATTCCGCAGTCAAGTGCAACCACCAGTTTATAATCATTTACAGCTGCATAGTCAATTCCTTGAATAGAAATTCCATACCCTTCGTTGTAGCGGTCGGGGATGTAAAAATCGACATTTGAGTAAAATTGTTTTAAGAACTTATAGACTAATGAAACTGATGTAGTGCCATCGACATCATAATCACCATACACGAGAATCTTCTCGTTCTTTTTCATTGCTAAAGTTAAACGATTTACAGCCTTTTGCATGTCGGCCATCAGGAAAGGATCATGTAAATCACTCAAATCGGGTCTAAAAAAACTTCGAGCATCTTCGAAAGTAAAAATGTCCCGCTGAACTAGTAATTGTGAAAGAATAGGACTAATACTTAGCTCATCAGCTAATTTCTTTTGTATTTCAATTTGTTGTTCGGTAAGAGTTCTGTAATACCAGATATTTATCATTGTGTTATATTTTTCAAGGCAAAAAAGAAGAGACTCATCACTCCCTGGAATAAAAAGACATTATTTCAATTTATTAAAAACAAATCAACAACACGAATAAAGTGCTTATTCAGTGATGTAAAGGTAAAGAAAAGTTTTTAAATCTACAAGATTGCCAATCAGTATGAAACTGAAAAATTGTCAAAAAGAGTCCTTCAAATAATATATAGTATTATCTTTGTTTTGAATTGGAGAATAATGAATATAAAAAGAAATAATTTGCAATAATTCACGTTAACTTATTTTCGTGTTGTATAAAGCTATACACGAAATATAAAAGATAACTGTTTACATTTATTTAATATGCAGGAAGAAATAAAAAAAGCGATAGAGGTACTTCGTGCCGGTGGCGTAATCCTTTATCCAACAGATACGGTATGGGGGTTGGGATGTGATGCAACGAACGAAAATGCGGTAAAACGTATTTTTGAAATTAAAAGAAGGGGTGATACAAAAGCAATGTTAGTCTTGATTGATAACCCTGCAAAACTGCAATCCTATGTTGATGAAGTCCCTGACATGGCTTGGGAATTAATAGAATTGAGTGAAAAGCCATTAACCATCATATATCCTCAGGCAAAGAACCTGGCAAAAAACTTGATTGCTCCGGATAAAACGATTGGTATCCGTG
>Ga0302286_10000955_pt1 | contig 22180 bp, 41 predicted proteins | sample III_Fen_E2_3_FD_198765 | JGI IMG/M metagenome (GOLD analysis project Ga0302286, IMG submission 198765) | Peat permafrost microbial communities from Stordalen Mire near Abisko, Sweden - III_Fen_E2_3 | ecosystem: Environmental > Terrestrial > Soil > Wetlands > Permafrost | place: Sweden: Abisko...
TATTCTATCTTTATATAGCCTAACCATTAAATATCCCTTTCGAGTTGGAAATGGTTTGAGAATCCTTTCTGGCATAAGTTTATAATACTTGCTTTTATTTAACGCAAAATGACTTAAACTTTTTATGATTCCTAAACTACTACACCGATAATACCCTTCATAATTTGGTACATCCTTCCATCTTTGCCACAAACAACCTTTTACTAAATTTCGTTTCATAATAATAAAATAGCCCCAAAGATTTCAATAGAGGTCTGACTTTCTATATCCATGCAATGAGGCTTATGATTGTTAATTACTAAGTGTCAGACCGTAATTATATTATGCAAAGATAATGAATTATTTTGATATATCGAAGTTTTATTTGCTTTTTAATACATTTTTAATTTTTTCAATTGCTGATTCGCATTCGGATTTGGTTTTCTTTACAAACCCTCTTTCAAACGCTTCTAGATGATATACTGATTTAAATAATATCTCATTACTAATAAGTTCGCATTTATTCGCCACACAAATAAAGAAGCATCTTTCTCCTTCTTTTGGCACCCATCTCAACTCCTTAAACGTATCATTATTAAAATCATAGTCAAAACCTAAAGCGTTTACTTCGGACTGGAATTGAGTAGGGGTGAGGATTTGAAAATTAAATCCATCTCTTGCATATCCAAAATAAACGCAGTCAAATTGTATTTCCTTATCCTTTAGTCTACAATAATTCTTTTCCATTGGGTCTCCATCGCCGTCAAAACCTCCACATACAAAATAAAATACAGACTTATCTCCATCGTCGTCGCTATCTGTACACTTCACGCAATCCCCAACCTTTGGCTCAACTTTTAAATCTTCAATTTGCTCAATGGATATACTTGTACATCCTTTTGGTATTTTATAAGTGTTTTTCATTTGTATTTTTCATTTAGTGCAATTAGCGTTTTCCAAGTAGGATTATAAGTCCTATTAATAATTTGTGAGCAGGTTGTAATGTTGATACCTGTCTTTTTGTTCAGTTGATATGGGGTCTGTGGTAGACCTTCTATTTGCTTCAATACTAATTCGATAGTTTCTTCGAGTAAATTCATTTCTTTCTAAGTATTATTGTTGTTTTGTTAATTAGTACCGGAATTTTTCCGATATCTGTTTTATGTATTTCATCCATATCAATCTCTCCTTGTATAGAGAGATTGATTTTTTGAATACGACTCGCTCCTGTAGCCGTATGACGATCAAAATAATTTGGCATATTTATCTTTTATTGAGTGTAAGATTCCTTTCGAGTCTCTTATTAATCCAACTTTTAATCTTTCTTTTTCCAGTTCTGCAACCCTGGACTCTAATACCGAATTGGCATTTAATAAATCTTGGTAAGTTTTTTTGCGTAATAGTTTCATGATTATTTATTTTTAAATTGTTTACAAAGATAATACTTTAATTTGATTGATTAATATGTTTTATACATGTTTTACAACATAAAATAATACGGTTTACTATTGTCTATTATACGATTTTTTTGATATGCGTTATGAGATTCTATCTCAGTATCAAAATAGCCTAAATGCTTTAATTTTCCGTTAATCTGAATTTGAGCAGCCCATTTTTTATCTCTCTTGTGCCAGTAAACTCCTCGATACTTACTTGAGAAGCCTGATTTGTCTTTCCTAAATCCAGCCTTATCTTTCCTAAAGCACGTTTGTACGTTTTGCTTTTGAGTTACAATTTGTAAATTAACTGCTTTATTATCCAGTTTATCTCCGTTAATATGATCAATTACAAGGTTCATTCCGTTGGGAATATGATTTAAAAAAGCCATTGCAATTAATTGATGAACAAGGAACATGTGGGTTTCTACATTTTTTCTTAGAGCTACACGTAAGTATCCTTTTCCTTCTGCCGCCATCAAAATCCGTCCAGATACATAGTACGCTGAACTGTTTTTCATAATAATAGTCCTATCTAAACTCTTAATTCTACCAAAATTGCTTGCTTGATAATACCCTTCATACCCGGGTATGTCTTTAAAAATTTCTTTATCTTCATTCATAATAATAAAAATGCCCCGAATAGTTCGCAACGCTTCTCACTTCGTTACTCTCTAAACAGGGCTTTATTGGTTATTGCAGTTATGTGAGAAGTGCAATTATATTATGCAAAGATAATGAAATTAAATTATATATTGAATTGATATTGCAATTCATGGTGTTAAATAAATCTTAATTCTTTCCAATAAGTCAAAGATATAGGATAATGGCGGCTTATCACTCAACTGCTCTTGATGATATCTTAATTTACTACCATCTTTCATTGTCAACTCGACCATAGGACTATCAGATGAGCCTGCAATATTGGTTACCTCGCCAATATAGAATGTATGTTTAACTCGTAATTTCATATCAATATCCAAATATTTGTTTGTGTAAATTATAGATATTTTTAGCCAAATATATCCCAGCGGAGAATCTCATAGTCATATTAGGATGCTCTATCACTACATAACCACTTCTTTTCAACCTATCTAATTTTTGCTGTTTGGTCATAATCAATTAGTTATGTATAGTTATTTAAAGTGATGGTTTAAGTTAATTCCCAATATTATATCTTGTCCATTTGCCAATTCCATACTCGTTATTTATATCTGCTATTATTTCCTTTTTACTTGTAGCGTTGGTATAAAACGAGCCAAGGTAATAGTTACCGTCATAAACTTCTAATTTCGTCCACATATTATTTGTATCTAATTTTTAGTTTTTCTTTCTTATCTTTGCAACAAAGCAAATGGAGCATCGTTTACTCATCTGGAATAGATTTAATAATTTCGAGGATTGCTTGATCGTTTTCGATATTCCTATCACAATACCATAAATTATAAATACTGTTATCCTCAGTACAGTCTCCAGCTATTTTACCAAATTCACATTGTTCGCATTCCATATTCCACCGTTCGCAGAATCCGCAATGGCAACATAAGCTTCTAATTTCTGAAGGATAGTGCCACTCATCCCCTACCGCCTTTACATGTGATTCCCATTTAATAATAGAAAGTCTTTTTGCTTCTTTTAAACTTAGCTGTGTTATCTTTCTAACTGTTTCCATACATTTTTATAATTATCAATAATATATCTAATTTCAGCTTCCTGTCCGATTAATTTACTGCTAATATATACGACAGCTCCATCTTCGCCAATGTCGGCTAAATGGTTACCCCAAGTACTAAATACTCGTATCTTGCCTTCTAATGACACAGGTTTAATAAACTCAAACTCGACAGGCTCGGCTTCTGGATTTTCTTCTTTTATAAAATGTGTACAGAATAGTCCTGCGCCAACATTTACAACAAGGAAAAGAACCAATAAAATTATAAACAGCACAACGCTAAGTTTATACAATAGAATAAATCCACCTATTACGCATGATGCTATAAGTAGAATTGCGAGAGTGATTTTTAGTGTTTTCATAATGTTTTATCAAAAATTGAATTAATAATATCAGAAGTCTTTTCAAAATAACAATCATCCCAAAGTATAAAGCTTATAAATATACTTGCTATACCTCCTGTAGATGCAAAGAGTAGCCAGCAAATTACTTTTATTAATAAAATAATTAGTTTAATCATATTATTTTTGTTTTTAAATAATTAGAATAATAAATTTCTGCTGCCCCCTTATCTTTAAATTTGCGATCAGCAACTATACAAGGCTCTGTGTGCCCTTTTAATTGTTTACTGATATAAACTATCCAATCTAAATTAAAACGGTGTACTCCTTCTGTATATTGCTTATGATTGCGTTCGGCGTATGGTTGTCGGATATTGTTCATGGCTAAATAATTTAATTACCTCCGCTCAAACTAAACTGTAACGACTCTTTACATTCATCTGACCGATCCTTAACGGAATTAAATATCTTAGTAGCCGTCTCTAAATCTCCACAAACAATATTAAACGGAATATCAAAACAATGCCATTTACCCTTAGTAATTTTATTTGCACTTGATTGATGGGTTTGTTTCATAAATTCTCGTATTTCTTCTGGAAATTAAATACCTAATCTTTTTTCAATCTGACTTATAGACTGATTTCCTAACATGATGCTCATAATACTAAATTTTATTGGTTTAATAACTCGATTTTAATTCCTCGTTAAATTCTCTACCCTCATAAATTTCTTCAAACAAATCACACAACGTTGATCTATTTATAACGAACCCATCTTTAACGGCTGAAAATCCATCTTTAATGGCATTCACTATAAATCCATCGTTTTGCATTTTTTTTGTTAGTTTCGGTTCATTATCTTTAAATGCCTTTTCTTTTATGTGATCCGAAATAATTACCTCGACTTCTCTTGTAACCCTGTCAAATATCTTTTCAGGGATATACCTATAATAGTTGTATGATTTTTTATCACCGATTACAACGTTCCGGACATCTGTTTTTTTGCTGCTTTTATTTAATGGAGGCTCTTTTTTCTTTTCCCTTGACGGAAGATATAATTCATTATTATCACGGCAATACACGGATATAGCTGAATCAACTATATACATTACGTGATTAACGCATCCTGTTGGAACGTGTTTGTGATACTGCTTTCTTTTTGTACTTTTCTTTTTGCCCATATTCGTTTTATTTGTTAGTTTATAATTGGCAAAGATAATACTTTAATTAGAATATTTGGCATAAATAGAGTCAATGTTTATTTATGCCAAGCACTTTGTTATTTATGCCAGCTAAAATGCTATTTATACCGGCAAAATTCTATTTATGCCATTGTTAAAATTTCTATTTACGCCACTATATACTAATAAATACTAATGTGAATGTATTATAACTGAATTTAAATGTTTATTAATTACGCCAAATATATGATCTTTGTGATTTAATTACGCCAAATACGGTTGGCATAAATAATATATGAATTTAATTGTGCCACTTATATACTTAAAGGTTAATTTAATTAACACTATTGAATATCAATGAAATAACATTTTTTATACTTTAGATATGTGGTTTATCTTTTTGTGTTAGTGAGAGTTAGGTTAGTTATAGATTTTTTCTATAATCTACCCAACATTATAGATGATTAACATTTACCATCTACTCTTCTACATTTATTAACTATACTCAAAATCAAATACATAACTATAAATAATAATATATACTATAAATATATATACTATATAAAAATTTATATTATTTATTATTATATAGAGATTAGAAGAGAGTGAGCTAATAAATGTTATTAAAAGATAAGGGAGCATAAAAATTAACTATAAATAAAACGAAATAAAAATAATAAAGCGTATAACTAAAATTTTCTGAGTACGAAAACTACGTACAGTTTATTATTTTTAGATAAGTAACTAAACCAAACGTAGTTACAAAACTAATTACGCTTGGTATAGTTATATATTATTAGATAACTTATTACTTATCAGCAGTTTCAATCAAATTTAAGAACGATTCTTTTGTAAATCCAAATGCTCTGTCCCAATCTGTTTTTGACTGGAGAGAAACAAATTCATACAATTTCATAACGTCCTGCTGTGATATGAGTTCTTTATATTCTGCACGCAAAGACTTATAATCAACATAAAGAACGTAAATAGTATTGTTGTATATACTGACAGGTGTAAGTCGACCAGAAGCGTTTAAAACGGCATTAGAAGCATAACTTTTCAACAGTCTGGTTTTATCGTTGATTCTTGAATGATATTTTACTGCTTTATTAAATTCTTTGTAAATTATTGCTATTGCACTTCTAAATCTCACCGGACTTTTATTGGTTGAAATTTGAACAGTGCCGGAGTTTCTTGTTTGCCGGAACTTAAGAGGTTGTATTTCGTCAAATCTGCACATATAACAGCGGTTTCCACCTACTTCGTAGGGGAATACGAACTTACACTTATCTTGTGGAAATGAACGCTTTGGAGCGCAGCAAATGAAGCCCACTGGAACATACCACAATTTAAAGCTATCAAAACTCACATCGGGATACGATGAAGGATTTTGCACAAAATGGGTAAATTTAAGTAAATGCGGGCTATTTAGCACTTCGGTATGCGATTTTGTTGAGATGTCGTCACGAATGAATGTTTTTTGAATTAAATCAGCGATTTCAAAGCGTTCTACACCCAGATAAACGCAGCCGTTAAAGGTTTCAATAGAACGCCCTTCTATTGTCCTAACGTGTCCTAAATCACTTAATAAGTAATTTCCATTATTTGGAATGATCCTCCAGTTTTCTTGTATTTTTTCTTTACTCATAATATAAATAAATCCCAATTCACAAATAAGAGGTAGGCAACTTCTTAAATATAAATTGGGATTCAAAAATTAGTTATACCGGTGCCTACTCCGGGTGTCGTAATTCGACTTACAAATATAATCAAAATAAACGGATAAAGGGCTATTTCTGCTCAACTACTATTAATACTTTTTCGCGACCTTCTTTATACATAACTTTGTGAAAATAACCTTCATCAATCATCTTTTGAGGTTTTTCAGTATTATAGAATCCTGTTGCCCAAACTTCATTTATTGAGCCTTTTGTTACTACTTTATACATCTTGTCGGCTTTTATTTTTAGTTTAAATTAATTTTTAGTAAAATAGGAACAAATCCAGTATTTTTAATAATCCTGTTTGTGTCGAAAATGTAACAGAAATTTCCTACTTGAATATAGTTTGTTTCCATAATCATTTGGTGTTTATAGGTTTTATCTATGAGTTATATAAGTTCCTGTATTTCAGTCCATTAAAATACAAGATTTAAAGTAATTATTTAACCAATTCGATTGATTTGTTATTCACTCATGTACGGTGAATTTCGACGGGTTAAAATCTGTAATTCTTTCTTTTTGAGGTGGTAACTTCTATTTGTTTTGACCCCACAAAGAAACAATCCAATAGTATTAAATTACCATTTTTAACTGCAACGTTACGAGGTGAAATTTCAAATTTAATATCACTCCCATAATTTGCACAGGCATCAATAGCTTCCTGAAGTGAATTTCTTAAAGTAATGTTTGTTACCTTAGAAAATTCCTTATACCATGCATCCTTCAAATCATAATTATTTTTGCAATATGGTATTTGAAGCTTTCTAAGTTCAGAATAAAGTTTATACTGTGCTGGTTTTAGGGAGTCTTTTAAACTTTTAACCTTTTCGTAATACTCCATCTTGTAGAGTTCGGAATCTATACGCTCAACTGTAGGAAAGTATTTGCTTTCAGGAAACCAACCCATCGACATACATTCTTTTATTGGATCACAAGACCTTAAAAGCACCTCTTTATCATTTAATTTATAACAGATGGTGAATAATCCTTTACCTATAACTTTAAGTCCTGAAGTTTTCATAATTTAGTCTTCTTTAAAATATTTAATAAACTTTTTAATTTTAACAACTGCACACTTAATGAAGTATGCTATAATCGATAATTCAATCGACATAAAGATAAGGCGTTCGAGGGTCATAATATTAATACCTCCACAAAGCTAAATTATTATCATTGCACCACTTCCGGGCCATTTTTTCAAGTCTTATTGTCTCGCCTGAACTTTGCTCCATCTCTATCCATTGGAAGTCGTCAGTGAGCCAAAAATACCTTAATTCCATTTTGCGCCATTCGGAATCATTTTTGATTGACTGGCAAATTACAATATATGAATAACTGGCCCCTACATTTAATACAAATGTTTTTTTCATAATAATACGCTTTTATTTTCATTAAAGAATAATACAGAGTCATTAAGATCAATCTTATGCCCTTCTTTAGTACCGTTATCCATAGTGCACAGGACGAAAGTCCTGCTTCCTATATACTCCATTGCATCAATTAACATCACTATACCGCATTGTAGCTGTATGCGTGTGTCGGGCTTAATGTCTGTTATGTGGATCATGATGTTAGTTATTAGTTGCTCAACATTGAGCGTTGTATAGCAAGGCAGAACCAACCGCCTTGCTCTTACTTTATACCCTATTCTGTGCATTTCACACAATGGAGAAGTACGCCAAGTAACGACCTGATTAATGCATTTCACATAAGGAAGAATCGTAATCCAGTTAGGCATTGCACCTATGTTCTATACGAACGTTGTTTGTTTTACATCGCAGTCTTTAAGTACTGGCATGCGATGATCCTGCATTGACTCTGCTCGTTTGGCTTTTCATCGGCTTACCATCCCGGACTTTGTGAGTGCGCTCAATCCAATGAGCTACACCCTAGTTGTTAAACGTCTCTTGTATAGGTCTTGTCACAGAACTGTTTGTACGTTAATCTTAATTGATTCTTTGGTCTGTGTTTGTATTCGAGTCTTTGGTCTGCTTGCAACAACATTATTATTAACATTGGTATTACAAATAGAATAGCGAAGAAAATGATTATTGCTATCATAGTATAACGTTTTTTACAAAACTAACTGCTATTCTGATAATAGTTAAAGCGAAAAGAACTGCTGGTAATAAGTAGATAAGTGTCATAAGGCGTTTGTTTTATTTGATTAGTATGATACAAAGATACATGAATTGAAATGATATACCAAATGTTTTGTGTTAAAAGAATGTTAAAGTTTGCGAGTACAGAAAGTTACTGTAAGGAACATTGTAGATATAATTAATAACATTGGATTGTAAACACATGCTGCAATTATAGTGGATACTGTCATTATGGAAGAGAAAAGAAAAACGACTGTGTTAAGTTTTGAAGTTGTCATAATGTTATGTTGTTTTAGTTTGGTTCTTTCGATATGTAAAGATAGTATATTGATATGATATATCAAACTATTATTAGTTAAAAGATTCAGTATATAAAGTTAAAGTAAGTTAAGACAAAGATTTGGAAGAGGGGGGGGTGCTTAGTGTATTTATTAACAATGTTAACATGCGCTATGCCCCTTAAAAATTCGCCGCCAAAAACGTAAAAACTTTCTCCCTTAACTGTTATTAAACATTAAAATCCACGCTTTTAATCAATCAAAAGTAATTATCTTTGCAATATGGAAAAATTAAAACTATTGGATTTATATTGTTGCGGAGGCGGTGCTGGTCATGGGTACGAGCTTGCAGGCCTTGATGTGACTGGAGTGGATATAGAGCCTCAACCAAAACACAGGGGGAAGGTAGTCGTTGCAGATGCAATTGAATATCTACGTGAACACTATCAAGAGTACGATGCAATTCACGCATCTCCCCCGTGTCAACAATACTCAACAAGTTCGATGCAATTCAGACTTAACGGTAAAGAGTATCCTGACTTGATTTCAATAACTAGGGAAGAGTTAATTAAAACCGGTAAGCCGTATATTATAGAGAACGTTCCAAATTCTCCATTAATTAATCCAATCCAGTTATGTGGCTCAATGTTTGGAATGAGAACGTATAGACACCGGTTATTCGAGAGCAATATGCCATTAGTAGCCCCAATTCACCATAAGCATTCTGTTAAAAATGCGAAGATGGGACGAAAGGCAAATGAAGATGAAAACATACAATACGTTGGACACTTTTCTGGTTTAAAAGAAGTACGTCAAATGACCGGCTTAAATTGGCTTGGAACATACGAACTTGCACAAAGTATTCCTCCGCAATATACAGAATACTTAGACAAACAGGTAATTGAGTTTTTGAGATAAAAGGATCCTGCCCTAAATCTCAAAAAAATATCCGGCAATTTTTGACCAAACTTTTCCCATGCCCAAAGTTATGTTGTATAACATAAAAATTAATTATGCCATTTCAAATCATTCAATTACCTTTATATAAAATCAAATTAAAAAATATGAAAATAGGAATAATTGACGCAGATTTATTAGGCAGACCGAAACATAGATTCCCAAATTTGGCATGTATGAAGATAAGCACATACCACAAAAATCATGGGAATAAGGTTAGGTTGGTCTTAGACTATTCAGAGGTTGCTAATTATGATAAATTATACATCTCAAAAGTGTTCACCGATACACCGATTGATGGCTCTCTTTTACAATTACCCAACGTAAAATATGGTGGAACTGGATTCTTCTTTGATAAAGCACCGAACCTACCTGATTATGTTGAGCATTTAATGCCTGATTACTCGCTGTATAATGAGTGGATTATTGGGAAGGATATAAAAGACTATACCGACTCATCGATAGGATTTTTAACTCGTGGATGCTTCCGTAAATGTGCGTTTTGTGTTAATAAAAAATATGATCGGGCGTTTATCGCTTCTCCGTTGAGTGAGTTTTTAGACTTGAATAGAAAGACCATTTCATTATGGGACGACAACTTTTTATCGCATCCAAAATGGAGAGAATTATTAGCAGAATTAGTCGCTTCGGGTAAGCCATTCCAGTTCAGACAAGGATTAGATATAAGATTGATTACAGAAGAGAAAGTGGAGCTATTTAGCAAAGTAAAATATGCAGGTGATTATATATTTGCATTTGACCACATCGATGACAGAGAGTTAATAGAGAGTAAATTAAAAATATGGAAGTCAAAAATATCGAAGACCACAAAGTTATACGTGTTCTGCGGATTTGATCGGGATAATAAATGGGATTTAGATTTTTGGAAACAAGATATAATTGACACGTTTTTAAGGATTAAAATACTAATGGGCTTTGGTTGTTTGCCTTATATCATGCGATTTAATAGATACGAGGAATCCCCATATAGAGGGACATATATAAACTTGGCTCGCTGGTGTAATCAGCCTTCAATGTTTAAAAAGAAGTCATACAGAGAGTTTGTAAAGGCGAATGGAGCTAATAGCAGCACTAACAAGTATTTTGAAGAAGTAGATTTTGTCGATGAAGAGTTTTACGATATGAGGCATGATCAGTTAAATAGATATTGAATCTCAAAAAAATATCCGGCAATTTTTGACCAAACTTTTCCCATGCCCACCAAAACGTGTTATATAACACATCCTAATATTTGGCAATTACAAATTAAATGATTTACTTTGCAAAGATAAGCATCCTCGGCGTTAAAGGTAAAGATGGTCGCTGCGAATAAATAAAACCTAAAACCATACATTAATAGGACGGTGCTGCCTATTTTAATTGCTTCTTTAGCTCAGCAGATAGAGCCTGACAGGAAGCTCAAAAATTAAAGATATTATGAAAATGACTTACTACATTGGAGTTGATATTATTGGTCAACCGATTTTTGTGCATCACTTTTTAAAAGAAATACTATGAGTAATTTAGTAGAATCAATCGCCTTAATGCAGGCTGAGATATCTGAGTTGAGAAGAATACTTGGATGCTTGAATTTATTTTCTTTCGATAAGAAATATGATACATTTGTGGAGTTCTCGGATGGTACAGGAACGAGTTCCATGGTATTTGAAAACGTTAAAAGGTTACATTTAAGAATAGAAGAACTTGAAAAATCAATACCTAAAAACTTATGAAACCTCACGACAAACTTCAGTCCGACAATAATGCTTACGTATATTTACATATAGATATTGCAACTGATGACGTGTTTTATGTTGGAATAAGTAATAATAACGATGGAGGCAAATATAATAGGGCAAATAGAATACATAGTAGGAGTAGATTTTGGAATAACTATACAAAGCTTAACGGTTTTAAAATTGAAATATACAAAGACAATATTAGTTGGAAAGAAGCTTGCAAATTAGAAAATGAACTTATTATCAAATTTGGTAGAAGGGATATTAAAACTGGAAATTTGGTAAATCTAACTAATGGAGGAGAGGGGTTTATAGGACACTCAAAAGAAATGAAAAAATCTCTATCTATAGGGACTAAAAAATCATGGGCTGATGGGAAGATGGATATTTTACTGAAAAAAATATATAAATATTCTGATAATGGAGAGTTAGTAAGCAGTTTTAATTCAATTAAAGAAGCTGAAAAGGAAACTAAAATCTGTAGAACAGAAATATCTGCATGCGTAAATAATAAGCGACTAAGGGCTGGAGGTTATTTTTGGTCTTTTGAAAACAGTGGAGTTAAAGTGCCAGAACTTAAACCAAGAGGGTGGAGTGGAAAGGTTGGTATAGTTGGGTATGATATAATTACAGAAAAAGTATATACATTTGCATCCGAAAAAGAGGCAGAGATTTATTTTAAAATATCGGGGTTGTCCACAAGTATATGTAAATGCATTCATGGTGAAACAGAAAGGGCAAATGATATTATATGGTACAACTCAGAACACGACAGTAATTTAGCACTGATAAAGAGAGCTTCTATTCGAGGAGAAAGAATGATTGTCAGGATTGATAAACTTAATAATATAGAGATATTCAACAACCTTAAAGACGCCTGCTTTCTCACAAATGGAATAGATTTTAGAAACGTTTCTGCTTGTACATTTGGGAAACAGAAAACAGCATACGGATATAAATGGAAAAAATTAAAAGATTATGAAAGAGCATGATACATTGCAAGCGAAATGCTTTACTTGGATTTGGAATGAAAAACCAGAACTACGCTACCTATGCTTTACTACCCGCAATAACCTAACCATGCAGGAAGGTGATTTGCAATCGAAAATCAAGATGGGGCAAATGAAGGCTATGGGAACTGTAAAGGGAACTACTGATTTAATCTTCTACTTTGCCGGAAGGCTTTATGGATTTGATATGAAAGTTGGAAAGGACAAGCTAAGCAAAGAACAATTAGAGTTTCTTGCTCAATTAAAGAGGAATGGTGGAAATGGAATGGATATAAGAAGTCTTGAGCAGTTTAAGGAAGAAATACAAAGTATCTTAAATAATGGGTGCCTAACTTGCGAGGACTAAAAATAATAACTATATTTGTAAATACATGTTGCTTCATGTAAAACTAATTTATAAGTCCCTTAGAGTAAGTCAGGAAGCAGCAATTTCCTACTGAAATTTGGGACTATTTTTTATTATGGAAGAAATAGAAGTTTGGAAAGATATCCCTAATTACGAGGGGTATTATCAAGTTAGTAATTTAGGCAGGGTAAAAGGGTTAAAAAGGACTGTTCCTTTAATGTATGGACGTTACAGAGTCAATAATGAGAAAATTATAAAGCTACCTATAGATAGCCACGGATATTTAAAATGTAGTTTATGTAAAAACGGTATTGCAACCACAGAAAAAGCTCACGCCCTTGTGGCGATAGCATTTTTAGGACATATACCTAATGGTAACATTATAGTTATAGACCACATTAACGGATGTAAAACTGATAATATGGTTAGTAACTTGCAGATAGTAACTCATAGAGAAATACATCTACTTGTTTTAGAAAACTAGAAGATACTTTTTCGAGTCAATATCTAGGAGTTTCTTGGGATAAGCATGCTAAAAAATGTGTTTCTAAAATTAGGGTTAATGGAGAATCAAAGTATTTAGGTTATTTTTATACTGGAATCGAAGCATCTGATGCGTATCAAAAAGCTTTTAAAAATTTACTTAGTGTTCAAATTAAAAAATAATGTATATATTTGCACGATAAAATTATACTTATGCCAGAAGAATCTCCAGAACAAGGAATACTCCGAATAGTTGAACCCACACGGCAAACGGTTATGCTGGATGATGTTCGAGAGACATTTTCACGTATGATTGCTGCAGGGGAAGGTATAGAAAAAAGCTACAACACTGCTTACGGAGTAACTTTGAGTGCGTACGATGCAAATAATATGGCAATGACTTTATTGTCAAATAAATATGTAGTGGATCGCATTAATCAACTATATAAAGAACGCATGATAATGCGCAATTTAACGAAAGAAAGCGTGGTTGTCAAGTTAGCTGAAATGTTTGACGTATCACTTGTAGATTATTTTAAATCGGATATGAGCGGATTAAAAGATACGAGCGAATGGAGCGAACCAATGCGACTTTCTGCTAAAAAAATTGAGTTCGGTAAATTCGGTGTGAAATTCGAGATTGCGGACAAGCTGGCGATAGCGGACAAGATGATTAGCATGCTCGGGTATATTAATCCAGAGCAAAAGGAAATTACTGATTCAGGACTATCGAAATATACAGATAAAGAACTTGCTGAAATGGTAGGGGTTGAAGTGGATTATAAAGAGGTGAAAATTAAAAAGAAATGACACTAAGCGAGGCAGTTAAAGAGCTAAAATATTATCAAGAATGGAGGACGGGCGCAGATATTACGCAGCCTAATCTAAAAGACATAACAGAGGCTATAGATATAGCGATTCATTTAATGGAAGAATTAACTAAACACTAAATAAAATGGACATATCACTCTCACTTGCAAAACTTGCAAAAGAAAAAGGATTTAAACCTACAACAGTTAAATTCTATTCCGACAAGAAAAACGGTTCACGTAATTCAGCAGAACCTAAAAGTTTTAATACTCTAAAAGCAGATGAGCAATACGGTGAAATGTATGCTTGTGTTGATATTGAAGTACTTAAAAAGTGGTTCAAGATTAAGGTGGATGGTGAAGAGGAGGTTGTTGAGGCGTTGAATGGACACGTTGTTGGCTCATCGTCAATTAAAGAGATACCGATTACTGCCGTAGTGGTTGATATTCCTGATGAAGAAGAAAATTCCGAAATAATATCCGAAGAAGAAAATAAATAGCATGGAAGGAAATAAAATAGTCTTTAACAACAGTTTAGACCATAAGTCGGTTGACCTTTACGTATCAGAAAATGTAAAGGTATCACTTACCAAAGAGAGATATAGTCAACTTATATCTGAAATTATACCTGACATGCAAGACGATATTCAGTCATCTATAAACAGGTTTAATAATGCAAATGCGATGCGAGAAAAATGCATTGGATTTATAAAAGACATAAGAAATATATTTTATTCTGGCGGTTCGGATAGTGATTATATGTTTAAAAATGACATTGATACCATAAAAGAAAATGAAGAAAAACTAACAGAGATGTTAGAAAAATATTCACGACTACTTGGCTTTGAATAAATGGAAAACCAAACAATACTCGATAGACATTCACTCGAAATGAGGGCTGCCGCAAAGATTGAACTTCTTCGCAGGGGAACTAAGAGCGGTGATTTCTGGTCTTATTGCCTGTATTGGGATTATAAGTTTTATTCAAGACGACCTTTTTTAAAAGATATAGCAGTAATTTTACAACGTGTTTATGATTCATATAAGAATGAAGAAGTAATCAGGGTCGCTATCTCACTTCCGCCGAGAAGTGGTAAAAGTTACTGCGTATCAATGTTTTGCGCATTTATGTTAGGTCATTTCCCTGATAAATCAATCATGCGAAATACCTGTACATCCACACTATATGAAAAGTTAAGTAAGGATGTTAGGGAAATGGTGCAAAGTGACAAATGGTACGGGCTATTTGGTGTTCGATTACGCACAAAAGGCGTTAAAACTTGGGCTTTAGAAACTGCAACTCAAAGTAGTTATTTCGGTGGTGGTACGGGTGGAACTATTATCGGTATCGGAGCTTCAATGCTTGATATATCGGATGACCTTTATAGAGGTATCACAGACGCCCTCAGTGAGTCCGTAAATCAAAAGACAATAGAATGGTCAGAATCAGCAAGAGGTTCACGTGTAGAGCGTGGATGTTGCCAAATTGATGTAGGTACACGTTGGAGAACAAATGATATTATTGGTATCAATGAGGCTCGTGGCGATTATAAGAAAGAAAATATCATCAAGGTGTCGGCTCTCAATAAAAAGAATAAGTCTTTTTGTGAAGATGTTCAAAGTACAGAACACTACCTCGATGTAAAAAATAAGATTGCCGAACCGATTTGGTTTGCAGAATACCAACAAGAACCGATAGACATTAAGGGTAGACTGTTCGACCATGATGACTTAAAATGGTATGATGGCAAATTGCCTATCGATTCACACGATTCAAATTTGGGTGTATGTGACGTTGCTGATGAAGGACATGATTATTTGTCTGCTCCTTTTGCAAAGAAATACGGAGATTTGTATTACATTTACGACTGGGTTTTTACGGATCAGCCTGTTGAGGTTACATCTCCACTTTTAAAGGGAGTATTAGACGAAAATAACGTTAACCTCATGCGCTTTGAAAGTAATAATGGTGGACGTATATTTGCATTAGAGATTGCAAAGGACGTCGAAACTAATGTAACATGGCAGTTTACAACATCGAATAAAGAGACTCGTATCTTCACCGATAGTGCATGGATTAAGAATCATTGTGTATTTAGAAACGACGTAAAGCCGGGAAGTCAATATGATAGAGCATTACAACAATTACTGACTTATTTGGCAAAAGTAGAAAAACAAAAAGATGATGCTCCCGATTCTTTAAGTATGCTGCGCAGGTTTACTGACGAGATGGGATTTAACAATAAGGCGGTCGAGTCTAAAAGTGGTAGGAGTAATTGGGATAGTATAGAGATAGGAATTAATCAGATAAATATATGACCAACGAGGAGCGAATGAAAAGACGTGGCGAGATGTTTCGTTCACTACCTATGTCTGATTGGCATCAAATTATTGCATTTGAAAAGATTATACGAAACTATATAAAAATGAAAGAACTTTTAAAAAGAAAATAATATGGATGGTGAAGAAGTAGTATCATTGGGATTACCTCCAGTATTCCCAGATCATTTAGATATAGAGCAAATAAAAACTCTATCCTTTTCAGAACAGTTAACCATTCTACGCAAGAACTGTAACCGTATAACCTATGGTCAAATTGCGAGGGATATTCGTTTCTATGAGAATCATCACCCGATACATATAGACCAAGATAAGGAGGACTATTATGTAATGGAGGATGTAGAAGCTCCAGATGGTAAGATTGAAAAGAAGTCAGTCAAAGTCCGCCAAACAAAACTTGCCCTGCCGTATCCACAACAAATAGTCGCTAACATGGTGGCTTTCCTGTATGGAAATGATATTGATTTGGTATTGAACAGAAACAGAAACGACCAAGCTATTCAAGATGCGTTTGCTAAATTTACTGATATTTGGAATAAAGATTTACGCATGATGTCGCTAATTAAAAAAGCTACAAGAATGTGTGGAATTGAAACAAGGGCTGCAATACAGTTCATGTATGATGGAGTTAGTCTAAGAGGTAAGGTACTATCTTTTAAAGATGGATATAAGATTTATAGACATCGGGATGATGCAAATAAAATTGATGCTGTTACGATTGAATATAAGCGTGATAAGATAGTAGAAGGAGTATTACGAATGAATGTACCAACTATTGAAATTTGGACTGATTTAGGAGTTGATAGATACGAAGGGGTTACTTTTATTGAGCATATCGACAACCCAATGCAGACTAAAAAACTATTGTTCGCTTATCTCGAACAAGATGCTTCGGAGTTTGAATACGTAAAGGATTTGATTTCTCTTCAAGACTATTCACGCTCAATGCACTCGGATGTAAATGTTCGTATCGGTAACCCGGCATTAGTGGTTCATGGTAAATTATCCAAAAAACCAGTTTACAATGCAACCGTAAAAATATACGAGATTGATGGTGCGAGTGGATTTGATGCAAGTAAATCAGGTCAAGCCGACATGAAATACTTAGAGGTTACATCTGCTCCTGAATCCATTAAGCTTGAAATGCAAAATAATGAGAATGATATTTATCGCTTTACATGGCCTGACCTCAATAAGTTAATGACCGATATGAAAAATGGTAACTTGTCAACTCAATCAATGAAACTTACATTCTTACAGGCTTTTGTTAAGGTTGCAGAAAAACGTGAGATTCACGATGAGTTTATTTCAAGAATTATCAGTATAGTAAAAGATATGGCAACTGAGCTATATCCCGAACTTACAGGAATGAAGGATTTGGATATTAGTTTCAATTATAACTCTCTATTACCATCATCGGTGGATGAAACAGTTAATATGCTTGCAGTTGCTGTTGGCGCAGGGATTACATCCGTTGAGAATGCGGTTAGGATATTGACTATTAATACGCCTGAAACTATGGATGAATTAAATAAACAGAGTGCTGCGGAAGCTAAATTAAAAGCTAAGGTTGCGGCAGATGCTGCTGCTAAAGCTAAGGTTGAGGCTAACTTAAAAACTACTGCGAGTGCGGCAGAGAACGTAAGGAATCAGGGAGGGGTAAATTAAAAATAATATAAAAAATAAATAAAGATGGAAAAAATGACGTGTAGTATGATTATTGGTAAAATAGAAGAACAAGAGGAGGTCGGAATAAGAAATATAACTCTTATATTTGATTGTCCAGATGATGTTCATTCAGGCTCTATTATAGCAAAAGAATCCATAAATGATAAATTTTATTTCTTCAGAAAAATTGGCGATAAATTTAAAGTAGAATTTGAATCTATCGAGTAAAAGTAGTTTATTTTTATTAATAACAATCTTTAACTATAAAAATACTTTTATAAATAAAGAATTAATTATATTTGCAATAAATTAAATAAACACTATGATTGAAAATGAAGTAATAGTCAGTAAACTCCAATCGGAGGGGATTGATGAAAAGCTCGCAGGGGGTATTCAATTTGAAACGGTGGAGGCGTTAGATGCGTGGGTTGGTATAGCCAAAACATTCACAGCGAAACCGAGGGGCATAGAAGAATACAACGCAGACGAGTTAAAGAAATTGGCAGACGAAGGTAAGGTAAAAGGCTTGCAGGCTCTTCTTGATAAAACAAGATCAGAAGCAAAAGGGAAACCGACTGACCCAGCTAAGCCAGCAACAGAGGTTTCACCTGAATTAAAAGCGATACAAGACAAACTTGACTTGCTCATGGGTGATATTAAAACTACGAAAGAAACTACCGCAAAAGCTCAATTTGATGCCCACGTAGAAACAAAGACCAAAGGATTTGACCCATTAGAAGTAACTATGCTTAAAAGCTCATTGCCAATCACTGCTACAAACGCAGAAATTGATGCTGCTGCTGATAAGTATCGTCAATTAATGGTTAGTCGAGGTCTTAAATCTTATGCAACGAGTTCGAGTTCATCTGCTCCTGCTGGTAAATTAGACGCTGATTTTTCAAGTGCAGTAAAAAGTTTTGTGACTGATAAAACAACTAAAAAATAAAAAACTATGCCCTATTTTGTAAAAAATACCGCTCCCGCACCTGATCCAAAGATTTGGGATGAGCTTAATGCTTGTACCGATGGTTTAGGTGGTGGTGTATTGGATGTAACCGAATTGGATGCAGCTAAAAACGGTGGATACCTATTAAAAGGTGCTCCTATGTATTTGGATTACGCAACGAAAATGGCTCATGTGGTTAAAGCCGCTACCGTCATTACTGGTGGAACTACCACTGCTCCTCGTGTAAATAAAAACCACTTATTGAAAGTAGGTGAATTTGGTTATGTATCTGGAGATGCAGTAGCTATTACTGCTATTGATACCACTAGTGCTGCTTATGATGTGATTACTTTTGGGGCTGCCGTAACAGGCGTAGCTGCTGGAGCTATCATAACCCAAGCCACTGCTGCCGGAGCTACTCCCGCTGTAAAATATACAGCTAATTGCTTATTGGGTAATACCACTAAGATAATTGCCGGAACTTCGGTAACGTGCATTATATGTATTGACCAATGGGTTCCAATGGCACGTATTCCTCATTCTATTTCCGCTTTAACTGTTAGTGCTCTTAACCCTCTTATCATACTGAAATGATTTCATTTAACGAACTTATACAAGACCCTACGCAATTCCAAGATTTTGTGAGGGAATTAGCACCAGCATTTAAGACTCCTAAATTCCCTATGTACACAGAAGATGTATATTCTGAAACTCGCGAGTGGAAAGCGGTTGCTGCATTGAACGGACGAGTACCAATGGCATCATTGATTGACCCATATTCGGGTAAGCCAATTATCGGGACTGAAAAGCCTCTTGATATGTACGGTGATATGCCTACATTTGGTAATAAAGTTACTTTCACTGCAAAGGAATTTGCCAAAATTGGTCAATTAGAACGTGGCATAGCTAATAACATGGTACAACCACAGCAACTGATTAAATTCCTTTTCAATTATTTCGAAAGGTTGTCAGTAGGTCCACTTATCTCACAAGATAAATTGTTCTTTGAAGCATTTTCTAACGGTACATCAACAATTTTAGCAGCCGACAACTTATCGGGTTTAGGTATGTCTATTGATTGGGGAATTGATAAATCTAATGTTGGAATCACTTGGGCTACTGCTGCAACTGCAAACGGATTGGAAGATTTGAAAACTCTTTATTGGAGAATGTATAATACTTACGGTGTAATTGTGGATAATTTCACTATGAACCGTAAAACATGGTCGTTGTTGCAGGCTCAAGCTTCTACGAAAGCAGCTATGACAAGTTACTTCTCTGATGGCTCAACTACTACTAAATATATGGGTACTCCTTCTTTGGAAGCTGTAAACAAAATTTTAGTTGATGGTATGATGTTACCTACCATTACTATTGAAGATACTATGGTATCTAAATATAATGCCGATGGTACAACCGCAGCAGCCGCAACAGCAGCATTTATTGATGGTCGTGTTACCGCTCACGTAGGGACTACAATCGCTCAATATTTGTGGACTCCATCTGACGAACAACGTAGACCGGATTCAAATGTAATTTATCAAGATGTTAATCACGTACTATTGTCTACTCGTAGCGATAGAGGTAAGGTAACCATTGAAAGTGAATTATCTTCTATCTGTGTTCCTACTTTGATGAACCAAATGAGTATATTAATCACTGATGCAACTGCATAATGACTAACATCCAAGCATATATGGCATATAACCCCGATGCAACGGTAGCAACTCTTGCATTGGGTTTGTATGACATTAATGTAGAAGGTACTGATAGCAATAAAGCTGCAATGGCTTTAGGAATGATTGATAAGGCGATTTCAGGAGACTATAAGCAAGGATATACATCCGAGACTACATCGAATGAATCAAGATCGTATCTTTACAATCAAGGTAAGGCTATTTTAGCTTCGGTTGGAATAATATATGTCGAGCCTAATATTGGAATTGTAGTAAATGGAAGCTCATGGTAAGATATTCCTTTCCATCAATCATAACTGGAGACCCTGTTTTAAATGAAAATGGAGACCCTATAAGTGATGGGGTTGATACTCCGTTCTTTGCTGATTATCAATTAAGGATGGGAAATGAATCAGTAAACTATGCTGGCTCTTTTGTTAGAGTTCAATATAAGATGTTCGTTCCGGTAAATTCTAAGATTGATTTTAAGTTAGGAGCAGAGGTTACTTGTAACGCAAGCAAAGGAGTAATCGTATCTATTTTCCCGACTGCAAAGAATATCGAGATATGGGTACAATGACGCAAAAATGGACGATGCCACAAATTGTTAGCAAACTCGATAAAAAAACTGATGTTGCTTTTGATGAAGGGAAACTTACAGATGCGTTATTTGATATATGTCAAGAGATTGCCGCTAAGGCTCGTTCAGGACACACTTTTATGAATATAAAAGGAGAACTTGAATCATCAATTGGGGTCGTAGTATTAAAGGATAGAGAGGAAATTAAAAGATGGGATGTAAGTTCAGTTTCGGGAAAAGACCCCGCACTTGGAATTATAGACTTTCAAAATGCTCTTGAACAATTTGTACTTGGAAAATCAGAATTACCAGATGGTACTCATATTCCTGAATTTGGACTTGCTGGAATTGTATTTGCAGCAGCACCGTACGCAGGGACGGTAGAAGCAAGAGGCAGAACGGTTTTAGATTACTTTAAACCAGATACAAATTATGTCTTTAGTATTATAAAAACGGCAATTATATGACCAATACTATATTTGATGTTCTCAATCAGCTAAAAACTTCTCTAACTTCTTTTCTTATTCCAATATATAAAGAGGTAAAAAAAGATGCTGAAACAGGAAAATGCTTTGTATTGACATATATTCCGATAAAAAAGACGTATATTAGCAGCACGAATGATATAGTAATTTTACTCTATCTTCCAAAAATAGCTGGAATAGCGGATATGATTAGCGTGGAAACTTACTCTAATTCTATTGAAACTAAACTAAAAGCATTTAAAGCGGCTAATGGACAGATAAATTTTAATGAAAACGTTGACCCTTTTACAGATAACTTAGACAGCAACTATACTGTCACAACTTTTAAAATAAGAACAATTAACTATTAATAAATAAAATTATGGCAGCAACAAGTGGTGTTATCAATATAGTAGAGTTCGTCTCTGCTGAATACGCAGACGTAGATTTAAG